>Ga0126384_10000646_pt1 | contig 19650 bp, 18 predicted proteins | sample PanSoiMetPlot_36_FD_92543 | JGI IMG/M metagenome (GOLD analysis project Ga0126384, IMG submission 92543) | Tropical forest soil microbial communities from Panama - MetaG Plot_36 | ecosystem: Environmental > Terrestrial > Soil > Tropical forest > Bulk soil | place: Panama | collected 2016-02-17 | reverse complement strand
TGGCTGTGCTGCGCGGTGAGATCGAGTCCTTGCAGGACGGCGTGCGGGAGCTCAACCAGGACAGCGTCGCCTCCCTGGCCTTCGAGATCACGCGGCTCACGCGGCTGGTGGAGGATCTGCACACGCTCTCGCTGTCCGATCGCGGCGCCCTCACGTATCATCGAGAACCCGTGGATCTGGCTGACGCGCTCCGAGACGCGGTCGCCGGCTGGCGTCGTGAGGCGGAGCAGCGCGGCCTGAGCCTGACGCTGGACCTGAAGGAGAAGACGATCGTGCTCGCCGACGAGATGCGGCTCGCCCAGCTGTTCGCCAACCTGATGCAGAACAGCGTTCGCTACACGGACGCGCCCGGTCAGATCGCCATCAGCCTCCGGCGCGAGGGCGACCGGGCGATCGTCGACTGGCAGGACAGCGCCCCCGGCGTCGCGCCCGAAGAGCTTCCGCGGCTCACCGAGCGGCTGTATCGCGTGGAGGCGTCGCGCAGTCGCGTCAGCGGTGGCTCGGGGCTCGGCCTGGCCATCGTCCGGGCCATCGTCGAAGGTCACGGCGGGCGTCTGGTCGCTGCCGCGAGCCCGCTCGGCGGACTTGCGATCCGGGTGGAGCTTCCGCTCTGGAGCGATCCCCCCCGTGGCTGAGAAGGTGCTGATCGTCGAAGACGAGGAGAAGCTGGCCGGGCTGCTGCACGACTACCTTGCCCAGGACGGTTTCGAGGTAAGCGTGCTCCACCGCGGCGACCAGGTCGAGTCGTGGGTGAGCACGCACGAGGTGGACCTGGTCCTGCTGGACCTGATGCTGCCGGGCAAGAGCGGCTTGGAGGTGTGCAAGGCCTTGCGCGCCGTCTCGAGCGAGCCGGCGATCATCATGGTCACCGCCCGCGTCGAGGAGATCGACCGGTTGCTCGGCCTGGAGCTGGGCGCCGACGATTACATCTGCAAGCCCTTCAGCCCGCGTGAGGTCGTCGCTCGCGTGAAGGCGGTGCTGCGTCGCTCCCGACGTGGTGAGCGCGCCCCCGACGGCGGTGGCGTGAAGCTCGACGAGGCGGGGCATCGCGCGACGATCGGCGGATCGGACCTCAACCTCACGGCCGTGGAGTTCCAGCTCCTCAAGGTTCTGGTGGATCATCCCGGCCGCATCTACACCCGGGATCAGCTCATCGACGCGATGTATCGCGACGAGCGGGTGGTGTCCGACCGCACCGTCGACAGCCACATCAAGAAGATCCGCCGGAAGATCTCCGCCGTGCTGCCCGACCGAGAGATCGTGCACTCCGTCTACGGGCTCGGCTACAAGTACGAGTCGTAGCGTCGCGCGCCCACTGACTCCGAGGGCGCGGAGCTGCTGCACGAGTGCCGCCGCGTTGTGGCGAGTCACCGTCTTCTCCAGCCTATCGGTCCCCCCCCCCCGAGCGCCCGCAGCCGCAGCGCGGCTTGACAACGTCGGCCGCGGCCGGTAGTAACGGTTCAAATTCAAACTATGCCCACCCACTATCGGGGGAAGCCGGAACAGGTGGCCGCGCTCGACGCGTACATCAAGCTCATGCGGGCGGCCGACTCGGTGACGGCACGGCTGCAGCCGGTCATGGGCTCGGTCGGCCTGACGTTCGGCCAATTCGGCACGCTGGAAGCATTGCTGCATCTCGGGCCGCTCTGCCAGCGGGACCTCGGGCGCAAGCTGCTCCGCAGCAGCGGCAACACTACCGTGGTCGTCAACAACCTCGTCCAGCGCGGTCTGGTGCGCCGGGCCCGCCGGCGTGACGATCGGCGCTTCATCACCGTCACCCTCACCGACAAGGGGCGGCAGCTCATCGAAACCCTTTTCCCCCGCCACGTGGCCTTGGTCGTTCGCGAGATGGGCTTGCTCTCGCGACGCGAACAGGGGGAGCTCGGCCGACTCTGCCGTCTGGTCGGGCGCCGCGAGGGGCGTGGCCGGCGGCCCAAGGAGACCAACGATGGCGCAACACGCGACGCGGTTCGGCTCGCTCGAGCGCTATGAGAAGGGCGGTGTCGAGGTCATCAAGGATGACGCCCGGAACTACGTCTTCTCCAACATCTTCGAGGTAGCGTCCAAGGCCAAGCCTTACGAGAAAGTCGCGGTCGGTCGGAACATCGAGTACGTGATCGAGGCGATTCGGGCCGAAGGCACGTCCGGCTGGCGGGCGGCCGCCCACGACGAGTTCGCGCTGGTGATGGACGGCGAGGTCGAGATTCGCCTGCTCAAGCTGGAGGATCCCGGAGCCGTGCCGGCCGGCACCCAGGGTTCCGTCGCGTTGCCGGGGACGCCCAAAGGCCGACAGATGGGGGTGGTGCGGGCGCGGCGCGGCCACATGACGCTCCTGCCCGCGGGCGCCGCCTACCAGTGCCACGCCGCGCGTCCGAGCGTGATCCTGTTGCAGACGCTCGTTGGGCGCGACACTCTTGAGCGTTGGGCGGACATCTGCCAGACGGCGCCGCGGCCACAGGCCTGAGAGGAGGATTCCGATATGACGACGACACAGACCCTCCCCGAGCTCGGGACGCTGGAGCCCAACAAGCACGGCTATCGCGACTTCACGCTGGGCAAGTTCACCTTTGCGCGAGACGAGTACTTCGCCCACATTGGCTGGCCGCAGGGGAATCACATGATCCCGGTGGACGCGTTTCTACGCGCGATGCAGCGAGACGTGGCCTGGGGCTTCTTCTACGGCATCGTCAACTTCGATGCCGTCCTCGGCACCGTGAACCACTACGGCAACGTCGATCTGTACGCCGGCCGGTTCAACGAGATCTACCGCCGGGCGGGCCGTGACTACTCGGAGAACTTCAAGACCGAGCTGATCACGCGCGTCTTCCAAGCGATTCTCGAGGACTGGACCAACGCCGGCTTCGATCCATTCGCGGCCCCCCAGGAGACGGGCAGCGCGTTCGGGCCCAAGAACGGCAGCAACAAGGAGGCGATCTCCCGACACCGCGTCACCGCCAAGCGCATGATCGGCGCGCCGAGCGACGAGCCGATTCGTACCGACGAGAACGGCTTCCCGGTCAACCGGGGATTTCCCGACGTGCCGCAGGACATCCCGGAGGTGCTGGCCGAGCCGGGCTTCGAGAACGAGGTGGTGGCGTTCAACCTGTTCGCCTACCTCTCGCGCTCGGACGTGACGTGGAACCCGTCGGTGGTCTCGGTCTGCAAGGCGAGTCTGTACTGTCCGACGACGGAAGAGTACATCTTGCCGATCATCCACGGGAACGACCGCGTCGAGTGGTTCGTCCAACTCAGCGACGAGATCCACTGGGAGGTCGAGGATCGCGATACGGGGGCGCTCAGGGCCCGCGTCACCATGAGGCCGGGTGACGTCGCGGCGATGCCCGCCGACATCCGGCACCGCGGCTTCGCGCCCAAGCGCTCGATGCTGCTCGTGTGGGAGAACGCCTCGCCCGAGCTACCCGCCCTCTACGCCTCCGGCAAGATGCCGCCGGCGCCGGTGAAGTTCTGATGCGCCGACGGGACTTCCTCCGGATCGCCCCGGCCGGCGCCGCGCTCACGCTGGCCGGCGCCGGCCGCGAGCGCGCGTATGCTCAGCGGGGCACACGGCCGCTCAAGGTCGGCTACGTGAGTCCGCAGACCGGGCCGCTGGCCGGCTTCGGCGAGACCGACAACTTCGTCGTGGCCGGCGTCCGCAAGGCGGTGCCGAGCCTGACGATCCGTCAGCAGAGCTTTCCGGTCGAGATCATCGTGCGTGACAGCCAGTCCGATCCCAACCGCGCGGCCGAGGTCGCCTCGCGGCTCATCCTCTCCGACAAGGTCGATCTCATGCTGGTGGCGAGCACGCCGGAGACGACCAACCCCGTCTCCGACCAATGCGAGGTCAACGGCACGCCGTGCGTGTCCTCGGTGTGCCCGTGGCAGCCTTGGTTCTTCGCGCGCGGCGGCAAGCCCGACACCGGCTTCAAGTCGACGTATCACTTCTTCTGGGGTTTGGAGGACATCATCGGGGTGTTCCTCGACATGTGGGGGTCGCTGCCGACGAACAAGGTCGTCGGTGCGCTCTGGCCGAACGACGGAGACGGCAACGCCTGGGGCGACAAGGAGCGCGGCTTCCCGCCCGCTCTCGCCAAGGCCGGGTACAAGTTGGTCGATCCCGGCCGCTACCCGAACCTGACCGACGACTTCTCGGCCCAGATCTCCGCGTTCAAGACCGCCGGCGTCGAGATCGTTACCGGCGTGCCGATCCCGCCTGACTGGACCACGTTCTGGAAGCAGGCGGCCCAGCAAGGCTTCAAGCCGAAGATCGCCTCGATCGGCAAGGCGCTGCTCTTCCCCCGGTCGGTCGAGGCGCTCGGCGAGCTCGGCACCGGCATGTCGACCGAGGTGTGGTGGTCCCCGCAGCCCCCGTTCAAGTCGTCGCTCACCGGCGCCACCGCCGGTCAGCTCGCTGCCGCCTACACGCAGGAAACCAAGAAGCAGTGGACGCAGCCGCTCGGCTTCGTCCACGCGCTGTTCGAGGTCGGCTTCGACTCGCTCAAGCGAGCATCGAGCGTCGACGACAAGGGCGCAATCGTCGCCGCCATCAAAGGCACGAACCTGGCCACGATCGTGGGCCCGATCAGCTGGGCCAAAGGACCCGTCCCCAACGTCAGCAAGACGCCGCTCGTGGGTGGCCAATGGGTGAAGGGGAAGGACTTCCGCTTCGATATGGTGATCGTCAGCAACAAGATGGCGCCGAGCATTCCGGCGGCAGGAACGTTGCGTCCGATCGGGTGACGTCTGTCAATCGACCCCGGCCGGCGGTGAGGTGATGACGGCGCTGCTGGCCCTCGATCGTGTCTTCAAGACGTTCGGCTCGCTCGCCGTCATCGACGGGCTCAGCCTGGCCGTCGCCGACGGCGAGGCGCTCGGCGTCATCGGACCCAATGGCGCCGGCAAGACAACGGCGCTGAACCTCATGATCGGGCGCCTTCGTCCGGACCGTGGACGGATCGTCTTCGCTGGCCGCGACGTGACGGGGCTGCCGCCGCATGACCGCTGTCGGCTCGGGATTGCGCTGACGCATCAGATTCCTCATCCATTCGAGGCGCTCACCGTCTTCGAGAACGTGCTCGTCGGCGCCACTTTCGGTCGGGCGTCGAGCGACGGCAGCGCGGACGAGGCGTGCGCCGCCGCGCTCGACCTCGGTGGCCTCGCCGCCAAGGCGAACACGCGGGCCGGCACGCTGACGCTCATCGAGCGCAAGCGCTTGGAGCTGGCTCGCGCGCTGGCTACCGGCCCGCGCGTGCTGCTGCTCGACGAGATCGCGGGCGGGTTGACCGAGCGCGAGGTGCACGAGGTCATAGACGTCGTGCGTCGAATCAACGCGGCGGGTGTGGCCATCGTGTGGATCGAGCACATCGTGCACGCCCTGCGCTCCGCGGTAGACCGCCTGGTCGCCATCAACTTCGGCCGGACACTCGTGGAAGGCGCGCCGGACGACGTCATGGCCAATCCGGAGGTGCGGCGCGTCTATCTCGGCATCGACGTGGAATGAGTCTGCTGGCCGTCCGTGGCCTCGACGCCTTCTACGGTGACTTCCAGGCGCTGTTCGGGATCTCGCTCGACATCGCCGCGCGGGAGACGGTCGCCGTCATCGGCTCCAATGGAAGCGGCAAGAGCACGTTCCTCAACGCGGTGGCCGGCGTCCTCCCGGTCACTCGCTCGGCGATCGTCTTGGATGGAATCGCGGTGGGCGGCCAGCCCGCCCACGAGATGGTCGCGCGGGGTATCGTGCTCGTGCCCGAGGGCCGCCGGATCTTCCCGAGCTTGACGGTGGAGGAGAATCTCCTCGTTGGCGCGTATCGCGCCGGGTCCGGCCGCTGGAACCTCGGGCGCGTGTACGAACTGTTCCCGCGGCTGGCCGCGCGGCGGCGCCAGCCCGGCGTCAATCTGTCGGGCGGGGAGCAGCAGATGCTGGCCATCGGTCGCGGGCTCATGGCGAACCCGCGACTGCTTCTGATCGACGAGATCTCTCTCGGTCTCGCTCCCGTCGTGATCAAGCAGCTCTACGAGGTCCTGGCGACGGTCACCGCCGAAGGGGTGACGACGATCGTCGTGGAGCAAGACGTCAGCCAGGTGCTGCGAATCGCGCACCGCGTGGTCTGCTTCCGGCATGGAAGGCTGTCGCTGGCGGGCCGGCCCGACGAACTGAGCCGGGCCCGGATCGCGGCCGCCTATTTCGGCGTGTAGCCGTGGGCTGGATCGACACGGTCGTCCAGGGGGTGCTCCTGGGCGGCCTCTACGCGCTGTTCGCCACCGGGCTGTCCCTGATCTTCGGCGTCATGCGCATCGTCAACCTCGCCCATGGCGACTTCAGCATCCTCGCCGCCTTTCTGGCCATCTTGCTGATGGACGCACTGGCGTTGAACCCTTTGCTCTCGTTGGTCCTCGTCGTGCCGGTCATGGCGCTGCTGGGCTACGGACTCCAGTGGCACGTGCTCAACCAGCTCCTCGGCCGGGGCCTGCTTCCCCCGGTGCTGGTGACATTCGGGCTGTCGATCATCATCCAGAACGTGCTGCTGGAGACGTTCTCGGCCGACTCCCGTCGTCTAAATCCGGGCGCCATCGACACCGCCAGCCTCGCGCTGGGCCGGGGGCTCGCCGTCGGGTGGTTCTCGCTGATCACCCTCGGCGTGGCCGTGCTGGTGCTCGTCGGGCTGCAGCTCTACATCAGTCGCACGCGCGGTGGCCGCGCGTTCCGGGCGATCGCCGACGACCGAACCACGGCGGCCCTGATGGGCATCGACCACCGGCGGCTCTACGCAACGGCCATGGCTCTGTCCCTCGGCATCGTCGCTATCGCCGGTGTCTTCCTCGGCGTGCGCACGACGTTCACGTTCAGCAGCGGGCCCGACCGATTGCTCTTCGCCTTCGAGGCGGTGATCATCGGCGGGCTCGGCTCGCTGTGGGGCACGCTGCTCGGCGGCGCCATCCTCGGCGTGGCCCAAACCGTCGGGGCCAAGCTCTCGCCTGGCTGGGGCGTGCTGACGGGCCACCTCGTCTTCCTGGCCGTTCTCCTCATGCGGCCGCAGGGCTTGTTCGCGCAGCCGCGCCGGGTCGATTCATGAGCGAGCGCGAGCAAGCTCTCACGGTGCGGCGGACGACACCGGCGAGCCGCGCCGGTCTGGCCGGCGCCATCGTGGTGCTGGCGGTCCTGGTGACGCTACCGGTCTGGGGCGATCCCGCTTCCATGCGGCGATTGGTGGAGTTCATCACGCTGCTCGTGCTCGCTCAGATGTGGAACCTGCTCGCCGGCTACGCCGGGCTCGTCTCGATCGGCCAGCAGGCCTACGTCGGGGTGGGTGCCTACGCGCTCATCGCGCTGGCGGACGATGTGGGCATCGATCCCTTCCTTGCCGTCCCGCTAGCGGGCGTGATCGCGGCGATGATCGCCTTGCCGATCGCGGCAGTGGTCTTTCGCTTCCAGGGGGGCTACTTCGCGGTGGGCACCTGGGCGGTGGCGGAGGTGCTGCGTCTGCTCGTCGCCAACACGGGCGCCCTCGGGCGCGGCACCGGGCGGACACTGAAGGCGGTGTTCCCGCTGGCGCGGGAGAGCCGCGAGCTCGTCACCTACTTCCTGGCGCTGGCCCTCGGCGTCGCCGCCCTCATCGGAGTCTATGCTTTCCTGCGCTCGCGGTTCGGGCTCGGACTGATGGCGGTGCGCGACAGCGAAGCCGCCTCGGAAACTCTGGGGGTCGACGTGTTCCGGACAAAGCTCACCGTGTATCTCGTGACGGCGTTCGGGACCGGGGCCAGCGGCAGCCTGATCTACCTCAACCTCCTGCGCGTCTCTCCCGACGCCGCCTTCAGCATCAACTGGACGGCCGCGTCGATCTTCATCGTCGTCATCGGGGGCCTGGGCTCGCTGGAGGGCCCGTTGATCGGGGCCGTCGTTTTCTTCGTGCTCCGCGAGCTGCTCGCCGACTACGGCAGCTGGTACATGATCCTGCTCGGCGGGCTGGCGGTGGGCGTGATGCTGGCGTACCCGCAGGGGCTGTGGGGCCTCATCGCCGAGCGGTGGGACATCCGCGTCTTCCCGGTCCAGCGCAGGGTCTGGCGCGCGTGAAGGCCCGAGGGCCACGTTCGACGATGCCTTGCCGGCTCTCGAATGGCGGCCTATCATGCCGTCACCGGCTCGCCCGTCCCCCTCACGAAACACGCAGGAGGTTCTTATGGCCCTCACCAAGCAGACCATGACCGACGAGCAGCGGAAATCAGTCGCCCTGGAGTATCTCAAGGCATTCGACAACGGAGGTGTCACGTCGTCCGGCGGCTCGATCCTCGACCTGTTCGCCAGCGACGCCCAGGTCTATTTCCCGAAATGGGGCATCGCGACGGGCAAGGACCAGATCGGGAAATTGTTCGGCGACGTCGGGAGCACGCTGAAGTCGATCGTGCACCACTACTCGCACTTCAACTGGATCTTCTCGGGGGGTGACCTCGTCGTGTGCGAGGGGACGAGCCATGGTGAGCACCGCGAAGGACCATGGCGGGCGGGCGTGCCCGAATGGGGAGCGGGACGTTGGTGCGACGTCTTCGAGATCCGCGACTGGCTGATCCAGCGCTGCTTCATCTACCTCGATCCCGACTACGCCGGCAAGGACGCCGCCCGCTATCCGTGGCTCGCTCAGCGCTCGTGAACGCTCGGGATGGGGCCGGAACCACTCTCGGTTACGGAATGGTGAGGACCCACTGACGGACCGGCACCCGCGGTATTCCGGGGCGGCCGCCCGCACCAGTGCCCTGCTCAGGAGAGCTTATCGAGGAGCACGCGGGCCTCCTGCAGATCTCGCGTGTCGAAACCTTCGGTGAACCAGCCGTAGATCTCAGCGAGTTCGGCGCGCGCCTCATCGCGACGGCCCTGGCCGTCGAGCAGCCGCGCGAGGCACGTCGTGGCCCTCAGCTCGAGCGACTTCTCGGCCCGCTCGCGCGCCAGTTGAATCGCCACGCGAAATCGCTCTCCCGCCTCGGCCGGCCGCCCATGGACCAAGTTGAGCTCGCCCTCGATCCGCCGAATCTCCGGCGCCCAGAACGCCCAACGATCGGTACCCCCGATCGATGCCAGCGCCGTCTCGCCCTCCTCAAGGCAGCCGCCGGCCAGGCAAAGCTCCGCGAACAAGCACAGCGAGAAGACGTGTCGCCACGCCGAACCGCCCCGATACTGCGCGAGCTGCCGTCCGAGTGTTGCCAGAACCTGCGCGTTGACCGGCTCCTCGGCAGTCGCTTCCCGCAGAACGAGCGTGGCGTCGAGCCAGTTTGTGAAGCCGTGACTGCCACCGATCTCGACGACCTGCCGCGTGATCCGGGCCGCCGCCTCGTGGTCGCCCCGCTGGAAGTGCACCCATGCCGCAAAAAACAACGCATTGGTCGTCGTCAACGGGTGGTTGAGCTGGGCCGCGAGGCGCTGGGCGTCCCGGACCGAGGTGAGCGAGCGGTCAGGATACCCGAGCAGCCACTGGTTCGCGGCGAACTGATAGAGAGCGCAGACGCCGGGGTCGTGTCCGCCGTACAGCAGGGCTTGCGACGCGTGGCGCTCGCGGTCGTACAGCGCGAGGCCGCGCTCGGCGTGAGCGGCACCCACGAGCGGCGATCCCATCGCCGTGGCCGTTGCCCAGAGGGCATGATGGGCTTCCAAGAGTCGTCCGCTATCATCGCCGGTTTTGGCGTCCTCCAAGAGGCGCTCGCCCCGCTCCTGTGCCACACGGTACTGGCCTCGGCCGTAGGCAACGAACCAGAGATTCCACAGCACCGGAAAGCGCCGCCGCGGGTCCCCCAGGCGATCGACCAGTTCGAGCGCATGCGTGTACGACGCCTCGACCTCCTCGGCCCCGGCGCCGTGCAAGGCAATCAGTGCGGGTCCAAGCGCGATACGGATGTCGAGGGCGTCAGACAGCGTCGCCGGGGTCTCCGGAAGATCCGCGACGAGCGTCAGCGCGGTCTCGAGAAAGCCGATCGCCTCACGATTGGCCGGACGAGCGACGGCCTTCGTCCCCGCCTGACGCCAATACGTCACGGCTTTCGCGGTGAGGCCGCCGCGTAGGGCATGGTGGGCCAGAATCTCCACCTGCTCACCGAGGCGGTCGGCGTCTCGTCGCTCGATCGCTTCCACGAGCGCGGCGTGCAACACTTGGCGGCGTCCCTGAAGCACGCCGCCATAGGCGACCTCGTGCGTCAATGCGTGCTTGAACGTGTATTCGAGATCCGGAAACAGGCGCGTCTCGTAGAGGAACTCCGCGGTCTGGAGCTCGGCAAGTCCGCGGCCCAAATCGTCGCCCCGCATCTCAGCGATGGCCTCGAGAAGCGCAACCGGCACGTCTTTGCCGACGACCGCGGCCGCTTGCAACAGGCGCTTGAGCTCGGGCCGCAGCCGGTCGATCCGCGCGGCGAGGATAGCCTGGACGGTGGCCGGTATCTGGAGAGTGTCGGCAGATCTGGTGAGCTGATAGGCGGTGGGTTCGCCCGCGAGCATGCCCGTCTCGACAAGGGTGCGCACGCTCTCTTCGAGAAAGAGCGGATTGCCTTCGGTCCGCTCGATGAGGAGGGCCTTGAGCGGCTGGACCGACCGGTCATTGCCGAGGAGAGCGCGCAGGAACTCGTCGGCGCTCTCGGGTGCCAGGGGCGCGACCCGCAACTGACGGTAGTAGGTCTTGGTGCTCCAGCCGTGGCGATACTCGGGGCGATAGTTGACGGCGAGGAGGATGGGTGCCGTCGGTAGGCTCTCCGCAAGCCCGTCGAGCACGCTCTGCGTCTCGGCATCGATCCAGTGCAGATCTTCGAAGACCAGCAGCAGGGGCTGCACGCGGCTCTCGCGCAGGAGCAGCCGCTTGACGCCGTCGAGCGCGCGTCGTCGGCGCTCAGCGGGTTCAAGGGCGAAGAACCGATCCTCGGGCGCGAGCGCATCGAGCAACCATGCGATGGCGGGGAGGGTATCCTCCAGCGCCCTATCGAGCGTGAGGACCGTGCCGGTGATCTTGCTCCGCACGCTGCGGGTATCGTCACCGTTCTCAATGCGGAAGTACGTGCGGAGCAGATCGGCCACGGGCAGGAACGCGGTGGCCTTGCCATAAGAGACCGAGCTCGCCACCAGCACGAGCCACCCATCGCCGTGGTGCGACTGGAGAAACTCGAAGAACAGACGCGACTTTCCTACCCCGGCATCACCAACCGCCGCGACGATCTGCCCGCGACCGCGGCGAGCCTGCTCCGCCGCCTGCTGAATCTGCGCCATCTCGGCGCCGCGCCCGACAAACTGCGTGAAGCCGCGTGCCCGGGCGGCCTGCAAGCGCGTGCGGATCGCGGCCGCACCTGTCAGCTCGAACACCTCGATCGGCTCGGCCACGCCCTTGACGGGAATCGGCCCGAGGATCTTCACCTGGACGAAGCTGTCGGCGAGCCGGCGCGTCGCGGCCGTGAGCCGGATCGCACCGGGCGGCGCGAGCTGTTCCATCCGGGCGGCAAGGTGGGTGGTTTGCCCGACCGCGGTGTAATCCATCCGTAGGTCGCTCCCGACCGACCGCACCACCACCTCGCCGGAATTGAGTCCGACACGGATCTGTACCTCGACGCCGTGAACGCGGCGGACCTCTTCGGTGTAACGGCGGATCGCCTCCTGTATCCGCAACGCGGCGTAACAGGCGCGGACCGCGTGATCCTCGTGGGCCAGCGGTGCGCCGAAGAGAGCCATGATGCCGTCGCCCATCACCTGGTTCACCGTGCCCTCGTAACAGTGCACCGCTCCCATCATCAGTTCGAGCACCGGGTCGAGGATCTGGCGTGCTTCCTCGGGATCGCGGTCGGCGAGCAGCTCCATCGAGCCCTTGAGGTCGGCGAACAGGACCGTGACTTGCTTCCGCTCGCCTTCCAACGCCGCCTTTGAGTTGATGATACGTTCGGCGAGGTGTTTCGGCGTGTAGGCTTCGGGTGAGACGAACCGCGGCGGGGAGTTAGGCGCGCCGACGGGCGTGGCACATTCGAAGCAGAACTTGGCCCCGGCGGGCAGCTGAGTGTCGCAGTTCGCGCACCGGAGCGCCAGCGGGGCCGCGCACTCCAGGCAGAACTTCGCCTGGGGCGGGTTCTCCTGCTGACAACGAGGACATTGCATGCCGAGCCTCCCGATGAATCAGACGCGGCGTCTGATCAAGACGACACTAGCCCCCTAAGGACGCGGCGTCAACGAACGCTCCTAGGGCAAGATGGGCAGATCGGGCGATGTCTTGTCCGAGCGATCCAACGCGTCCGGCCTGCGACTCCACGTCTGACACCAGCCGCCCGACCTCGTCCTTCTCTTCTCTTGGTCGCCCAGTCCTCTCAGCGCAGAAACACTTCGCACGCAGATCCTTCTTCGCTTGAAGGACCCCCCTGGCGGGCGCGCATCGCTGGGTTTCTCATGGCCGATCAGAGGGACATGCGGCCGCTGGATCAGGTAGTGGTGCTCCACGAGCTCGCCGTGAATGCTGACATCGATGACGTCGGCCCCACGCCGCTAGGCCGTTGGCGGATCGTGCCCGTGACCGGCGGCACGTTCGAGGGACCACGGCTATGCGGGACGGTACAGCGGGGCGGCGGCGACGAGCTCGTCGAGCGCGCCGACGGCGTGCGCAAGCTTGACGTCCGCATCACGCTGGCCACCGATGACGGCGCGCTGATCTAGGCCCACTATCCCGGGCCGTTCCAGCCACGGCGGCGAGGAGCTGCCGTATCACCTCGAGGATGACGACCGAATACGACGCGTTGTCCGACGGAAGCTAGCGTGCGCGCGTGGTCACCAGCACGTAGATGGCGAGGACCACCACCACGACCAGCGCAGGGACGAGCAGGAATCGCGCCAGAATGGCGGCGTCACGGGGAAACACGAGGTACACGAACATCACCGCCGCCAGCAGAATCACACTGGCCGCGAGTAATCCGAACGCCGTCACCTCCACGGGCACCATTCAGGTCGCTCTCATCCGCGATCCACCGTCGCTCTGCAGCGTCACATCAGCCGTCGGAACAGCCCGGCCGTGGCACGTTTTCCGGGTCGGAAGCACCTGAGCATCGGTCATCGAATCGTGGCAGATCGCGGAGCCAGCCGCAACCGAATACGGTCGGCCGTCAGCTTGAGAGGAAGATTCGTCATCCCTCGACAGTGCCAGAAGGGGCCTCTTGGCCCACCGCCGCCGCCAGAACCCTGCGTACGGAGACCCACAGAGACGTGCGGGCTGCACAAGAGCTCTCGCCGTGTTCGAGGTCCCGCAGGGCGGTCAGGATTGCGAGGTCTTCGTCGGTCGGGAAGAGCTACCGCACGAGAGCTTGTGGCGGCCCTCGTCCTCTGGCAGGCGGGCCGCCGTCCTGGCTAGGAGTGGGCGATCCGGGTCCGGGGGGCAGTCTTGGATCGACCCACCCCTCCCGGTAGGGCCTGAACTCAGAGCCACCGCCGCGTCCGGTGTCGCCGAGGCTCGCCGGCCCTCGTTCTCGTGAGAGCGTCCTCGGCTGCGCCGATTCTCGCCCGCATCTGCTAGTATATCCACCGGGGTGAGGGTGGCAGACTCTTCGGTCTCACGTCGAATCGCGCGGGCGGAGCCCGTTCCCGTCGGCAGATGCGTGAGCGGTCGTTACCGCATCCTCGGCGAATTAGGATCCGGCGCGTTCGGTACGGTGTACCGTGCCGAGGATGGCGCCACCGGCCACTTTGTAGCGCTTCGCCTCCTACCGCCCATGCTCACCCGCGCTCCTGCCGCCGCGCAGGGTATCCGGCGCGCGAGTCGGTCGCTTCCCTCGGTGTCGGCGATGCACCCGGCTCTCGTTCAGGTTTTGGAGTATGGCCAGACCGACGACGGTCAAGTCTTCGTCGCCACCGAGCTGGTCACGGGGCAGAGCCTCAGCACGTGGCTCTCATCGGCTCCTCTCGACGTAGCCGAGAGTCTCCCCTGGGCGCTCGAGCTCGGTGCGGCGCTCGAAACCCTGCACAATACGGGGTACGTGCACGGTGGCCTTCGACCCGGCAATGTGGTACTGAGCGAGGAGGGACACCTCAAGCTCCTCGACGTCGAGTTGTGCGGCTTGCGGGATCAGCCGGAGCTCACAGATATCGTGAGCGAGGAACCCGAGCGGAAGCACCTCTCACCAGAGCAGATCCAGCATCATCCCGTCACGGAGAAGACCGACATCTACGCCTTCGCGCTCGTCGTGTACGAGATGCTGTGCAGAGTATCTCCCTTTCCGGCCGAGACGCGGGAGGCCGAGGCCGCTGGCCAGCTGACCTTGACCGCTGTGCCCATGCGCGATCGACAGCCTACGATCCCAGACTCGGTGGACTCCGTCATAATGGCCGCTCTCGACACGAGGCCCGAGGGTCGGCCATCCATACACGTCATGGTGAACCAGGTGTGGGCCGAGCTGAACCGTCCTGCGTCCGACCGCCGGCAACGCGTTTCGATGGTCGCCTTTGGTGCCGTGATCGCATCACTGCTGCTGGCACTGGGTTGGATGCTGTGGGTATCCAGACCAACCGATCATTCGCTGACCGCGCCGCCACGGCAGGAGACGAAGTCGGCGACAACCGTCGTGCAGCCCGAGCCCACCAAGCCGAGCACCGACGCCGAGGCCGTCACGGTCGCGGAGCCCGCGCGACCAGAGCCACCACCGCAGGAGACAAAGTCGGCGCCGGCTCTCGCCCAGCCCGAGCCCACCAAACCGAACGCAGATGCCGGGGCCGTCACGCTCGCGGAGCCTGCGCGGCCAGAGCCGCCACTGCAGGCGACGAAGTCGCCGCCGGGTCTCGCCCAGCCCGAGCCCACCAAGCCGAACGCCGATGCCGGGGCCGTCACGCTCGCGGAGCCTGCTCGACGAGCGCCGCGATCGGCCTCGTCTTCGCCCTCACGTCCTCCGTCGTCTCCACCCTCGAGCGCCCGCAAAGTGGAGCGTCGCGAGCAGGTGCCCGATCCGTCGACTTCCCCCGCCCCCACTCCAGATCGTCCGAACGCCACGAGCGGAGCGGACGACCCCGACCCCGGTCTCGTCGTCGACTGGCTGCTCGAGCGAGCCGCCGGACGGCGACAGTGAGCCTGCACGTCCCGTCCTAAGTTTTCTGCAGCTCGCTGTATCCAATAGAGCAATCTGGAAAGCCGCAGACTAGTACTGCGCCAGCCGAGCGAGCGCGAACAGGTCACCCGTTCGCAGCTTCGACCGCACGAGCCCCTCGCCGCCATCGCATCCCTGGCAAACAGACTCACCCGGCATCTGGCCGGCAAGTCTACCGAACGAGCGAAGGACACCCACTCAGGGGTAGTCCCGCCGTCGGAAGGATTCCAATCGGCGATGTCGATGGCTCGAGGGATTTTCATTGTCAATCGGCGCGCTCCGCGCGCTCCTCGATCGTCGAACCCCAAGCCTACAGGGTTTTGTCATCGCCATTTCCGATTCGCGGATGAGGGCTGAATCCGCGGCACGTCTCCGTCGCATCTAACTTGGCGTCCTTACAGCATCACTCGCAATGAGGAGGAGATCGATGTCCTCGTTCGGCGAGCGCTTCCAGCGGGCGTGGGCTCGAACCGACGCGCTATTCGGGCTTGTGGCACCCGACGCGATACTGTCCCGTCCCATCTCGCTGCGTCATCCCTTCATCTTCTACGTCGGGCACCTCCCGGCATTCGCCTGGAACCATCTCTGCCGGGGGGTCCTCGGACGGTCGTCGTTCCAGCCGTACTTCGACGAGATCTTCGAGCGCGGAATCGATCCCGACGTCGACGACCCAGCGCAGTGCCACGCGCATCCCGAAGTCCCGGACCGATGGCCCGATCTTGGCGACGTGATCGCGTACCGTGACTTGGTCCGGGAGGCAGTGCTCGAGTTGCTTCCCGAGGTCGAGAACCACGCGGCGACAGACGTCATGGCCAAACACGGGCGGGTGTGCTCGATGGTCATCGAGCACGAGCTCATGCACCAAGAGACGTTGCTCTACATGGTCCAGCAACTTCTGCCAGAGGAGATCCTTCGACCGCCGGAGAGTGTCCGGTACCCCACGGGCGGGGCGCTCAGTCCCAGACCCATCGAAATCCCCAGCGGGAAGGTCACGCTGGGCGCTATGTTCGACGGCCCGGTCTTCGGCTGGGACAACGAGTTTCCGCTGCTGACGTTGGACGTTCCCGACTTCGCCATCGACTCCGTTCCGATTACGAACGCCGAGTTTCTCCACTTTGTCGAGCGCGGCGCGTATGACCAGCACGCCTTTTGGAGTGAGTCGGAGTGGGCGTGGAAGCAAGCGACAAAGCTCGCGCATCCCGTCTGCTGGAGTCGGCAGGATGGCGTCTGGTTGTATCGCACGCTCTTGGAGTTCGTCCCGCTCAGGGTCGTGTCCGAGTGGCCGGTCTATGTGAGCCTCGCCGAGGCGCGTGCGTACGCGCGGTGGTCCGGTGCGCGTCTCCCCACGGAGGCGGAGTTCCATCGGGCTGCGTACGGCAGCGCCGATGGGCTCGAGCGACCGTACCCGTGGGGCGACGAGCCGCCGCAGCCCCGTCACGGCAATTTCGACTTCGTAAACTGGTCGCCGACGCCCGTCGGCGCCCACTCACCGGGAGCGAGTGCCTGGGGTGTGCACGAGCTCGTCGGGAATGGCTGGGAGTTGACGGACACGCCGTTTGCGCCGTTTCCTAGATTCAGCGCGTACATCCCACGCTACCCCGGATACTCGGCTGACTTCTTCGACGGCCGGCACTACGTCCTGAAGGGGGCGTCGTGGGCCACGGCGGCCGAGCTGACGCGGCGAAGCTTCCGGAACTGGTACCAGGCGCAGTACCCTTACGTCTTCGCGAAGTTCCGGTGCGTTCGCGCTACCGATTGATAGCGTCGCGCCGGCCATGGAGCTGGCCGCCGTTCCCAACATCGTGAAACTCGATCGGCCGAGGTACACGACGTTGCGCCTGGTCAGCTATCTGGCCCGAGCATGAACCGCTGATCTGCGATAGGAGTCCTTTTCGGTTCCGCGCAGAGTGCTGTGGCCTTTCCACGCGAAGACTCGCGTCCATTCTTCGTATGCACGATGCCCGCGGCGTCAGGCAATTGGTGGAGCGCCATCGCAGCCGGCAGCCGCAATCTTCTCGCCGCTTCCGCGATCCGACCCCGAGCACATCGGGAGGTATCGCTGGCTTCTCCGTCGATACGGCACATCGCATCAGCGGCCCGCATCATCGAATTCCGAGAAGTCGGCAGACCTCAGAGGTCTCCCTTCGGCCTCACAGTTGTGAGAGCATAGGCAACCTCAGCACCCTTCGTCGGGTGCCCGATCGGTGGATCCCATCATCGTGACGTCATCTGCCACACTCGGACATCGGCCGCCCTGGGAGCCTCTGGGAGCCGATGCTAGCGTCTAAGGAAGGAGCTATGACTAGGTCGACGGATGAGCCGGGACCGATCCTTTCTTCAGGTCGGATCGTTGATCTCTTCCGACGCCTGCCCGGCGACAAGGCACTTAAGATCCTGGTGCCTGCCGCGGCAGGAAAGCCGGAATTCTCCGCTCAGTTGAACCAGACCAAGATGTTGTTCTTCGCGAGTGCGATCAAGACGTTCGTGCTGTGCGAGGCGTTGCGGCAAGCCGACTCGCCGGATGTTGAGAGCGTGCTGGGGGCGAAGAAGCTGACGCTCGATTCGAGCGTCTGGTCGCTCGGCAGCCCTACGTTCAACCCCCCCAATCTCCGCGGAACCGTGTCCGAGCGCACGGCGTTGGAAGCCATGATCACGCGCAGCGACAACACCGCGACGGACATGATGTTCAAGCTCGTAGGGGCGGACAACGTGCGTGCCTTGGTTGCGTCGCAGGGCTTGACGAACACTCGGGTCCCGGACAGCACGCGCGCTCTCGTCGCGTATGTATTTGGCGCGAAAAATTACAAAACGATTACCTGGGACGAGCTCAACCGCCTCGTCAAGAGAAACAAGCAGGTCCATCCGTTTCTCAACGATGTGGAGACGCTCGCATCGTCCGCCGGCGATCTTGTGACCTACTATTCTCGCGCGCTTCCCGGCGAGTTCTTCAAGCATCGCGAAACACTGAGTGAGTTTCGGCGCATTTTGGCGTTGTGTGACTTCATCTACCTCGTACCCCTGCCGCTTGGAGTGAGCGCGTACGCGAAGAGTGGCAACGCTGATTCGCCAGATTTTCACGTCCGATCGCTTGCGGGCGGCATGTTCGTCGGCGGCCGATGGGCCTACTTTGCCTTCGTCATCAACTGGTACGCTCCGAGTGCCGAAGATCCGAAAATCGTCGAGAAGTTCTTCGGCGCGATCAATCGAGCGCTCAGTTCGGTAGCGCACCGACTAAACAGTGAGGGCGACGGCGAATAGCGCGTTTCGATCTCGCCCGCGAAGCTACGCGGACCCCGGAGCGCGATGTTGCGCCCTCGGCTCCCCCGGCCTGCTCGGCTATGGCTGGCGACGACGGAAGCAGGGAGTCGCTTGACCGGCCTCGATAATCTACTTCACCAGGCCATCTTCGGGTGGCCTTCTTTGTTGACGTGCTAATCGGAGTTTGGTTCTTCGTTGTAGACTTGTCACCAGCACTCCGTAAACGGATACGATAGCAACTCCTCCTCCCCCGCTCGTTGGCTATGAAGCTCACCGGCCACAAGACGGAGAGCATCTACCGACGCTACGCGATCGTGGCGGAGTCGGATCTGCGGGAGGCTGGAGCGAAGCTCTCAGCACTCGAATTTGGCATGCGCGTTTGCAGTCCACCACGCACTTTCCTAACTGTTTCCAGCTCGCTCCGTCCGTGGGTCCCGTCCCGTGACATAAGGTGCCAGACTCGGACACCGGCCGCCCCAGAAGCCGATGCCACCGAACTACGGGTGCGGCGTAGCAAACGCCCAGAGTTCCCCGTTCGCGAGAAGGTAAACCGTGCCGTCCGGTCCAACAGCTGATGACGACATCCCGAGAAGCGGCATCTGGTACTCCCACTGAGGGCTACATGACGTCGTCCAAGAGCGTCTTGAGCTCGTCCGTGAGGTAGACGTGGTGAATGACCATGTTGTTGTGGCGGGCCTTCTGGACGGAGCTGTCGAGGTGTGGCTCCCTCAGGCCAAGCCCATAGCGAAGCGCCCGCTCAAGCTGGTCATCGCCGACCACGTCGCATGCCGGTGGAAAGCAGGAAGTGGCGTAGGGCGTGAAGCTGAGCTCGTATGTCCACGGTTCCGGCTCGGTCTCATGGTTGAGTCGATGAATGCGCAACGAGCCTTCGATGTGATCCATGACGGCACGGTACCTCCATGCCTTCCGTTTCCCACCATCGCGGGCGGCTGTCAAGTGATGATGCTGCGCCTCGCCGAGGGCCTGGGGCTCAGCAATGACATCATGGTCTCAACTGTGAACTCATTCCACCTGGCCCAACATCTCCCTAACGCACTGCTGATCGTGTATCCGAACGCAGGTCATGGATCGCAGTTTCAGTATCCGGAGTTATTTGTCGAGCACGCAGCCCGCTTCCTGGACGAGTGACATGAAAGTGGAAATGCCTACCGCCACACCTTCAGTGCCCATCCCGCCAAGGCGCCTGCCTGGGCCGCAGCGATCGGTCGCGTCAACTACTACGTCATGAATGACTTTGGCGGCGGGACGCGGCGGTGGAAGCTAGCCTGGTGATCAAGTTCCAGAAGCTAGGTACGCTTCCGCTTCTAG
>Ga0126384_10000645_pt1 | contig 19651 bp, 19 predicted proteins | sample PanSoiMetPlot_36_FD_92543 | JGI IMG/M metagenome (GOLD analysis project Ga0126384, IMG submission 92543) | Tropical forest soil microbial communities from Panama - MetaG Plot_36 | ecosystem: Environmental > Terrestrial > Soil > Tropical forest > Bulk soil | place: Panama | collected 2016-02-17 | reverse complement strand
TGATCCTGAAACCGTCCCCGCCGGACATTCAGGACCTCTACCTTAGTTCGCTCAAAGCCATCGGCATTGATCCCGAGATTCATGACATTCGCTTTGTCGAAGACGACTGGGAAAGCCCGACATTGGGGGCGTGGGGGCTTGGTTGGGAATGTTGGTGCGATGGAATGGAAGTATCCCAGTTCACATATTTCCAGCAGGTCGCCGGATTTGAATGCTCACCCGTTGCCGGCGAACTGACTTACGGGCTCGAGCGTCTGGCGATGTATGTTCAGGGGGTCGACAATGTCTTTGCGCTTAACTTCAACGGCCGTGACGACGACAAGAAGGTGACTTATGGCGACGTATTCCTGCAGGCCGAACAGGAATATTCCCGCCACAATTTTGAATTTGCCGATACTGCGATGCTGTTCGAGCAATTCAAGATGGCGGAAGCCGCCTGTCAGAAATATCTCGGCGCGGGCTGGGCTAATGGCAAAAAGCAGCGTCACCTGATGGCGTTGCCGGCCTACGACCAGTGCATCAAGGCAAGCCATGTGTTTAATCTATTGGATGCGCGCGGCGTTATCTCGGCCACCGAACGGCAGAGCTACATCTTGCGCGTGCGCGAACTGGCGAAAGCATGCGGCGAGGCCTGGCTGGCGACCGAGGGCGGGGGAGCGGCTTCGGTCGCAAGGTGACAAGTATCGCTTGCCCTGCTAGTCCGACCGCGAAAACGCGATGCCCGATCTCCTGCTTGAATTTCTGTCTGAGGAAATCCCTGCGCGCATGCAGGCGCGTGCGGTCGAGGATCTGCGCAAGCTTATCACCGACCGGCTGGTGGCGGCTGGACTCGTCTATGAGGGCGCAAAGGCCTTCGCCACACCACGGCGATTGGCCCTGTCGGTGCGCGGCGTGCCTGCGCGTCAGCCCGACATCAAGGAAGAGAAGAAGGGCCCGCGCGTCGGCGCGCCGGACGGCGCTATCGCCGGTTTCCTGAAAGCCGCGAGACTCAAATCAATCAAGGAAGCAAAGGTTCAGGCCGACAAGAAAGGCGATTTCTACTTGGCCGTGATCGACAGGCGAGGCAGGCCGGCGATCGATGTGATCGCCGAGATGATTCCTGAAGTCGCGCAAACATTCCCGTGGCCAAAATCCATGCGGTGGGGTAGCGGGCGGTTCAACTGGGTACGCCCTTTACATTCGATCGTCGCGACCTTTGGACCAGAGACCGAAGAGCCTGAGATCGTGCGATTTGAAATCGATGGCATCAAATCGGGCGACCAGACTCGGGGCCATCGTTTCATGGCGCCTGCACCGTTCACGGTGCGCCGCTTCGACGACTACGTTGCCAAACTTGAAAATGCCAAAGTCGTGCTCGATCCGGCGCGGCGCGCCGACATGATCCTCGCCGACGCCAAGAACCTCGCCTTCGCACAGGGCTACGAACTCGTGGAGGATGAGGGCCTTCTGGCCGAAGTCGCTGGCTTGGTTGAATGGCCGGTGACTTTGATGGGGACATTCAATGAGACATTTTTGGCGATCCCTGGCGAAGTGATCCGCGCGACCATCCACAACAACCAGAAATGCTTCGTCCTGCGCGACACGCAGACGACGAAGCTCATCAACAAATTCATTTTGGTGGCCAACGAAGAAGCGGCGGATGGCGGCAAGGCGATCATCGCCGGCAACGAGCGCGTGATCCGCGCGCGGCTATCCGACGCCAAGTTCTTCTACGAGACTGACCTGAAGATGCGGCTTGAAGACCGGTTGCCGAAATTCAATCAGATCGTGTTCCATGAAAAACTCGGTACGCAGGCCGACCGCATCACGCGCATTATGGCGCTTGCTGGTCAGCTGGCGCCGATCGTTGGCGCCGATAGGGTCAACGCTGAGCGGGCTGCACAATTGTGCAAGGCAGACTTGCTAACGGAAGTGGTCGGCGAATTTCCCGAGCTTCAGGGCCTGATGGGCCGCTACTACGCCGAAGCGCAGAACGAGGACGAAGAAATCGCGCGTGCTTGCGAAGACCACTATAAGCCGAAAGGACCGGATGATCTCGTTCCCGCTGATCCGGTTTCGGTTGTCGTCGCGCTTGCAGATAAGATCGACACACTCGCCGGCTTCTGGGTGATTGATGAAAAACCTACCGGCAGTAAAGATCCTTATGCGCTGCGACGCGCAGCTTTGGGCGTGATTAGGATCGTGGTGGATAACCGACTGCGACTGCCACTCAAAAAGGTGTTTCAGAAGGTGATCAAGAAATCTTCGGCGAGCAATGACCTGCTGGCGTTCTTCGTCGACCGTCTGAAAGTGCAATTACGCGAACAAGGTGCACGACACGATCTTGTCGATGCTGTGTTCGCAATGGAAGGCCAGGACGACCTACTGATGATCGTGCAGCGTGTCGATGCCCTTGGAAAATTTCTCGATAGCGATGACGGCAAGAACCTGCTCGCAGGTTACAAGCGGGCAACCAATATCATTCGTATCGAGGAAAAAAAGGACAAGCGCCATTACACAGCGGCGCCCGATACGAAACGGTACCAATTGCCCGAAGAAAAGGCGCTCGCCGATGCGATCGTTGTAGCAAAGAAAGAGGCCTCGAGCGCCGTTGACAAAGAGGATTTCGCTGCTGCCATGCGTGCCATGGCCAGGCTGCGCCCGCGTGTCGATGCATTTTTCGACGAGGTCACCGTCAATGTCGAGGATAAAGACTTACGGGAGAACCGCCTCAAGCTTCTCAATCAAATCCGCGAGGCGACGCGCGCAGTTGCGGATTTTTCCAAAATAGAGGGCTAAGCTGCGCTCCCGCCATTAGGCAAAGCCAATAGGTGCGTCCATGTCAGCCTATGCGCGCGACCCAATCCTAACACCCGTTTCCATCACCAACCTGCGTCCGACTCAGATCTCGGTCGGGATGCATGAAGTCAAGGAGAAGCGCAAGCGTTTGCGTGAGCGCGGCGCCAAGAAGATTGGAAACTTCCTTGGAGATCACATGATCCCGGTGATCCTTGGTCCGAAAAAACGCCCCTATGTGATCGACCATCATCATCTAGCGCTCTCGCTCCATAAAGAGGGCGTGAAAAAAGTGCTGGTGACCATTGTCGCCGATCTCAGCCAGCTCGATCTCGACGACTTCTGGCTGGTCCTCGACCATCACAGCTGGGTGCACCCTTACGATCAGAATGGACGCCGCCGCGACTTTTCAAAAATTCCCAAATCAATCGACAAGCTCAAGGACGATCCATTCCGCAGCCTCGCAGGTGAGCTTCGCCGCGCGGGTGGCTTTGCCAAGGACACCACACCGTTCAGCGAATTTTTGTGGGCCGACTTTTTTCGCCGGCGCATGAACCGCAAATCCCTGCAACACAATTTTCCCGCCGCGGTCAAAATGGCGAAAAAATTGGCAAAGAGCCTCGATGCTCACTATCTACCTGGCTGGTGTGGTCCAGTGGACTCATAACAGGCAATCAGGCAAGAAGACTTCGAATCAGCCGTCGTTTGGCGATTTGTCGAAGATCAGCAAAAGGGGATAAAGGCCATGACCATCAGTATTGCGCACTTGCAGCCGATCGTCGCACTCATTGCCGGTATTCTCATTCTTATTATCCCGCGCCTGCTCAACATCATCGTGGCCGTCTATCTTATCCTGATCGGTTTGCTCGGCCTTGGGCTTTTTCGCTAGTGGGATATCCGGCCTTGCGCTGGACTGTTCAGCAGTGCTTTTAAGGCCAGTCGTCGTCCAATCCTGCTTTGATCTATGGCCAAACGAAAACTTTCGCGCATCGGCGTAAAACGCAGGAAACGATCAGTGCGAAAACCGGCCCGCCGAAAGGCAAGGGCGGCTGCCCGGCAATCCAAGGGTAAATGGGTCTACGGTTTCGGCGGCGGCCGTGCCGAAGGCACGGCCTCCATGCGCAATCTCCTGGGCGGCAAGGGGGCCGGGCTCGCCGAAATGGCCAATCTCGGGCTTCCCGTGCCACCTGGCTTCACGATTACGACCGACGTCTGCACCTACTATTACGGACACGATAAGCAATATCCGAAGAACCTGCGCGTTCAGGTCGAGAAGGCCTTGGCTCAAGTCGGACGCATTACTGGCAAGACATTCGGCGACAAAAGCAACCCGCTATTGGTTTCTGTCCGCTCCGGCGCTCGCGCTTCGATGCCCGGCATGATGGACACGGTGCTAAATCTCGGTCTCAACGACGAAACAGTTGAGGCACTCGCAAAGAAATCTGGCGACCGCCGCTTCGCCTATGACAGCTATCGGCGCTTCATCACGATGTACTCCGACGTGGTGCTCGGTATCGGCCACGAGCATTTCGAGGAATTGCTCGATCGTCATAAAGAGCGTCAGGGTTACAGCCTCGATACCGAGCTTTCAGCCGACGATTGGTCCGTGCTGGTCGTGCGTTACAAGAAGCGAGTCAAAGACGAGGCAGGCCATGACTTCCCGCAGAATCCGCATGAACAGCTTTGGGGCGCGATCGGGGCCGTCTTCGGCTCATGGATGAACCAGCGTGCCATCACCTATCGCAAGCTGCACAATATCCCGGAAAGCTGGGGCACGGCCGTGAGCGTGCAGGCCATGGTCTTCGGCAATATGGGCGACACCTCGGCGACCGGTGTTGCTTTCACGCGCAATCCTTCGACAGGCGAAAAGAAACTCTACGGAGAATTCCTGATCAACGCGCAGGGCGAGGACGTCGTCGCCGGTATTCGTACGCCGCAGGAGATTAACGAGGCGGCCCGCAGGGAGTCGGGCTCCGACAAGCCGTCGATGGAGTACGCGCTGCCGAAGGCCTACGCCGAGCTAAAACGCGTCTACAATGTGTTGGAACGTCGTTACCGCGACATGCAAGACCTCGAATTCACAGTCGAGCAAGGCAAATTGTTCGTGTTGCAGACGCGCTCGGGCAAGCGAACTGCCAAGGCCGCACTCCGCATCGCCGTTGAGCTCGCCTACGAAGGGCTGATATCGAAGAATGATGCGGTGTTGCGCGTCGATCCGCTCGTGCTCGATCAGTTGCTGCATCCGACCATTGATCCGCGCGCGCATCGGCGCGTCATTGCGACGGGGCTTCCGGCTTCGCCAGGCGCTGCCAGCGGCGAGATCGTATTTTCGCCTGACGATGCCGCGCAGCTGAAATCCGACGGGCGGAAGGTTGTTCTGGTGCGTGTGGAGACCTCGCCTGAGGACATCCATGGCATGCATGCGGCAGAGGGCATTCTTACGACGCGCGGCGGCATGACGTCCCACGCTGCGGTTGTTGCGCGCGGAATGGGCAAGCCATGTGTTTCCGGCGCTGGCTCGCTGCGCGTCGACTACGCCGCAGGCACCATGACCGCCGGTGGCCAGGCCTTCAAAAAGGGCGATTACATCACCATTGACGGCTCCATTGGACAGGTGCTGGCGGGGAAGGTCGATATGATCGAGCCGCAATTGTCCGGCGAGTTCGGAACCTTGATCGGCTGGGCCGACAAGGTGCGCCGGCTCGGTGTGCGCGCCAATGCCGACACGCCGGCCGATGCTAAAGCCGCGGTTCGGTTTGGCGCCGAGGGCATCGGACTTTGCCGCACCGAACACATGTTTTTCGAAGAGGACCGAATTCAGGCAGTCCGCGAGATGATTCTCGCCGACGACGAGATATCGCGCCGCGCTGCGATCGCGAAGCTTTTGCCGATTCAGCGCGCTGATTTTGTCGAGCTATTCGAAATCATGGCGGGTCGACCGGTAACCATACGTCTGCTTGATCCGCCCCTGCACGAGTTCCTTCCACATGGCGACAAAGAGATTGCGGAAGTCGCTGCCCTCATGCGGGCCGACCCGAAGAAGCTTGCTGCTCGCGCGAATGAGCTTTCCGAATTCAACCCGATGCTCGGCTTCCGCGGCTGCCGCATCGCGATCGCTTATCCGGAAATCGCTGAGATGCAGGCGCGTGCTATTTTTGAGGCAGCGCTTGAGGCTGCCAGGCGCACGGGCAAACCTGTGGCGCCCGAAGTGATGGTGCCCTTAATTGTCACCAAGACCGAATTTGACTTAGTCAAGTCAAGCATCGACGCAATGGCACAGGCGGTATCAAAAGAAAAAGGCACCAAGGTCAACTACCAGGTCGGCACGATGATCGAACTTCCCCGCGCTTCCTTGATGGCCGACGAGATCGCGCAAAGCGCCGAATTCTTTTCGTTCGGCACCAATGACCTTACTCAAACGACATTTGGCATCTCCCGCGATGATGCGGCGAGCTTTCTCGGCATCTACGCGGCACGTGGTATCCTCCCTGTGGATCCATTCGTATCGATCGATCAGCGCGGCGTCGGTGAGTTGGTCAAAATCGGCGTCGAGCGGGGCCGTAAAGTTTGTCCAAAGTTGAAGGTCGGCATCTGTGGCGAGCACGGGGGCGATCCATCGTCGGTTGCCTTCTGTCACGAAGCCAAGCTCGACTATGTATCTTGTTCGCCCTTCCGAGTGCCGATCGCACGCCTTGCTGCCGCGCAAGCCGCGCTTGGCAAATCCATGGCCAGCCAAGCGTAAAGCGCGCGAGTTCCAGCCTAAACCGCGACCAAAATCCTCTACCTCAAACCGCAGGTCGGCCGCGGGTGTGATCAACCACTTCGGAAGCATCACGCACGACTTCTGCGGATGCGCGGGTCTGCGTCGCTGCGGCGGCGAGTTAGCCCAAGCCTGGAAGTGAGCATGCGGGTTCGTGAAAAAACTGGCGCTTCGGTATTAGGTGGCAGCGATTGCGATATAGTTAATTTTTATTTCCTGTTCGTTACTGCGAAAACAGCGATGGTTCCGCGACCCGGCGCCCCGCTATCTCTGCACACGCCGCCGCGCAGTTAACGCCTTCGCAAGGTTAATCGGACCAAGAAAAGAATCCGGCGCGTAGTCGCCATCCGGCGGCGAGGCGGTAGCAGGGCGTTGCGGTGTGGCGTTGAGCGAACGGGGAGCAGTCTCGCTTGGGCGTCGGCGGCGAAAAGGAGCCGCATCGATAGCCATTGGAGCGGTGGTGCTAACGCTGCTTCCCGACAGGATTGCGTTTCAGGATCTTGGCGCGCTGCTTGCCCGGCAACCGACGGTTGCCAAGCGGTGGCAACAACATCTGATCGCGTCTCCTTTCGGCACTATCCATGCCGCCATGTTCAATTTGCCGAGACCAGTGGGGACCAGGGTACCGCATCCGCCGATTTATGCGCTTGCGAACTTCGATCCTCTGGACATCACGGGCTCGATCGGCAAGCAGCCGCTTGGCGACCCGACAGCGCCCTTGCAGTTCCCCAAGTCCAACCGCAAGGCCAAGGGTGACTCGCTCATCGTGCACCCGCGCGAGTCGATCCCGCCGCTGCCACCGGTATCGAAGACTGAGCCGGCGCCACAGCCTGATGCCCACGGGGCACAAGGAAAGGATGAAGCCATCGACCGCTTCGAGCCATATGCAAAATATGAATTCGTGACCGCTCCAGACGATCGAAGCTCAACGCCCGATATCGATTTGCCTTATGTCGATATACCGCCCGCCAATCTGACACCAACTGCACATCCGAAGGTCGGTAAGGAGGCCACACAGTTGTATTTCGGAATTGACCTGTTGGCGGGCGCCCAAGCAGGAATAGCGCCTTGGGCTCCGGGTGAAGCGCCGGTCGTCATCACGCACGGCGATCCCGACATCAAACAGGCAGCACTTACTCCATCTTCGCCGAACGGCGAGGGCAAAGAAGGCGAAAGCGTCGCCAACAAGGGTGAAGTTACGGGGATCGATCAGCGTCCTCGATCACCCGCCGAAAGGTTGGCACTAGCTGGCCCAGGGCGTGCCAAGGCCGAAAAATGTCTGGCCAACGCGATTTATTTCGAGGCGCGGGGCGAGTCGGTGCGGGGACAAATCGCGGTGGCGCAAGTCGTGATGAACCGCGTGTTTTCGCCATTTTATCCGAACGACGTCTGCGGTGTCGTCTATCAAAACGCGCACCGGCATCTCGCCTGCCAGTTTACGTTCGCATGCGACGGCATCCCCGATATCGTCACGGAACCCGATGCGTGGGAACGCGCTAAGCGAATCGCGCGCGACATGCTCGACGGCAAATTGTGGATGCCCGAGGTGTCCAAATCGACGCACTACCATGCGTACTGGGTGCACCCAGACTGGGTTAATGAGATGAAGAAAGTTTATAAGCTCGGAGTGCATACCTTCTATCGCCCACGCGCATGGGGCGATGGCGACGATGAGCCGACCTGGGGCGACGCGGCGGTAACCGAAAAGGAGGCCGCTGCCGAGGAAGCAAAAGGGCCGGTAAGCCATAGCTTGGAGTGGCTTAAGTCCGAAGAGGGACAAGCCTCGATTCGCCAAAAAAATGCGCGCAAATAGTTCCCCGTCGAAGCCATGCGTGGCGCTGATACCCAAGATCACGAATATTCGTTTGGGTGGGTCTAGGCCGAACTTATATGTTCGGCGCCAGTTTGCGCCCGGGGATCTCTTGAATGTCCATCCATGCGACCACTGAAAGACCAACATCCGTTGGATGGCGCACGCCGGCTGTAGTGGTCGCTTGCGGCTGCCTGATCGCAATGATCAGTTTCGGACCGCGCTCGTCGCTCGGCTTTTTCCTCACTCCGCTTTCGCAGGCGAATCATTGGGGACGCGATGTGTTCGCGTTCGCGGTGGCCGTCCAGAATCTGTTGTGGGGCATCGGTCAGCCCTTTGCCGGCGGTATAGCCGACCGCTTCGGGACTAACCGCGTACTTTGCGTTGGCGCTGTGTTCTACGCCCTCGGCCTCGTGATCATGGCGCACTCGTCTACGCCCGAAGAGCTTAGCCTCTCCGCCGGCGTGCTCATCGGTCTTGGATTGTCCGGCTGCTCTTTCAACATCGTGCTCGGCGCCTTCGGCAAGTTGCTGCCAGAAAAATGGCGCTCGCTTGCATTCGGCGCCGGCACTGCCGCCGGTTCTTTTGGCCAGTTCCTTTATTCGCCGATCGCTGTCGCTCTGATGGACAAATTTGGTTGGCAGCAAGCACTGCTGATTTTCGGTGGCGTCATGTTGCTGATTCTGCCGCTATCGCTCGCCCTCGCGACTCCTGCGGCGCCCATGGGCGTATCCGCGGCGGTGAAGCCAACCCAGTCAGCGCGACAGGCATTCGCGGAAGCATTCGGCCATCGCAGTTATGTCTTGCTGGTGCTCGGCTTCTTCACCTGCGGCTTTCAACTCGCCTTCATCACGGTGCACTTGCCCTCCTATCTGATCGATCGCGGCTTGTCGGTGGAGGTCGGCGGATGGACGCTCGCGGTCATCGGCATGTTCAACATCATCGGCTCGTTGGGTTCAGGTTGGCTCAGCAATCGCATGCCCAAGCGTTATCTGCTCTCGATGATCTACTTCATTCGGGCGGCGGCGATCGTCGCCTTCATCACGCTGCCGGCGAGTCCAGTGGCGACATTAGCTTTCGGCGCCGTTGCAGGCCTCATGTGGTTGTCGACGGTCCCACCGACGTCGGCTCTGGTCGCTATGATGTTCGGCACACGCTGGCTAGCGATGCTTTTCGGCTTTGCCTTCTTCAGCCACCAGGTTGGCGGTTTCCTCGGCGTGTTGATAGGCGGTATCGCGTTCGAGCGCACTGGCTCATACGACCTCGTGTGGTGGCTTTCGGCATTGTTCGGCGTCCTGTCCGCAGTGATCAACCTGCCGATCGTGGAGAAGCCGGTAGCGCGCCCCGCAATGGCGCCCGCCTGAAACGCTTGCGTGACGGCTCCGCCCACGCCATGAATACCGGGTTAACCGGCGAGCGCGCGCGTGGCTGCATTCAAAGCGGTCGTAATCGAGAAGACGGACGGCGGCACCAAAGCCGCGCTGACTGATTTCGACGAAGCCAATCTGATGGACGGTGATGTGACCGTCCGTGTCGAATACTCAACGCTCAATTACAAGGACGGCCTAGCCATTACCGGCAAAGCGCCTGTGGTGAGGCGGTTTCCAATGATCGCTGGAATCGACTTTGCGGGCACGGTGGAGTCGTCCACCCATGCCGCGTGGGAGGCGGGCGACAAAGTCATCCTCAACGGCTGGGGTTGTGGCGAAATTCACCTTGGTGCCTACGCCGAGAAGGCGCGCGTCAAAGGCGATTGGCTGGTGCCGCTGCCCAAGACCATGAGCGCACGCGAAGCAATGGCAATCGGCACCGCCGGTTACACCGCCATGTTGGCTGTCATGGCGCTCGAACGGCACGGCCTTGCCGCAACAACTGGCCCCGTCGCCGTGACCGGCGCCGCTGGCGGCGTGGGTTCGGTCGCTATCGCGATTCTCGCAAAGCACGGCTTTGCGGTCCATGCTGTAACGGGTCGTCCGCAGGAGGCCGATTTCCTGAGAGGGCTAGGTGCCGTCGAAGTCGTCGATCGCAAGGAACTCGCTGGGCCCACCAAGCCACTCGCAAAGGAGCGCTGGGTGGGCGCTGTCGACGCAGTGGGGTCGACCCTGCTTGCCAACCTGCTGTCAATGACCCACTACGGGGGAGCGGTAGCCGCTTGCGGTCTCGCCGGAGGAATGGACCTGCCGGGCTCGGTTGCTCCGTTTATTCTCCGCGGTGTGTGCCTATATGGCATCGATTCCGTGATGTGCCCTGTGGATCGCCGCCGCGAGGCATGGAAACGCCTGGAAAGCGAACTGGACCGTCAAAAACTGGCCATGATAACTCGGGAAATTGGCCTTTCCGACGTATTTGGCGTCGCGCCAGACATACTGGCCGGTCAGGTGCGCGGCCGGATCGTGGTCAAAATCGGGTAAACTCATTCAGGTTTTGTCGACGAAAACCGTGCATAGTCTGTTGGTGTTAAAAATCGGGCTGAATGTTCTGTAAACTGTTACGTTAGTCGGAGTACGGGGAATGTTGCGTGGCATTGGATTGATGGTCGGGCTGCTGGCTGCGCTGCCGGCGGTTGCAGGCGAGATGAGCGCTGATGAGGCCCGGCGGTTCGTCGCCGGCACGATGTTCAGCTACACCTGCTTTGAAGGCACGCGAGGCCAGGGCCGCGTCAATTCTGACGGCTCAGTTGCTGGCACCATCCAATTCCAGGGGTCGGGTCCCGTTCGCTATGCGCATCTTCCTGCCAACACACTGCAGGTCAGAGGCGAGTCCGTTTGCGCCTCGCTGCGCGGCATGATGTTCCAGCCCTGCTTCAACCTTCAGCGCACGAGCGACAACAGTTTCCGCGGATCGATCTCGGGGCTGGGCTTCGCCTATTGCGAGTTCACCCGATACGGGCGAACTACGGCCCCGCATGGCCTGCGTCGGACGCAGAATTCGCAGAGCGCGCAGCCGCTCAGCCTGCGGTCATCGGTCGAGGCCGACAACAACTGATTTTCATTCCCTCGCCGGGAAGATCATGCACGTCGTAGTGGCGTGCGCATAAAGCTTGCCGGTGCGATCCCTAAGATAGCCCTCCGAAGTCGCGACCGTGCGTCCTCGATGCACGATGTGACCTTCCGCGCGCACCGGGCCAGTGTCTTTATTGATTGGACGGACCAGATTGAGCTTGAGCTCGAGGGTGGTCCAGGCATCGTCCTTTCCGATCGTCGAAAATATCGCGCAGCCGAGTGCGGAATCGAGCAAGGTCGCGGCGAAGCCGGCATGTAAAGTGCCAATAGGATTGTAGTGGCGAAATTCCGGTACGCCCTCGAATACCGCGCGACCTTCTTCGACTTCGATCAAGTGAAAGCCCAGCAACTCGCTGATCGGTGGATGCGGGACAGTTCCGTTGATAATCCCTTTCAGGAATCCAAGGCCGTCATGGGATTTGAGAACCTCTGGCGCAACGACGCCGTAGGTCTTGGTGCTCACTATGCCCCCCGTGGTTGGATTGTTTCAGTGTAGTGCAATCGCTTAGCCGATATCGAGCCGAAAGGGATTGCCTTCGGTTGCCACATCTCCGATGCCGATAGCTTCGATTGCCCGTATCATTCGACCATCTCGTTTGAGCAGTCGGTCGGCAATCGAAACGATCCGCGAATTCGGCTGCGCTGTGCGCGATGCCCGGCGGATTTCCCAAGCAATCTGCATTTCGTCACGCCTCGGGTTAAGCGCACAGGCGGCCACGTAGGCGCCGGCGGTCGAGCGACTAATTCCGGCGAAGCAATGCATTACCATCGGGCTCTTACGATCCCAGGCGCTGACGAAGTCGACGAGCCGCTGCACATGCTCATGCGCTGGCGCAGTATAACCATCCATCGGCATGGTGATATCGTCGATCGCCAGCACAAGGTGATTTTCCGGCGCAATTTGGGTTGGCCGCTGAACCCGATCGACTAGCCGCAATAGGGTGACGATATGGCGCGCTCCGGTTTCATCGACCGTTGTGTACAGGCGCGCCAAGGAACAGACGTGAATCATACGTTGGGCAGGAACTGTGATTCGTGCGTCATATGTATGACCTGGATACCGTTGTGAAAAGCCTCAAGTACGCAGAAGTTTTTCGAAACGTTCACGGTAGCGCGCCTGAGCCGTCCCTGCTGGCCAGGGATTTAAATAGTCGCGCACGAGGGCCGAAGAAAATTTCGGCGGCGGTCCGAAGAATTTACGTGCCTCGTCGCTGGCGAAACCGGCGAGGTGCGTAGCCTCAAGATAGGCCGCGCTGCGATCGGCGGCCTTAATCAGATTTTCCAGGCCGTCGGGCAACCTGGCTGGCAGGCCGAAGCGCAGATGTATTGCAGCGAGCAGCCGCTTCTCCACAGCCTTGTAACTATCGCCGATCACCGCCTTGAAGGGGGAGATCATGTCGCCGACGACGTATTCGGGTGCATCATGCAGCAACACGGCGACGCGGCCATTCCGGTCCAGCCGCGGAACTTTTGCACGCGCTAGCGTCTCCACGAGTAATGCGTGCTGCGCCACAGAGAAGATATGCGCACCCTGAGTCTGTCCATTCCAACGGGCGACCCGCGCCAGCCCATGCGCTATGTCATCAAGCTCGATGTCGAGCGGCGAGGGATCAAGCAGGTCGAGTCGACGACCCGAGAGCATGCGCTGCCACGCACGCGGGGCGGATCGCGATGAGTGCGTGCTTTTTGGCGGTGGGGTCATCGCTTTCTGGCAAATTTCGCGCAGGCGGCATGGCGATGGCATTTGACGATATGGTCATTGACCATCCCCACCGCCTGCATGAAAGCGTAGACAATCGTCGGTCCGACAAATTTGAAACCGCGCACGATGAGATCTTTAGAAATCTTTTGCGACAGCTCGGTTTCGGCCGGCACCTGTCTGGTCGTTCGGAAGTAATTGACCTTCGGCCTGCCGTCGAGATGCGACCAAAGCAGATTTGAAAATCCCGGGCCGCACTCCATAATCTCAAGCCAGGCACGGGCTGACGACACCGCACCCTCGATCTTGGCGCGGTTGCGCACGATGCCAGCGTCTTTCATCAGCGATTCGATCTTGCGCTTCTGGTAGCGTGCTATTTTTTCCGGTTCGAAGCCGTCAAACGCGCGGCGAAAGTTGTCACGCTTGCGCAGAATGGTGATCCACGAAAGGCCAGCCTGGAATCCGTCGAGAACCAATTTCTCATAAAGCGCGCGATCGTCGAATTCCGGCACGCCCCATTCTTCATCATGGTAGGCGATATAAAGTGGATCTTGTTTCGGCCATGGACAGCGATGTAGTCCGTCGGGGTGGACAATGGACTTGCTCATGTCGCCACTTTCGATTCGCCCGGCCAGTCGAATTTTGCCCAGTCCGGCTTGACCGCGCGAACGGGAATTCCCCCGGCTTCCAGCGAGATGCCCCCGGCAAGCGCGTCCGCGATGCGATCGAGACGCATAAGTGCGAGGCCACGGCCCTTGGCGGTCGAGCCGAGCATGCCGACCTGCTTGGCGCCTGCCATAACCGGCAGGCCCGGTAAGGGGGAAAATTCGTCATATGCGATCGGCAGCACGCGGCTGCGCGCGCTGGCCCGATGCTCGACACGTGAGACAACTTCTTGTCCGATATAGCAGCCTTTATCGAAATCGACGCCGTTGAGCTGATCCATGTCGGCTTCGTGGGGAAAAGTACCGGCATAGATGAAGTCGACGCCGCCGCGCGGCACGCCGAGAGCAATACGGTGGGCTTCGTAGGACTCCGCGTCGACTAAAGCTGCGCCAAGGTCGGCAGCTGCCTCGGCCGCAAGGTGCGGCGGCAGCATGATACGCATACCTAAAGCGGGCAGCCTCGGATCCGCATAACAAAGGCCGTAATCGCTTTCGCCTCCATTGTCCCAAATTGCCATTACGCCCAACACTTCCGATAAATCTTCGTAGATCACCTTGGCGCGCAGTTTGTAGAAATTCAGCTTTTCCACGAGGTCCGGCGCCAGAGCGCGCGGGCAATCAAGGAAAAAACCGCCGCCATCCTCGGCCGGCGCTTCGGCGACGATGAAGTCGACGATGATTTTGCCCTGCGGCGTAAGCAACGCGGCATAAAGTGGTTCGCCCGGTGTCAGCTTGGTCATGTCGTTGGTGACGAGCCCGTTAAGAAACCGCCGGGCATCGTCGCCGGCGACCTTGACCACACCGCGATCGGGAAGAAGAGTTGCTTGCATGCGAAATCTCTGGGTCTCCCACGACCGTCTCTTGCCAGAACTCACGGCGGAACGTAAGCGCTGTCTTCCAAGCCCTGCCTCGTCCTTGAGGAGTGGCCGGGAGGTCATGTCTCGAAAGATGTTTCGAGACGGCCGCTTCGTGGTTTCCTCAGCATGAGGCGCGGATGCCTGATAGCTACGATCTGATCCTCAAGGGCGGCACCGTGGTCAACCAGGACGGCGAGGGCCTGCGTGACATCGGCATTCGCGGCGGGCGCTTTGCGGCGATTGACGACCTGCGGCGAGCTTCCGCCGGCGAGATCATTGATTGCCGAGGGCTGCACCTCTTGCCGGGCGTAATCGATACCCAGGTGCATTTTCGCGAGCCCGGTCTGACCCACAAGGAAGATCTCGAAAGCGGCTCGCTTTCGGCGGTGATGGGCGGAGTCACTGCCGTGTTCGAGATGCCAAATACCGATCCACCTACGGTAAGCGCCGAAGCTCTGGCCGACAAAGTAAAGCGTGGCCATCACCGCATGCATTGCGACTTCGCGTTTTTTGTTGGTGCGACAGCCGACAACACCACGCATCTCGCCGAGCTTGAGCAACTGCCCGGCTGCGCCGGCATCAAGGTCTTCATGGGTTCATCCACCGGCTCGCTGTTGGTCGCCGACGATGCCGGCTTGCGCGCGGTGTTGCAAAGGATCCGCCGTCGCGCGTCGTTTCATGCTGAAGACGAACCACGGCTCAACGAGCGTAAACACCTGCGCGCGGAGGGCGACCCGCGCTCGCACCCTATGTGGCGTGACGATGTAGCCGCGTTCAAGGCCACCCAGCGGCTTGTCACGATCGCGCACCAGACCGGTGCCCGCGTGCACGTACTACACGTGTCGACCGCGCAGGAGATAGAGTTCCTTGCCAATCACAAGGACGTCGCCTCGGTTGAGACGACGCCGCATCATCTTACTCTGGAAGCGCCGGGCTGCTACGAGCGGCTCGGAACCCGCGCGCAAATGAATCCGCCGGTGCGCGATGCTGTGCATCGTTCAGGCATTTGGGCTGGCATCACGAACGCGATCGTCGACCTGCTGGGCTCCGACCACGCGCCTCACACCCGCGAAGAAAAAGCTAAAACATATCCGGAGAGTCCATCGGGCATGACCGGCGTGCAGACGCTCGTTCCAATCATGCTGGATCATGTCCACGCAGGACGGCTATCGTTGCTCCGGTTTGTCGATCTCACCAGTGCGGGTCCGGCGCGCCTCTTTGGCATTGCAGTCAAAGGCCGTATCGCTGCCGGCTATGATGCCGATTTGACTGTTGTCGACCTTAAGCGCCGGGAAACGATCACCGACAGATGGATGGCTTCGCGAGCGGGATGGACTCCATACGACGGCGTTGCCGTGACAGGCTGGCCGGTAGGGACATTCGTTCGCGGACGCAAAGTGATGTGGGAGGGCAGTCTCACGGCTCCGGCACAAGGCGAGCGGGTGCGATTTTCCGAGACCTTGGCCAGCTAGCGTGGCTATTGCCGCTGCTGCTCCAGCGAAAATTCGCCGTTGCGGATCCGCGCGCTCAATCTATCGGTGAAGATGGCCACGGCCTCTTCACCATAAGTTGTCACGAACTCGGCGAGAGCCGCAAACAGACAGGCTTGCGCTAGACAATCGCCCTCAATTCCGTCGTGTCGCGCTTCAGCCCAGGCTTCCTGCAGGTAGCCGAGTGCGACAAGCTTCTGCTCGCGGTCAGAACTCGACTCGCGCAAGAAAAGGGAGCCCTCGGCCGTCGTCATAGCTACAGCGTCTCCGGCGTTCACGGGCCGGATACCATGTCCACCCATGGGAACGTTTAGCACGGCCATCGTCCCGCGATAGCTCGCGTTAAAGAAAAGGTTAATTGCGCCTAATTGGCATACCGCGCTGTGATATCGCGGGCGATCTTGGCGCCCTCGTCGAGGTAGCGACGAATTGCAATATCGGCGGCGGGAGTGCAGCTGCGGTACGTCTGCTGAAACCCGCGATAGCCCCGATTGAAGCTTGCCACGATTTTGCGGCGGCGCTCACCGCTTGGTGCTTCGGCCTCGATCAGCGCCTGCATCTCATTGCGCCACTTCTGTCCTTCGTTAGCGCCGCAGATCGCGCGTAAATAGTGAAGCGCGCCCAGTATTTCGCCGAGGCGCGCCAGATCGCCGTCAAAAGGCGCCGGCGTATCACTCTGCGCCTGTGCGGGCAGGCCGAAGCAGAGGACCATAAAAGAGATGATGAGAAGCTTTTTCACAGTTTATCCAAGTCCCCGTTTTGAATGATATGCGCTGGCTTGACGGCAACTGCAAGGCAACACGTCAATGCTGGCGCGACAAGAGCAATGCCGCCGCGGCTACGATCTCGGCCAAGCCTTCCGTGGTGCGATAGGCGCCGAGGTCTGAGGGATCGAGCCAACGCACATCGTCGAGCTCATCGCTGAGGATCGGCTCACCCGCCAGCCAGCACGCGGCAAAGCACAAAATGACGAAGTGCCGCTCGACTCTTCCCTGTGCGTCACGCGCAATCACCTCGCGGTGGCCCGCGAGCGCAACCGGTTCGATTAACAGCGAGGTTTCCTCGCGAGCTTCCCGGACGACAGCATCGATGAGTGTCTCTCCCGCTTCAACGGCGCCCCCTGGCAGGGTGTAGAGGTGGAGCGCGGGATTGCGCGCGCGACGGACCAGAAGCACTTTGCCGTCGCGGAAGATAGCGGCGCTTACTGCCAGATACGGACTTTGCGGGTAGGTTCGCTCTTCAGCCACGCGTTCTATCGTTTCATCAGCTTGTCGACGACCTCCTGCAGAGTGGCCGCACTCTTTTCATCCGACCGCCATCGATGAGTGCGGCGGCTCGCGATGAGCGGGTTCAATCAGCCGACGGCCTTTCCGGCGAGCGCTGCGACCGTCTCCGGCCGCCGATCGGTATCGTCCATTGCCGCCGGGGTTGCCTCTAGCACGATCGTCATCATGACGGCCAGCGTGTCGAGGCTTTTGCGGATTTCGGATCGGCCCTGTCATGGGCAGCGATCGCGAGGTCTCGGTCTTGAAGTGAGAGAGGCGGAGATGCTCCTTATAGCTAATCGATGGCCGGAAGATCGGCGAGAATTTCAGGGCAGTTCGACAACATTTGGAGCAGCATGACAGCTTCATTGAAACGGCTGCGGTAATCCGTCGTGAGGCCGGTGGTTTATGTGGGCTGAGTTGCGTGATTTCGGCTAATGCGCGCCTCCGACACTTGCATAGCGCCCATGGCGCCAACGCCATTCTGATGTTTCTAGGGACCCCATCGCGAAGCCACCCGGCCTTCGGTGTTATGATGTGTGTAAATTGCGCGCATTGCGTCGGACCAGCCCACTAGGCGCATCAAGAAGGACGATGGGCAGGGAGTCCTGTTTTGAGCCGTTGCTTCGGAACCTTTCCCTCGCGGATGCATCTAATGTATCAGCACAGAGGATACCGCTGATGGCAGTGACCCAGTCACAGAGAACCGCCGCCGAAAAGCTGAATGACGAGGATCTGGTTCGCCTTGCGAGAGAGCGTGACGAAGCCGCCATCCGGGCCATCACCCAACGCTACAATCGACGCCTTTTCCGCATTGCGCGCAGCATCCTGCGCAATGACGCGGAAGCCGAAGATGTTGTGCAGGAAACCTATGTCCGCGCCTTTACGGGCCTCAACATGTTCCGGGGCGACGCCGCATTCGGCACCTGGATAACTCGTATAGCCATGAACGAAGCCCTAGGACGATTGCGGCGCCAGCGGCCGACGGTGGACTGGGAGATTTATAGCGCCAATCGCAACCAAGCAGAGATCATCCACTTTCCGGTCTCGGCGGCCAGCAACGATCCGGAGAAAACAATGGCGCAGAGCGAAGTTCGAGCGGTGCTGGAACACGCGATCGATGAGCTTCCCGACGCCTTCCGCGCCGTTTTTGTTGCACGCATCGTCGAAGGAATGAGCGTTGAGGAAACCGCCGACCTCTTCGGCTTGCAGCCTGAGACCGTGAAAACCCGTCTGCATCGCGCACGGGTGTTGTTGCGCGCGGAACTCGACAAGCAGCTTGGTCCAGCGCTGACTACCAGTTTTCCGTTCGGCGGCCTGCGGTGCGAGCGCATGACGGAGACAGTCGTTCACCGTATCTGCGGAGCGTGACTGACCGGGAACATAACGCAGGTGACCATCGACAAGCTTGTCTTTTCGTCCATCGAGGTGAACGCCAAGGTTGGCGATACCATCGAATGGGTAAACAAGGACGCGTTTCACACGGCGACGGCAACGAATGGCGACTGGAATGTCAACATCGCACCGAGCCAACGCGGACAGGTGAAGCTGAAAAAAGCCGACACAGCCGATTATTTCTGCAAGTTTCACCCCAACATGAAGGGGCGCGTGGTCGTGGCTCCATGACGTGTAGCTACAGCACTTTGCCTGGATTGAGTATCCCGTTCGGGTCGAGCATGCGCTTCAAGCCGCGCATCAGCTCAAGCGCCACGGGGTCCTTCACCTTCGTCAGTGAATCCCGCTTGAGTTTGCCGATACCGTGCTCGGCTGAAATGGAGCCGTTGTACTTCAATACGATCTTGTTGACGGCGTCGTTCACCTCACCCCAGCGCGCGAGGAATTGCGTCGTATCCACCCCAATCGGCTGACTAACGTTGAAGTGCACATTGCCGTCACCGAGGTGGCCGAACGGCACCGGGCGGCAGCCCGGAACGATGGCTTTGACCGCCGCGCTCGCTTCCTCAAGAAATTCCGGAACTGCCGTGACTGGCACTGATACATCAGCCTTGATCGATCCGCCCTCAGGCTTCTGCGCCTCCGGCAAAATGTGCCGCAGATGCCAGAAGGCCTTGGCTTGATCGAGGCTCGCGGCGATGGTCGCATCTTCCACGAGGCCCTGCGCGCTGCCTTCGGCAAGCCATTGCTCGACACTTTCACGCAGGCCGTCGCCGTGCTGCGAGGATACCTCCATCAGCACATACCAGGAGTGCCGTCTTGCGAGCGGATCGCGCACGCCATGCGCGTGCTTGATGGCGAACTCGACGACATCGCGCACGATCAATTCGAAACTGGTGACGGTCCCGCCGACCCGCGCCTGCGCCAGGTTGA
>Ga0126384_10000644_pt1 | contig 19664 bp, 18 predicted proteins | sample PanSoiMetPlot_36_FD_92543 | JGI IMG/M metagenome (GOLD analysis project Ga0126384, IMG submission 92543) | Tropical forest soil microbial communities from Panama - MetaG Plot_36 | ecosystem: Environmental > Terrestrial > Soil > Tropical forest > Bulk soil | place: Panama | collected 2016-02-17 | reverse complement strand
CCCGGATCGATGCCGTAAGACGGCGGATGTTTCACAAGCAGCACGGTCGAGACGAAGGAATTCATCATCGCTCCCATGGCCTAGCTCCATGGTTCCGTTTTCATGCCCTCATCCGCAGCCACCGCGACAGAATCGCAGCTTCCTCGGTCGTGGGGCGGGATTCGGTGCGGATAAGGCCCCGCGCGAGCGAGATCGCGTAGGCAGCGGCCGCAACGCTGAATGCGTTGGTCACCGTCAACAGCACCAACGCGGCCTCAAGAAAGCTGATCACCTGTTCGCGGAGCATCTGTCGTCTCCTGCTTCACGGCCTCTTCAATTCCAACCGGCAAATTGCGCAGGCACTCGCCGGTCAGCAACCCATTAGTGAGCGTGCGGCCGATCATAAATCCGCGCAATTGCATTCTTGTCTCGATGACCTAGAACAAGGTGCCGGGCCCACTCGACTTTGATCGAGGCTTCCTGAAGCTTCCGACGCCGCTGCCGCCTCCGCCCGTCACTAAATAGAAAGCTGCGGGCTTGTTCAGTCGAACGTCTAGCGGCCTTGCTACCATCATCCAGGCCGTCCTGACGCGCGTTCAATTGTATGTCCTCGTGCACCGGTTCAGGTTCGATGCCCGATGCCGAACTCCTACTCGAACGCGAACAGGAAAAGCGATGACCGAGAGCCGGCCACCCCGCCCCCCCTTTCGGGATCCACGCGATTCGCTGCGGGTCCAGGACAAGTTCAAATCGTTGACTTTCCTTGCGACGCATCAATTTTCACCGATCGACGGGGACGATGAGTGGCCCGCTCCTGATCCGCTTCGGGGATCGGGTGGCGGCACGACACCTGACGTGATCCATCCGGCGATCGAGATTTCGCCTCCCGAGGCTGTGAGACGTCGCACCGTGACGGGGTGCGGCATGGCAGCCGAATTCGTGGAATCCGCGAGCCAACGCAAAATTCAATATCGCTTCCGTGCGCCCATGCACCTTCTGGTGATGCACGAAAAAGGCCATCGCCGAGACGGAGAAACGTTCGTCGAGGGCTTGCCGCGATCGACGCTCCGAAGGCTCACGCGAAAGCTCACATTCGTGCCGGCCGGCCACGAATACTACGAACGGAACGAGCTCGGCACAGACTCCCGCCGCCTGCATTTCTACTTCGATCCCGCAAGGCTCGACCCTCAGTCGGACGACGACAAATCGTTCGTGCCGCGACTACTTTTCGAAGACACGCCGCTTTTGCAAACAGCACTCAAGCTCAAGAGCCTGGTCGAGCGCCCCGCGTTGGCAGATCGGCTCCACTTCGAAGTTCTGGGTCGCCTGCTTGTCCACGAGCTCGCCCTTCTCGACCGCGGCACGGCCGGCTGGCGATCCGAACTGCGCGGCGGGCTTGCGCCGTGGCAGGAACGAGTCGTCAGGACACATATCGAGGAACATTTCGTCGAGAGAATTCCGATCGCGACCCTCGCGCGGCTCATCCGTCTAAGTCGCTTTCATTTCTGCCGTACGTTCAAGCAATCCTTCGGAACGACGCCGCACCGCTACCAGACGAACTGTCGGATCGAGCAGGCCAAGCTCTTGCTGGCAAATTCCCAAGAGTCGGTGACGGAGATCGGCCTTATGGTGGGCTTCAGCGGTTCATCCTCGTTCGCCACCGCGTTCCGAAAGGTAACGGGCCTTCCGCCCACCGCCTACCGCCGGAGCTTGGTTCCAGCGCCCGACCGCGTGAAGGGAAGCGGCGTTCGCAGCGTGTCAGGCGCCTCAGCACGGCACGACGTGCGCGCACCGCGCGCGGCTCATTGCGTTGGCTCCTCCAGCACCGGATCTCACGAAAGTGCATCTGCTCCTGCGGAAGTGCCGGACCCATACGCAGATGGTCCCGGTTCGCCTCTCCTGCCCCCCGGCCAAGCCCGTCGAGACAACGCGGTGTAGCAGAGCACGCCCAGTTGGCGGTGTTGCCAGGGTTTCCGAAGGAGCCGAGCTGTTCAGCAGCGCTTAACCGAACCGTCGATTGCCCTCTCACTGGACCATTGAATCGTCGTCATCAAGTCTATATTTTGCAGCGCGATGACGCATACCGGGAGCGCGATCACAGATATCGGGAGCAAAGATCGCACATATCGGGAGAGTGTCTCGTGACGCAGCATTCTGTGCAAATGCGTGCGGCATCCGACGAGGCAACCGTATTGCTCGTTGACGATGACGCGGATTTCCGCGACTCCGTGACCGCCCTGCTCAGCTCTGTCGGCCTCAACGTCAAACCGTTCGGTTCGATTGCGGAGTTACTCGACAGTTCGCTGCCCGACGTTGTCAGCTGCCTTGTGCTAGACGTCAGATTGCCCAGATTGAGTGGCCTCGACTTCCAAGCGGAGCTGGCCAAGGCCAATAACACCATTCCCATCATCCTCATGACCGGGTACGGCGATGTTCCGATGTCGGTCAAAGCAATGAAATTGGGTGCCGTCGATTTCCTGATCAAGCCGTTCCGTGATCAAGACCTGTTGGATGCCGTAACGGTCGCTCTGGAGCGGGACCGTAAGCGCCGGGAAGCCGATCGGCAGTTGGCGGATCTGAAATCGCGCCTGGACAACCTGACCCCCCGCGAGCGGGAGGTGATGAACCTCGTCGTCACCGGCCTGATGAACAAGCAGATCGCCGGCCAGCTCGGTGTCAGTGAGGGCACGGTGAAGTTCCACCGCGGCCGCGTGATGGAGAAGTTGGGCGCGCGATCGGTGGCCGACTTGGTCAAAATGGCCGAGCGCGCTGAGTGAAACCAATCCCTGCTAGGGCGGGATTCACCTATCCAAAGGTCTAGTGCGCTTGGCCGAAGGTCCAGTCGCCAGAGGCCCCCTCTTCATCGTTTGCTAAGAGGTCCCGGACCATTGTTCGCACGAATGGTTGAGTGCCGTCGTGCTGGTCGCCAATGCCCAGAGGCGCGTTTGCCAGCCAGGACCCTCATTTCGGTCATTGATGATGATGAGGATGTTCGCATATCCATCACGTCTCTGCTGGAGTCGTTGGGGTTCACAACCGAAGCGTTCCCATCCGCAGTGGATTTTTTGGTGTCTGACACCATCCGCCATACCCACTGCCTGATCGCGGACGTCCACATGCCTCACATGACCGGGCTCGAACTGCATCGCCACCTGAAGCAAACGGATTATTCCATTCCGACGATACTGATCACGGCATACCCAGATGATGGCGTGCGCAATCGAGCTCTAGACCAGGGAGTCATTGGCTACTTGCCGAAGCCGATTGAGCAGGATCGTCTGCTTGGATGCATCCACTTTGCGCTCGAGCGCGCCAAGGAGGATCGAGATCCGTCATGATAGGGGAGGACGCAGGCATACGCCGATAAGAACGTAATAAGCGGTAAACTCCCACAATCCGACTTTCCGGTCGAGGCTGTTGGGGTTCAGACGAACAAGCTTATCTGGTCTGCCGGGCCAGTCTAGCTATCAAGAAGCCTTATGCGTGGTAAGGTCCCTCGCTCCAGATCAGCCCGGCCCGCTGTCGGGCAGGCGGACCTTGCTGCTTGTTCGCCCGATGACGGCCACCGGCCGGTCGGGGGCCGACCGATGAACCGTCCCCCTGGACTCAGCAACGATTGCGACACCTGTCGCGAGATATTGCGGGAGGACGGCGAATACATCGTCTTCAGAACGTCGCAAAGGGCTGCCGATGGGGGCCGGCACGCTGTCCTGCTGGTGGTCCCTGTCGGCGAGCACCCGACGCCGGACAGCCTCAATCATCTCACGCATCAGTATGAGCTGAAGGACGATCTGGATGATGCATGGGCGGCGCGACCGCTGGACCTCGTGCGCGAGCGCGGCCGGACGATGCTCGTGCTGAGCGACCCGGGAGGCGAGCCGCTTGACCGGCTGATCGGCCTGCCGATGGAGATCGGACCATTTCTGCGCCTTGCGATCGGCTTATCGGTGGCGCTCGGCGGCCTCCACGAACACGGTCTCGTTCACAAGGACATCAAGCCGACGAACATCCTCGTCAATTCCGCGACAGGTCAAGCCTGGCTGACGGGCTTCGGCATTGCTTCGCGCCTGCCGCGCGAGCGGCATGCGCCCCAGCCGCCCGAGTTCATCGCCGGTACCCTCCCCTACATGGCGCCCGAGCAGACCGGCCGGATGAATCGCTCGATCGATTCCCGCAGCGATCTCTATTCGCTCGGAGTCACGCTCTACCAAATGCTGACGGGCAGTCTTCCGTTCGCGGCTTCGGAGCCCATGGAGTGGGTTCACAGCCATATCGCCAGAAATCCGGTGCCGCCGAGCGAGCGTTTGGAGACGGTTCCGGATGAGATTTCCGCAATCCTCATGAAGCTGCTCGCCAAGGGGGCGGAGGAACGCTACCAGACCGCGACCGGTGTCGAAAAAGACCTTCGCCGGTGTCTTGCTGATTGGGGCGCTCGGCGCCGCATCGACGAATTCTCGCTCGGCGAGCACGACAGCTCGGACCGTCTGGTGATCCCGGAAAAATTGTACGGACGCGCATCCGAGATCAGCGCCTTGCTAACCTCGTTCAATCGCGTCGTGGCAAGCGGCTCGCCGGAATTGGTGCTGGTCTCCGGCTATTCCGGAATCGGCAAGTCGTCCGTCGTCAACGAACTCCATAAGGTGCTGGTGCCGCCGGGAGGCTTATTTGCCTCCGGCAAGTTCGACCAATACAAGCGCGACATCCCCTATGCCACGCTGGCGCAAGCGTTCCGCGGCCTGGTCCACCCTCTTCTGAGCAAGAACGAGGCAGAGCTCTGCATATGGCGCGACGCCATTCGTCAAGCGTTGGGCCCGAACGGGCTGCTCATCGTGGACCTCGTCCCGGAGCTGAAGCTCATCGTCGGAGAACAGCCGCCGATCCCCGTCCTTAATCCCCAGGATACGCGGCGCCGCTTTCAGCTCGTCTTCCGGCGATTCATAGGCGTCTTCGCACGGCGGGAGCATCCGCTCGCCTTGTTTCTCGACGATCTGCAGTGGCTGGATGCGGCCACCCTCGATTTGATCGAGGACCTACTGACGCAACCGGACGTTCAGCACCTGTTGTTGATCGGCGCTTATCGCGACAACGAGGTTGATGCCGCGCATCCGCTGACGCGCAAGCTCGAAGCCATCCGCAAGGCCGGAGCGGCAGTGCAGGAGATCGTTCTTGCGCCGCTGACCGGAAAGGACCTGAAACAGTTGGTTGGCGATTCGCTTCGCCGCGAGCCGGATCAAGCCGCGCCGCTTGCGCGGTTGCTGCTTAGCAAGACGGACGGCAATCCTTTCTTCGCCATTCAGTTCCTGTGCTCGCTCGCCGAGGAGGGGTTGCTCAAATTCGATCACCGAGCAGGCCAATGGTCTTGGGACCTCAAACGGATCCACGCCAAAAATTATACCGATAATGTGGTGGACCTCCTGGTCGCCAAGATGCACCGCCTGCCTCTCGAAACGCAACGCGCGTTACAGCAGATGGCCTGCATGGGCAACAGCGCGGACTTCGACCTGCTGGCCACGGTCTATGAGGGTTCGGAGCCGGAAATGCACCGGGAGCTCCTCGACGCAGTCCGAGCCGGCCTCATCCTTCCCTCGGACCATGCCTACCGCTTCCTCCACGACCGCGTCCAGGAAGCCGCCTATTCACTGATTCCCGAGGACGCGCGCGCTGCCGCGCACCTTCGGATCGGCCGCCTCCTTGCATCGCGGATCTCGCCGCCGACGGAGATCGCGGAGAAAATCTTCGAGATCGTGAACCAGCTCAACCTCGGCTCTCATCTGATGACGTCAGATGGGGAGCGTACGCGCGTGGCAGAATTGAATCTCATCGCCGGCCGACGCGCGAAGATGTCGACCGCCTACGCCTCGGCGCTTTCGTACCTCGCGGCGGGCCGGAGATTGCTTAACGAGGAAAGCTGGAATCACGCGTATGAACTCATCTTCTCGATCGAATTTCTGATCGCCGACTGCGAATTTCTAACCGCCAATATAACAGCAGCTGAAAATCGCCTTTCGATGCTGGCGCAACGAGCGCAAACCCCACACGACAGCGCTATTGTCGTCGGTCTCCGCCTACGGGTCTATACTGCTTTGGATTGCAGCAATCGCGGGGTGGAGATCTGTCTCGAATTCCTCCGCGGCCGCGGCACGCATTGGTCGCCGCATCCCAGCAACGACGAAGTGCGCCGCGAATACGATCTTATCTGGTCTCAGATCGGAAGTCGGCGGATCGAGCAACTCACTGACATGCCCTTGATCGCCGACACCGACGTCCTCGATATTCTCGACGTCCTGGGCGAGGTCTTCGTGCCCGCATTATTTTGCAATGAGAACCTGTCCTCGCTCGTCATCTGCCGCATGGTCAATCTCAGCCTCGCGCACGGCAACAGCGACGGCTCTTGTTACGCCTATGTAAATTTTGCCGCCATAGCCGGGCCGCGCTTCGGACAATACGAAGCCGGCGTCCGCTTTGGTCAACTCGGCTACGACCTGGTCGAAAGACGAGGCTTGAAGCGTTTTCAAGCGCGCATCTACATGTCATTTGGAGGTATCGTCCTGCCATGGACGAAGCATATCCGCTCGGGCCGCGATCTTGTTCGTCGCGCCCTCGATATCGCGAACGAGAGCGGTGACATTACGCACTCGTGCTTCTGCTGCGATCACGTGATCCAGAACATGCTTGGAGCTGGAGATCATCTTGTCGAAGTGCAACACGAAGCGGAGAACTACCTCCAATTCGCGCAAAAGCTCCGTTTCGGTCTCGTCGCGGACCACATCAAGGCACAGCTCGCGCTTGTGCGGAGCCTTCGCGGCCTGACTGCGAAATTCGGCTGTTTCAACGATGATGGCTTCGACGAGCTTCTGTTCGAGCAGCACCTGGAGGCCAACCCTGCCCTGGCCGAGCTCGAGTGTTGGTACTGGATACGAAAACTGCAGGCGCGCTTTTTCGCCGGCGACTATTCCTCGGCGCTTGATGCCGCGTGGCATGCGCAGCGGAAGCTTTGGACATCCCCTTCCCAGTTCGAGACGGCGGAGTTTTGCTTCTATGGCGCCCTGTCGCACGCTGCGTCATGGGACACTGCGTCCGCCTCGGAGCAGCGCGGCCATCGCGACGCTCTGGCGGCTCATCATCGGCAACTCGAAATATGGGCCGGCCATTGTCCGGAGAATTTCGAAAATCGAACCGCGCTGGTCGGCGCGGAAGTCGCGCGCATCGAGGGACGCAAGCTCGACGCCGAGGATCTTTACGAGCAAGCCATCCGCTCGGCTCACGCGAATGGATTTGTCCACAATGAAGGACTCGCCAACGAGCTTGCCGCGCATTTCTACGCCGCGCGCGGCTTCGGCAAGATCGCCCGTGCATATATGCGAGACGCGCGGCTTTGCTACGCGCGCTGGGGAGCCGACGGCAAGCTACGGCAGATCGATGCGCTCTATCCAGGTCTCAGGCAGGACGAGCCGTTGCCGGCTTCGACGAGCACCATCATGGAACCGATCGAACAACTGGACCTCGCCACCGTCATCAACGTCTCACAGGCCGTGCTGAGCGAGGTCGTCCTGGAGAAGTTGATCGACACGCTCGTCCGCACCGCGCTGGAGCAAGCCGGTGCCCAGCGAGCATTATTGATCATCGCGCGAGGCGACGAGTATCGGATCGAGGCGGAGGGCACGACGAGCAGCGAGACGGTGACCGTAGACCTGCGACAGGCGAGCGTAACGTCTGCGGATCTGCCGGAATCGGTCTTTCACTATGTCCTGAGGACGAAGGAGAGCGTCCTTCTCCATGACGCGTCGAATGAGCAGCCGTTTTCCGCCGATGAGTACGTCAGGCGGCATTCCGCGCGCTCGATTCTCTGCCTTCCATTGCTCAAGCAGAGTCGACTGATAGGCCTGCTCTATCTTGAGAACAATCTGAGTCTCGATGCGTTCACGCCGGCGCGCATGGCCATCCTCAAGCTGATCGCGTTGGAAGCGGCTTGTTCGATCGAAAACACGCTCCTCTACGGCGAGCTGCAGGAGCGGGAGGCGAAGGTCCGGCGTCTGGTCGATTCCAACATCATCGGGATTAACATTTGGCATTTCGACGGCCGCATCAGCGACGCCAACGACGCCTTTCTCCAGATCGTGGGATACAGCCGCAACGACCTTACTTCGGGCCGCATTCGCTGGACGGAGATAGCACCACCGTCCGAGTGGAGCGACGCGGACGCTCGCGCCATCGCGGAGCTTCGGGCGACCGGAACTGCCAAATCTTTCGAGAAGGAGTTTATCCGCAAAGACGGGACTCGTGTACCCGTTATGCTCGGCGGCGCGACGTTCGGCGAACGGAAAGACCAGGGCGTCGGCTTTGTGCTCGATTTGACCGCGCGCAAGCAAGCCGAGGAAGACCTTCGCCGCAGCGAGCGGCGATACCATGAGGCGGAGATGGAGCTCGCGCACGCGAACCGGGCTGCAACCCTGGGGCAGCTCTCGGCGTCGATCGCCCATGAAGTCAGTCAGCCGATCGCTGCGGTCATCAACAACGCCTCCGCCGCGGTGAACTGGGTGGGCAAGGAAAAGCCGGATCTCGAGCAGATACGCCATGCGCTCGATCGTATCATCAGAAACGGCCACCGAGCGAACGACGTCATCGACCGGATTCGAGCACTCCTCAAGAAGGTGCCGCTGCAGAAGGAGAGAATGGATATTAACGAAGCGATCCTCGACGTGATTGCGCTAAGCCATGATGAGATCAACAAGAACTGCATTTCCGTGCGGACGCAACTCGCCAAGGGCCTGTCGCCCGTCGAAGGAGATCGGGTCCAACTGCAACAGGTGATCCTAAACTTGATCGTCAATGCGGTTGAGGCGCTGAGCTCCGTCCGCGGCGGCCGCCGTGAGCTGACGATCAGCACCGCTGAAGGTCAGCCGGATGGCGTGCTCGTCGCGATCCGCGACTCAGGCCCGGGCATGGATCCGACCACGCTCGAGCTCGTTTTTAACCCCTTCTATACGACAAAGTCCGGCGGCTTGGGGATGGGTCTGTCGATCTCCCGCTCCATCATGGAGGCGCATGGAGGACGCTTGTGGGCCACCGTGAACGCACCCCACGGTGCTAGCTTTGAGTTCATCTTGCCCGCACATCCCGCGAATAGAGAACAGTGACGTCGGCCAATGCGCCAGCCGGAATAGCGAGATCAGGGCGCGAGGAACTGCGCCAGCCTCGGATCTTCGCGCACCGCCGACGCGCGACCTTGCAGGGCGACCCGTCCGCGATCGAGGACGTAAGCATAGTCCGCCAAGCCCAGGGCAAAATCGAGATGCTGCTCGACGATGACAATGGCGGTCTCTTTCATGAGCTCGCGCAGGCACTCGGCAACCTCCTGCACGGTGCCGATCCACAGGCCTTCGATCGGCTCATCGAGGAGCAGGAGCTTGGGGCTCGACACCATGGCACGGCCGATCGCAAGCATCTTGCGCTCGCCGCCCGAAAGGGATCCAGCCTGCTGGTGGAGTCGCTGACCGAGCTTCGGAAGACGTGCGAGTACACGATCGATCGCTGACCTGTCCGGATTGGTGAGCGCACCGATCTCAAGATTCTCGCGCACGCTGAGCCGGCTGAAGACGGATTGCTCCTGCGGCACATAGCCTACGCCCGAACGAATGCGCCGCTCGGTCGGCAGGCGCGTGACGTCCAGCAGATTGAGGGCGATGCTCCCGCTGCGGGGCGCGAGCTCGCCGACAATGGTCTTCAGCAGCGTCGACTTGCCGGCGCCGTTGCGACCCAGGACCGCGACCGCGCCATGCCCTGTCACCACCAGATCGACGCCGAACAGCACCTGACTGTGGCCGTACGAGACGCAGAGCTCACGGATCTCGAGGAGCGCGGACTCAGACACGGATATGATAGACCTCCCGCACCTTGCGGCTGTTCTGGATGTGACTGACCGTACCGCTGTCGATGATATTGCCGTGGTCCAGAACCGTAAGAAAATCACAGATATTGCGGATGAAATCGAGGTCGTGCTCGACGATCAGCAGGGAGCAATCACGCTTGATCGGCATGAGCAGCTCGCCCGTGATGCGACGCTCTTCGAGGCTCATCCCAGCGGTGGGTTCATCGAGCAGGAGGAGGCGCGGCCGGCAGGCGAGCGCCACAACGATTTCCAGCCATTGCTGCTGACCGTGCGACAGGGCCGCCGCTCGCTCCGCGCATCGCTTGGCGAGCCGGAATCGCTCGAGCAGGTGCATGACGTGCTCATGGAGCGCTGCGCGCGTGCGCGAGAAGATCAGCGCGGTGGTCGAGCTTCGCGCCTGAAGCGCAAGCAGCACGTTGTCGTACACCGTCAGCGCAGGAAATACGCTAGTGATCTGAAATTTGAGGGTGAGGCCAGCGCGTGCCCGCTTGGCCGGCGTAGACGCAGTGATGTCCTGACCAGCAAAGCGAATAGTTCCTGCGGTCGGCACCTCGGCGCCGGCCACGCATTTCATGAGCGTGCTCTTTCCCGACCCGTTGGGACCGATGAGACCATGGAACTCGTTTTCGCGAATGGCGAGGTCGACGCCGCCCAGGGCCACCAGGCGTCCAAAAACTTTCGTGAGCCCGTGCGCTTCAAGCAGCGGCATCGTCTGGCGCCGCATCAGCATGGCGAGGCCGCAAAGGGGGACGACCGAAGTCGCCGACCCGTTCCCGCTCGGACGCCACCAGCCCGATCAATCCGGTCGGCGCGAATAGAATAGCGAAGAGCAGCAGTAGCCCAAGAACAATGGGCCAGACCTTGGGCAGGCTATCGGAGAGCGCGAAGCTCGCGATCTCGACAATCATCACGCCGATGATGGGGCCGATGAGGGTGCCGACGCCGCCCAAGAGCGCATAGAGTACGATTTGCGTCGACACCACCACACCCAGCATATTGGGCCACACGAAGCCCTCGTGAAAGGCGTAGAGGCCGCCGGCGAGTCCCGCGACAGCACCCGCCAAAGAGAACATGGCCAGCTTCATGCGCTGCCCCTCGTAGCCGAGGAAGGCGATTCGTGCCTCGTGCTCGCGCACACCCGCCAGCGCCAGTCCGAACTGCGAACGCACGACAAAGCGACAAACGAGATAAACAAGCGCCAGCACGGTGAGTGCGAGATAATAATAGGCGGGCCCCTCGGCAAATTCGTAGCCGCCCGCGGTCATGGGCGGGATGGATGGGATGCCATTCTGCCCTCCAAGATAATACCAGTCGCGGGCAAGCCGATCTGCCACGTAGGAGCCTGCGAGCGTGCCCAACGCGACGAAGATCGTGGTCGGCGGGTGGCGCCCGAGCAGCAGGAACGCGCCGATCGCCACCGACAAAATCAGGCCGATGACGAACGCAGCTGGGAGGACGATGAAAGCAGACGTAATTTGGAGGTCGCGAGCCAGGAGCGCGACGCCGTATCCTGCCGCGCCGAAGAACAGAGCCTGCCCAAAACTCATGATCCCGGAGTATCCCCAGACGAGATCGAAGCTGAGCGCGAGCAGCGCAAGAATGAGCGCGCGCGTGACGAACACCGTAATGTAGTCCTGGAGCACGACCGGCGCCGCCACGAAGACGGCAAAGAGCACGATCTCGAGTATCGGGATCACGCGCCGCTGATAACCGCGGAGCGATCCTGCGCCAATCGACGATGCGGCGGCCATGTTGCTCGGTCCGTGTTCAGCAAGCCATCGGGTCGACGAGGCCCGCGCTACGCGCGACAATCTCGAACTTTCCGTCCTTTGCGACGGCCGTGTACATGTTCATCTTGCAGTGACGCTTGCCGGGCACCATTTCGGCGGGTCCACCAGGCCCCTCGCCGATCTTGGCATGGTCAAGCGCCGCGGCGACATGCTCGCGGTCGAGGTTGCCCGCCTCCTTCACCGCCAATTCCCACAGTTTCAGGCCGCGATACATGCCGGTGGCGCCAGTGCCCGCCGCAAAGAGGATCCTACCGGGGAACTCTCTGTCGTATTTTGCCTGGATCCTCTCACTGGCCAGGTCCTCGGACGTCACCGCACGAAAATAGTCGAGGCAGTTGGCCATCCCTTCAATTTCCTGCGGCTCGTTGATGTTGAGCGAGGCTTCATCGTAATAGAGGCAGGCGAGGCGGCCGCCACGCCTGCCGAAGCCAGCCTCGTACAGCTGCTTGAAGAAGGGACCTGCGCCTGGCGGAATGATCGTGTTGAGCACCACGTCGACCTTGTTGGTCATGATTCTGCTGACGGTAGCGCTGTATTCTATTTGGTCCACCGGATAGTACTCTTCGACGATCACCTCACCACCATTGTTCTCGATGAGCTTGCGGGCGTGCTCATTGTCCGCGCGCGGAAATACGTAATTCGCGGCCGGGAGCGCAAAGCGTTTGCCGCCGTTCTTGATCAGCCACGGGATGAACTGATCGCATTGCTGCGACAAGGTCGGTCCGGTGCAAAAGAGGTACGACGTGCATTCCTTACCCTCGTATTGCTCGGGATAAATGTAGAGGGTCTTCCCGCGGGTGACGATGACGTCCTTGATGGCGTTCCGCATCGAACTGGTGATGCCGCCCAACACGAGGTCAACCTTGTCGCGCTGAATGAGTCTGCGGACATTCGCAACGGCGACTGATTCGTCTGAGGCGGTATCCGCAATGAAGAGCTCAATCGGCCGGCCCAGAATGCCGCCGGCATCATTGATGTCCTTCACCACCATCCTGGCGGTGTTTGCATTGGCGTTTCCCGCGTAGGCTATTGCACCCGTAAGGTCGGTCGCGATACCGACCCGGATCGGTGCCGCCGCAGCATTGGACCAGCGCGGCCGCAGGACCCAGCTACCGACTCCGGTCGCGACCGCCCCGCTCATCCAGGCAGCGCTATGCAAAAACCGCCGGCGGCTGACCCTGGCGGCTTTGGCGCCGCCTGCACTCTGGTCGCACATCCCTTCCGTTCTCCCGCTACGCAATCAGTCCTTTCGGCTTGAACTTGATGAAAAGGATCGCGATGACGAAAACCAGCGCGTCGGCCACTACAGGCGCTACTGCCCAGGGTAACGCCGCGCTCAAGACGCCAACCGTGGCCGCGCCCGCTACCGATCCTTGGAACGTGCCGATGCCGCCGACCATGATGGCGAGGAAGCCCAGGATAAGGAAATGGATGCCGAAATCGGCGAACAGCGAGAACAATGGAACAACAAGTGCACCCGCCAGGCCCGCGAGGCCGGCGCCGAACGTAAAAGTCGCGGCATAGAGTGCGCTGGTCGAGATACCTGACGCGCGTGCAAGCGATGGGTTATCGAGCGCTGCGCGGACGCGCAGCCCAAAGGAGGTCCGGGTCAGCAGGAAATAACCGGCGATCATCACAGCCGTGGTGATGACTATAATGGCAAGCCGCCATCGCGAGAACTGCGCGCCTGCGACGGTGAATGAGCCGACGATCGGCTCCGGGACCGAAAGATAAAGGCCACCGATGAGGCCGCGCACGCCCTCGCGAATGATCAGGCCGAGCGCGTACGTTGCCACCATGGCGATGACTGGGATGGCATAGAAGCGTCGAATCACCACACGCTCGAGAACGAAACCGATCGCCGCCACCACCAGGGGCGCCGCGAACATCCCCAGCCAAACCGGTAGACCGACACTGTAAACCAGGTAGGTGGTGTAGGCGCCGAGCAGAACGAAGTCGCCATGGGCGAAGTTGAAGATGCCCATCATGCCGGCGATGATACCGAGTCCGAGCACCACGAGGACCAAGACGGCCCCGAAGCTGAGGACCTCGAAGGTGGCGTTCAGCGCGCTTTCCATGCCGCCTCGCCTGCGACACCCCAGACCGGCACGTCGCGGCGTCAAGGCTAGAACGCCGCCCTATTTTTTCCAATGTGTTCCGACGTCACGGCAAGGACCGTCGGCCCAACAATACGTCCTGTTCGTCGTTCGTTCTCAGAGGGAGGGGATCAAACTCAGGGCTCATGGTGCCGGCGGTGCGCATTGGCGAGAGTTGAGGAGATCGCGGAAATGAAGAAAAGCCTTTATGCTTCTATAAATAAACTACCGTCCCCGTGCTTGCATTTTAGCCGCCGAAGTGCACGTGGATTCCTGGCCCCGCTGCAGGCTCAGCTTCCAGCCTCTGAACCTGCGGCTCCCAGCCCTGGTGTGAAGAATCCAGCGATCGGTTGTGCCCCTAAGGTTGGACTCTGCGCGGATATTCCATCGTTTCAGCCGCAGGATCGCGGCTCGCGCCATAGAGAAGGTGCCGATGGTGGGTCCAGAATCACCCACGAACGCGTAGCTTCCATCACCATGCGGCGCCTGTGGTGCACGGCGGGCCGCATCCGCGTGGACAGAGTGGGCATCAGCCGACGCGTGAGTTCGTCAATTTTCCGAAGCGTGGCTATGCTGCGCGGCTGGGCAAGCCGCAGAGCATCGACGATATGGCTTGAGATTGGCATATTCGGAACCGACCTCGATCCGGTCTAAGCTATTCGGGCGGATAATAAGGTTTTCAGCTGCCCTTTCGTTTGCTTTCCCCGCACGATTCGTACACCGCAGGCGGGCGGCATAGACGGACCCTCGCGGGCTTGCGGTTTGGCTCACCCAGTCGATGCTGCAGCTCGCTTCGCCACTGACGTATGATTTCGCGGACAGCACGATAACGGGGATCTCTGTCGCCGGCTCCGCTGTGCCTACCCAGGTCCCCCAGTAGGCCGCCGGGAGCGAACCGTGCCGAACGACATCGGCCGCCGCGACGGTCGAAACAACGAGACTGACCACCGTCGGGATCGCGCTCTGGGGGATGATTTTCCGCATCATTGCCGGCGTATCGACCTGCACCGCAAGTGGGGTGACGAACACTGTATTTTCGACAGATACGCTTCGCATTCCCACAAATGCGCACCTGTTTGCGAAATTGCCCCGATCTTTCATCGGCAAGTTCATTTCGATGCCGCAGATGACACTTCTGCCTCGACGAAGCCCTCACCAGTTCGATTGGCGCCTCGTGATTGCGTCCGTAGCCCCACGCTCCGCTTCATCGCGCGCGCACGCGGTCGGCCGACGCATCCCAGCTTCGGCATCCGCCCCCGACCTGCCGGCCACCGCTCAAGCTCAAATACCGCCCGGCGCTATGTAGCAATAGACGTGGCTGCCACCGCCGATGAAAATAACCCCGTGCCCGGTTGGATTTCCTGCATCCCATTTGATTTTATTGCTCGGAACGACGATCTTTTCCCCGATCTCGCGGTGAGGCCGCTGGAGCGGACCATCCGGGCGATCATCGGTGATAATCGCGATGTATTGCCCATTGCTCGCCTCGTATTCATCGGCCCGATACGCGTCGGCCTGGCCGCAGCACGAGAGAATGGATTATCAGGCTGCATCAGCGTCCGAAACCATTCGTGCACGGCGCCTGGCTCTGCTCCCCATTGTCCGAGATCGCGCGCAAGCGCGGCCGAGGATAAAAGAGCGAGTGTGACTGTCATCCAGAGCATGGCGTTCTCCCGCACAGCACTCGCCTTAAATGGTGATTAGCGGTCACAAACAGCTGCCCGAAATTGCTACATTCGCTCACCGCTCCAGCCCCAACGTCGCCTTGCGATCATTGTGACAACGGTGAATACATCGCAGCAATCGCGGAAAAGCTTGCTGTCGACGCACGGAATACGCTCCGATTCAACGTCAACGGAGATCGACGCCGTGAGTCTGGATCCGACGACAGGATGCGCGATCGTTCAGGCCATCCCTTCTCTTCGTGCGTTTGCGATTTCTCTGTGCCGAAATCGGGACCGCGCCGACGATCTCGTGCAGGAGACGTTGACGCGAGCCATTGCTCGCATCGATACGTTCACGAAAGGTACAAACCTCGAGGCCTGGCTGACCACCATCCTCCGCAACGGCTTCTACAACGAATGTCAAAAATCGGGGCGGATGTGGCAAGGCTTGGATGAGGTGCGGGCCGAGGTGCCTGCCATACCGCCGGATCAGGTTGGTTGGGGCATTGCCGAGGATCTCCGCGCAGGATTTGGCGCTCTCTCCCACGCACACCGACAGGCGCTCCTTCTCGTCGGCGCGTCTGGACTCAGTTATGAAGAAGCCGCGCTCGTCGCGGGATGCGAAGTGGGCACCATGAAGAGCCGGGTAAATCGTGCACGCAGAAACCTTGCGGCGTTCATGTCGGGAGATCCTTCCACCATGCGAAATTCAGGCATGGTCTCAACGGCCGAGGCGAGAAAGCCGCATCCGCCTCGACGTCGCACGTTCGTCAGCATCAACTACGCAAGATCCGCGTCGACGGAAACCGCCTCTATCGCAGGCAATCCATTGCAAGTCCACAGCGTCCCCCGCGACGCAACATCAACATGAAGAGTTGAACAAGACACGCAGGGCATCGCACTCAGCATGGCCGGCGTTCGAGGAGCCATAGACGTCGCTTCGAGCGAACCAGCACCTCAGCCGGCGCAGGCAAAGTGGGCCATGGAAGCCCACAAGATGCCGAAAGAATTGGAGTAGCAGGATGGCGGGGAAAGATGTGAGCGTGGTGCTTGCCCATGGCGCGTGGGCGGATGGATCGAGCTGGGCGCGAGTCATTACCGCCCTCGAGTCGCAGGGCATGCGGGTGTCGGCGGCGCCGCTTCCGCTCACCTCTCTCGCCGACGACGTGGCCGCACTCAACCGCAGCCTGGACCGTACGGAAGGGCTGATCGTGTTGGCGGGACACGCCTATGCGGGTGCGGCCATAGCCTTGGCGCGGCCCGATCGGATCAGGTCGCTGGTTTACGTCACCGCTCTCGCTCCCGATGAGGGCGAGAAGGTCGCAGACGTGTTCTATCGTTTGAAACCGCATCCCCAGGCCCCGAAGCTCGCGCCGGATCGCGACGGTCTGATTTGGCTGCCGGAAGAAGCCTTCGAGAGGGCCTTCGCGCAAGACGCATCGGCGGATGAGCGAGCAGTCCTTGCCGCCGTGCAGCGGCCTATTTCGCTCAGCTGCATCACTGTTCCAGTCGGACGCCCCCTTTGGAAGGACGTTCCGAGTTGGTTTCTCGTTGCCGAGAACGACCGAATGATCGCGCCAGAGACGCAGCGGTACATGGCGGCGCGGATGAAGGCCAAGACGGAGACTCACGCCGTCGATCACGCGCCAATCGTCACCGCCCCAAGCGCCGTCGTCGGCATGATCACCGACGCAATCCACTCCGTAGCCGGTAACTGAGGCCAGCCCCCGCAGGCTGCAAGTGGCGTGTTATGACGACGTGTCCGGGCTCAGGCTCGGGAACGCTTGACGACCGGGCTGTCGAGGCCACGAACTTTTCCGAGAACGATTGCGCCAATGGGGCTACTCCTTCGGAGGCGGCGGGCAATTCGGCCAAATCACTTGGAGTGCGACAGGAAATCGCGAATTGCCGCAGCGATCTCGTCGCAGTGCGTCTCGAGGGCAAAGTGGCCGGTGTCGAAGAAACGCACGTCAGCTTCTGGAATGTCGCGCTTGAACGCCTCGGCGCCCGCCGGCAGGAAAAAAGGGTCGTTCTTGCCCCAAACTGCCAAAAATGACGGCTTATGATTGCGAAAATAGGTCTGGAATTCGGGATACATAGCGACGTTGCTCTTGTAGTCACCGAACAGGTCGAGCTGCACCTCATCGACGCCAGGTCGCGCGAGATAGAAGTTGTCGAGCGAGTACCCGTCGGGAGAAACCGAGGACGTGTCGGCGACGCCGTGGGTGTACTGCCACACCGTGGTCTCTGGCGATAGAAAGGCGCGCAGGGCCCTGCGGTTTGCCTCGGACGGGTCCTGCCAGTATGCGCGGATCGGGTTCCAGCCGTCGCTGAGGCCCTCGACATACGCATTGCCGTTCTGCGAGATGATAGCGGTGATGCGCTCGGGGTGCCTCACCGCGAGGCGGAAACCAGTCGGCGCTCCATAGTCGAAGACGTAGATGGCGAAGCGACCAAGTCCGATCACTTCGGTGAAGCGGTCAATGGTTCCCGCGACGTTGTCGAAGGTGTAGCTGAACTTGGTCCGTTCCGGCATGTACGATTGCTCAAACCCGGGCAGATCGGGTGCAATCACATGAAATCGGTCAGCGAGCTGTGGAATGAGATCGCGGAACATGTGGCTTGAAGTCGGAAAGCCGTGCAGCAGAAGGAGCGCTGGAGCGTTCGGGCGACCGGCCTCCCTGTAGAAGATTTCGATGTTGTCGACGGCGATTCGCCGGTAGGTGGTGTTAGTCATTTGCCCGGTCCTCCTTCGGTAACCCGACGTCCCTTTCCTTTGCGGTTATGACCTTGCGATCGCGAAGGGCGCTTTACCCGACTGGTCGTCGCTTTTCCTGCACAGTGAATCCTAGCTGTCCGAGCACTCTTACGGCCCCTGTCTTCCCGCCCTCGAAGTCACTGGGGCCAAGTCGCTGGCCCGCGGCGAACTCATAAGCTGTGCCCAAGATTGCTTTCGGCGGGTAACGACGTTTTTCCCACGCCAGCTCATAAGTCGTGGTAGGCGCGAAACCATGCTCGGAGAAGAACCGCTCCGGCCCCAGCCGGTCGTACTCTTTTATCGCGCGTAACACGTCAGCACGGGTGACGCTGTCCCAGGCCACCATCTTTCATTCTCCAGGATCGTTATGGCTTGCATTTCCCGCTCCCGGCGTGCGAGGCCACGCCCTGCATGGCCCCCGTCAGTCTAACGTCGCCATCCAGCCGGCGATCGCTCGCCCGATCTCGTCCGGCGAATCTTCCTGGAGGAAATGGAGTCCCGCGACTGTCACCTCGGTCTGCGCTGGCAACCCGCGGGCAAAGTCGAGATTAGCCCCGCCGGCAACGAGCAAACCGGGCTCGGCCTTCATGAACAGCTTGGGTACACTGCTCGTCGCCAGCCAGTTCGCGTAGGCGGCCGCGATCGCAGCCACGTCGGCTGGCTCGCCCTCGATGGGGATCTGCCGGGGCCACGTCAGCGTCGGCCGCCGCCCCTCGCCGGACTCGGCGAACGGCCGTCGGTATTCCGCCATCTCCTCGGCGGAGAGGGTGCGCAGGACGGCCTTCGGCAGGATCTGCTCGACGAAAAAATTGTCTTGCAGGACCATCGCCTCTCCGGCCTCGGAACGCAGTGCCTTCAGGACCGGACGCATATTCATCTTGTCCCAATGGTCCCAGCCTTGCGGCCGCACGATTGCCTCCATGTGCGCGATACCCTTCACGGCCTCCCGGTGGCGGTTGGCCCAGTCGAAGCCGAGGGCCGAGCCCCAATCATGGACGACGAATGTGACCCGCTCGTGCACATTCAGGGCGTCGAGAAGGGCGTCGATGTAGCGGCGGTGCTCGACGAAGCGGTACGAGCCGGGGCCACTGTCAGGCAGTTTGTCGGAGTCGCCCATGCCGATCAGGTCGGGGGCGATGCAGCGGCCTCGTGACTGCAAGTGCGGCAACACGTTGCGCCATAGATACGACGAAGTGGGATTGCCGTGCAGCAGCACGATGGGTTCGCCCTCTCCCACCTCCACGTACGCCATCTCGCGGCCAAGGACCCGCCGCCGCTGCTTTCTGTATGGAAAAGCCGCAGAGGTCATGTTCGCTTGTCCTGTGACAGCTAGAGCGTTGTTCATCGTGACGCGCTCCTTTCATATCGCAACGCTATAACTTAGCTCGGTCGATCACCGACGGCTTATCAGATATTGCTGCGGAAAGATCGAAGATGCCAAATTTGCGGATCCATACCGCTTGGGTATTGGCCGCGCGCTGCGGACTG
>Ga0126384_10000642_pt1 | contig 19670 bp, 17 predicted proteins | sample PanSoiMetPlot_36_FD_92543 | JGI IMG/M metagenome (GOLD analysis project Ga0126384, IMG submission 92543) | Tropical forest soil microbial communities from Panama - MetaG Plot_36 | ecosystem: Environmental > Terrestrial > Soil > Tropical forest > Bulk soil | place: Panama | collected 2016-02-17 | reverse complement strand
GGGGCATTCCTGTACGCCAAGACGGCCACCGCTCTGCCCAGCGGCGCCTACGCCCACTGGAGCATTTATGCCGTGGGCACCTGCAACCCGTGTTAGCTAGGTAAGGCCAGGGCGCCCCCAGCGTGAGTTCGCCCCCCTCCCCCGGCGCCGGGGGGCCGCCCCGTATCCGTGCCCCGGCCGGGGCGTCCCGGCCGGGGCACTGTGGGTGCCGAAAACTGTGTCACCTCATGCGACCTGGGCATATTCATGGATCAGGCCGCCGAGCCGGTCCCGGCGCAGAACCCGGACGTTCGCGCCCAGAGCGGGTGGATGCGAACGCCCGGCAGGCGGGTCCTGTCCCAGTGCCCGGTGCGGCCGGTGAGAGTTGTAATGATCGGTGTACTCGCCGAGGGTGCCGCTCGCCGGTGATCAGCATCCGGTCCAGGCACTCGCGCCGGGCGCTAGCGATCCACCGCTCGGCGATCGCGTTCGCCCGCGGTGCCCGCACCGGGGTCTCGATAATCCGCACGCCGACCGCGGCGAGCACCGCGTCGAAGGCGGCGGTGAACTTGGCGTCCCGGTCCCGGATCAGGAACTTGACACTGCCAGTGCGATCGCCGAGGTTCATCAGCAGGTGCGGGCCTGCTGGGTCACCCACTCTCCCGTCGGGTGAGCGGTGATCCCGGCAAGGTGCACGCGGCGAGTACCGTGCTCCATGACGAACAGCACGTACAGGCGGCGCAGCAGCACGGTGTCGACGTGGAAGAAGTCCGCGGCCAGGATGGTCTTCGCCTGGGCATCCAGGAACGCCCGCCAGGACTGCCCGGACCGGGTGGGCGCGGGATCGCTGCCCGCGTCGTTGAGGATCCGCCACACCGTCGATGGCGCCGCCCTTGTCGCCCAGGCCGGCCAGCTCGCCGTGGATGCGCCGGTAGCCCCAGCCCGGTTGTCCGGGGCCGTCTCCAGCACCAGCGCCCGCATGGCCGACGCGGTCCTGGGCCGCCCGGGAGCGCGGCGCGGATAGGACCAGTGCCGCCGAACCAGGCTGGCATGCCAGCGCAGCACGGTCCGCGGGGAGACGATCAGGCACAGCTGGCGGAGCTGGCTGCCGGGCAGCAGCCGGGCCAGCGCGGCCAGCACCGCCCGGTCGGCCCTCGACAGCCGCGGGGCCTTGACCTGGCGCTGGAGAACGGCCACCTGGTGGCGCAAGATCAAGATCTCGGCATCCTTGGCCCGGTCCGAACGGGCGAGCAAGGCGAGCCAGCCGAACACGCGCAGCACCACCCGGTAGGCGAATCGCATAGACACGAGTACCGGCGGTGCCCGACCGTGAGGGACCGCGCAGCCAGATGCCTAACCGGACCACCACACGACCAGCGCAAGACACCAGCTCAGCGGCTATGACAGAGTTTTCGGCACCCACAGCGTCAGCGAGACTTTCAACGCAGGCGGCGGCCCGGCGTTCTCGCTATCAGTGTGGGCAGAGTTCGGGCCAATGCTGCAGGAGCTGACCTCATCACGTAACGGCTCGTCTCAGTTCCTCCATGGTGATCCGCTCCAGGCGCTTTCTCCGAGTCTCTGGGCCGACGATGACGACCGCGATAACGGCGAGTGCCAATGGCAGCGCGCCCACCAGAGCCGTGACCTTGACGGACGGTATCGTTATCGAAACCGTAACGACCGCGAGGACCAGGAAGCCGCCGAACTTGGTCGCCGCTGCGGACATGCCACTGCCCCTCGCACGGACAACCGTGGGGTAGATCTCCGCTGTGTACACGGCAAGCACGCTGTTGAGTATGCCGATTCCCCAGACTGGCACGATCAGCAGCAGGCGAAGCAGGACCGGATGCCGGGCGACGCTATTTCCAGCGATCACAAAGCCGGCGAGGGCGATTAGTGTGACAGCGGCCATGATTATAACCGTTTTCTTGCTGCTCCAGAAGCCATAGAGTAGCGCGATTGGCAGGCTCAGGGGAAACCCGGCGAGCGCCGAATCGCGCAGGATCTCGCTGGCATTCACAGCGGTGTATCCAAGGTGCTGAAGGTTGGAGGGCATCCACTGCTGGAAGCCATACTGTATAACCCCGATGCTGAGGGCAAGGAGAACAATCGTCGCGGTCAGCCCGATGAAAGGTCGGCTCAGCAATTGCGTGAAGCCGCTCCCGAGGCGCAGCTCGACCGCGAGATCAGAGTCAGCTTCGGCCACTACGATCGCGGCCCCATAGCGTTCCATGACATTGCGCGCCTCCTCCTCTCTGCCGTACCGCAGCAAGAAGCGGGGGGACTCTGGGATCCACCTGTTAAGCACCAGCAGGAGGAGGCCAGTTGGCAGCCCAACGAGCCACAGAATCCGCCAGCCGAACCGGTCGGGCACGGCAAGTGTCGAGGCCAGCCAGCTGGTAATGATGTAGGCACCAGCGATGTCGCCGCCGATGAGCACCATCAGCCATCCGCGATGACGAGCAGGAATGGCCTCTGACATCAGCGTGAAAGCGATTGGCAGCATCCCGCCGACACCGAGTCCCATGACGAAGCACGTGATCAGGTTGAGCCAGTACGCTGGCATGGCGCCGCAGGTCGAGGTGGCTACGAAGATGACTGCGGCGATGAGAATGGAGGCGCGCCGCCCGATCCGATCTCCTAGCCAGCCCCAGATAAACGAGCCTGGCACCAGGCCAGCAACGGCGCATAGCGGATACAGTGCGATGGGCAGGGCGTGAGCGTGCGGATTGAGGGGCGAGCGCAGGCCATACTCGGCCGCGGCTCCCGGCGCCACAAACGCCAATGTTGTGGGCTTCATCACATCGATGGTGATCGCGACGGCGAGAACGAGAAGCAGGCCGATGTGGGCGCGCTTGATCGGCGCATCGTCGAGAGTGGTCACCTTGATGTGCGATGTCCATTCCGCGCTGGGCGGCGGATCGCGTGGAAACAGACCGTAAATGGCGGCGGCGATGCCGGCGAAGATCATGACCATGCCCACCGCCATCTCCGGTGTTATCGCCATGCCGGCCAGGTGGTGGTGGTTCTTGCGCGCCATGTAATACATGGGAAGTTGCAGGATGACGCCGATCGTCACCATCGCGACGCCATACCAGAAGGCGACCGGATGCTCGTATGAGATTCCGCTGGTCTTCTTCTTGCGCCGTTGCGCGCCCGCCCGCTTCCGCGGAACCTGCTCATCATCTGCGCCGCTGGTCATGCCTTTCCTTGGTCGTCGGGCGTGGCTAGTCGCCGCCGAGGGGTGGCTCTGCGATCGCCGGGGCGGACGCAGGTATGACGGGCGCGGTCCAGCCGAGCACCGAGTCCAGCGCCCGCGCCGTCACCGGGGCGGGCAGCAAGCCGCCCAGCCAGAAGCCGATGTTCCGGGCCGCGACCGCGACCGGTGATGACCATTGCCCGATCCTGCCGATCCGCCGCGAGCGGCGGGCGAGGCGCACGACCCGCGTCTGACGACACGCGCTGTACTGGCGCAGCACTGATGGGATGTCTCCCCCGCCGGCTGCATGGTTTGCGGCAATGAGGCTGACCAGGGAGACCGCATCTTCTAGCGCCAGGTTCGCTGAGCCCAGGTTCGGCGTCATCGCGTGTGCGGCGTCGCCGACAAGCGCAACGCTGCCACGGCTGAAGCTGGGCAGGGGTGCAGCGAGCTCTTCGATATCGTCATGGAACAGCGCACTCGTTGTCACGCCGCTGAGCAGTTCCGGGATTGGGTCATGCCAGTCACCGAAGCGGCGGATGAGCTCCGCGGCTTCATTGCCGCGGGGCCGGCGGGCCGACGCACTGGCAAGAGCCGAGCAGTGCACGCGGCCATCCGGCAGGGGAAGGATTGCGAACCGGGCGCCCCGCCCCCATGTCTCGCCCGCTGTCACCGGCTGCGCTGGGGCCGGCACGACAACACGCCAGCTTGCGTAGCCCGCATATCTGATTCCGGGATGGCGGGGAAACAGCGCCGTGCGGACGGCGGAACGGATGCCGTCGGCGCCAACGACGAGATCGGCAGTCAGCTCGCCGCGGGTGGTAGTCACCCGCGCGCGCCGGCCCGGCGCTCCGGGCACCACTGTCGTGACACGAGTGCCGGTCTGCACCGCGTTGGCGGGCAGCAAGCCTGCCAGCGCGCTGGTCAGGTCGGCTCGGTGCAGCGCGATCACCGGGTCGCCGAAACGGTCCCGGATGAAGCTGAGGTCGGTGCGCGCTATCCAGTCCCCGCGGGGCCGCCGTATGCCCCCATCGCGCTGTTCCACGGCGCGGGACCGCACCGTCCGCCCCGCGTCGATCGCGTCCAGAGCCCGCAGGCCATTGGGCGTCAGGCCGATGCCACCGCCGGTCGACCGCAGGGTCCCGGCTCGTTCGCACACGACGACCTGCCAGCCGAGCCGGCGGAAACCGATGGCTGCCGCCAGTCCGCCAATACCGGCACCGACCACCACCACCTCGGGCCTGTTCATCACTTTTTCCTGCGGGAAGCGGACAGCACCTGGGGGGCGAAGGCGATGCGGACGTCTGCGCATCTTGGCTCATATCGGGTCCGCATCAGGGAACGCGCGATCAAGGTCACGGCCGAGGAAGGAATCAGCAGGGCCAGCGCGTACCGGGCGCTGCTGGCTGCGGCCACGAATGAGCCCGCAAGCACCAGCCGTTCGACCACTAGGATCTCGTGGGCTCGAACGGCGTGCAGCCGCGGTACCGGGTGCGGCGCGCGGATCAGCTTGATGATGACGATGAGCCCTAGGAGGTCGGCCACGATCAAAAAGGGCGCATAGGAGAGCGGATCGAACCGGATGAGCACAGCACCTGGATAGGCTGCGGCCAAGGCGAGCCAGAGCAGGTAGAAGAGCGACACTGCGTGCAGCGCCGCTGAGTCACCGTGCCGGATGGGGAATGTCTGGTACCCGCCGCGCCGGTCGCCATCGACGTCGCAGAGCGCACCGACAAGGTTTGAGCCTGAGTCGTGCAGCCAGAAAATGACGGCAACCGGCACGAGAACCAGCGGCGGTCGCTGACCCGTCGCCATCGTCCCGAGAATGAACGCGAGCGCCGTAGGGCCTCCGCGCACCAGGTTGCCAAGGATCCCGCGGGCCTTGAAGACCGCGCTGTAGGAGACCCCCAGGATTCCGGCGCCGATGACGACTACCAGGTTGAGCGGATTGAGGGCAACGGCGATCGTCAGGCCCGCGGCGATGCTGACCACCATGCCGCCAAATGCCTCCCGTGCCGCCATCCGCCCGGACGGGATCGGGCGGTGCGGCTTGGCGATGGCATCGAGTCTCCGGTCGAAGTAGTCCCCTCCATAGAGCGACGCGAGCCAGCCGAAGGTGGGAGCTGACCATGCGCCAAGCAGCCGCCACCCGGAAGGATGGCGAGTGGCGAGCAGGCAACCGGCCACGCCGACAAGGCCAATATAGAAAACAGAGTCTGGTCGGCAAGCTTCCAGGTGGGCGCCGAGCCGGCGCCACAGCCTCACCCGTTCTCCGCAGGGTAGACCGGACAGGAATAGAGTGGCTCGAATGGCTGGAATACGGCGTATTCGCTTATGGAGCGTAGCAGGTTGGCATACTCATTCTCGGCGCTCCAGAAGTCGCCCGCCAGCAGCCTGACTTCCCATTGACGAGGTATCTGCCCGCTCAAGCTGAGCTGTTCCATCTTGTTGTCATAGAACGCCAGCGCCAGCCGGAAATAGCAGTCATAGCCCGTCTTATAGAACCGGCTGTACCAGGAAGTTGCGTCCGGCTCGTGGACCCTGCCGTCGAGGATGTCAGATGCTCTTTCAGCCGCCATCTTTCCGGTGGCCATGGCGAGATGCACGCCACCGGAGAAGATAGGGTCGACGAAGCATCCCGCATCGCCGAGTACAAAGAAGCCGGGGCCAGCCACCAGGTCGGAGTAATAGGAGAAATCGGTCTCCACCCGGAGCTCACCGCACAGCCTGGTGTCAGCCAGGCGCTGCCGGATCCGCGGCATCTGGTTTACGTACCGCCAAAAAGAATCAGCGACTGTGCTCGAGCCTTGCAGGACATCGGAGCGGACAACCGAACCGACGCTCAGCTTGTCCGCCCGTATCGGGATCGCCCATACCCAACCGTCATCGTGGACGCCGATCTGAATGTCGCCCTTGACCCCCGGATTGGTCGCCTCGTCAACCCCGCTAAAGTGCGTGAATACGGCCGCATTTCTCAGGTTGCTGACGATCCTGCGGCTCCGCAACGACTGTTTCGTGATCAGGCCGGCCCGGCCACTGGCATCCAAGATCTGCTTGGCGGCCACCCGCCCCCGCCCGGCCGGGCTCTTGTACCTGACGCCGACCGCCCGATCGCCTTCCCACTCCACGCTCTCGACCCTGAGCTGGTGATGTACCTGAGCACCGCATTCGGCCGCATGGCTCAGCAGAGCGGCATCGAAATCTGCTCTCTCCACCTGATAGGTGGTTAGGTCCCTGCCTTCGCCCTGCTGGCTGAAATCGAAGCGGAAGTACCCACCAGAGGCAGCCGAGAACTCGGCGCCGGTCTTGACCGGGAAGCCGCCCGCCGCCATGCGTTCCGCGAAGCTGAGCTTGCGGAACATCCCAACTGTGTACGGGAGCAATGACTCGCCGATGTGAAACCGGGGGAAACGGTGTCGCTCCGCGAGGAGTACCAAGTGACCGGCCGCAGCAAGGCACGCCGCGGCGGTGGCGCCTGCTGGGCCGCCTCCGATGACGACAGCATCATAGCCCTGCGTAATTTCGATGGTCCGGCCCATGGGCCCTCCCGGTAGCTCAGCCTGACAGCCGGATTCGCATCTCCGAGAATCCATTCATCCAAATACTCCGCTGCCGGACCGGTTGACCAATGATCCGGGCCCCGGGGTGGAGCGAAAACAGGAGGTAAAATAGATGCCTCAGCATCATCCGGGCGAACGCCGCGCCCAGGCACACATGCGAGCCAGCGCCGAAAGCAAGGTTCTTCGAGGCGTTCACCCGCATGATGTCGAAGCGATGAGGATCGGTGAAGACATCCTCGTCTCTGTTCGCTGACGGGTATGACAGGAGTACTTTATCTCCCGCGCTGATCTTAGTACCATGGAGAATAATGTCTTTGACTGCCGTGCGCCGGAAATTCATCACGGGAGGTGCGTAACGCAGCGCTTCTTCGATGGCGTTTGGCAGCCTTGCCCGCAGGTCGGCCAGCAAAAGATCCCTCTGGTCGGGGAACTCACACATCAGCCGCATGATGTGGGCACCTGCACTCCGGGTGGTCTCGTGCGCAGCGAACGCCAGGTTGGCGAAAAGCATCAATATAAGGTCCATCGGAATCGGCGCGCCGTCGACGGAGCCGTTTACGTATGCACTCAGCATGCTGCCGTCAGGCCGTATGGTCTTGTCCGTCGCCAGCTCGTAGATGTATCCGGCGAAGGCCATCATGTCCTCGCCGCCGTCGACCGAGGACTGATCGTCGGATGCGAGCCGCTCCGCCCAGCGAAATATTTTCGGGTGATCCTTGGCCGACGCGCCCAGAAGCTCGCATAGCAACAGCAGCGGCAGCTTCCCGGTCAGGTCGGCGACGAGGTCGATCTCGTTACGCCGGGCTGCCTCGGCGACCAGTCGGTCCGCATGTGCTTGGATCGCGGGTTCGGCCTCGGCCACCTTGCGCGGCGTGAACCCCCCGCCGAGCAAACGGCGCATCCTTGTGTGATCGGGCGGATCCACGCACATGATCGAGAGCCGGTACTCGGTTAGCTCTTCCTGTGACAGGTCCCAGAGGACATTGGCGCCGGCATAGACACTGAACCGCTGGTAGTCGCGGGACGCAGCAACCACGTCGGCGTATTTGCTGAGCACCCAGAAGCCGCGCGTCAGGCGCCACGGCCCGGGTGCCTGCCTCGGCGCAGGGTTCCAGTGCACGGGCTCCTCCTGGCGGAGGACCTCCAGGTACTCGTGCGGAGGGCCATGATGGGTGGCGATGGCCGCCAGATCGGCCAAGTTAAGATCCCCGGGCTTCAAAGTCTCAGTCTTCTGCATGTTTTTCTTCATTCTCGGCGAGCTGAGCGTCTTGCGGTCCGGGCAGTTCTTTCGGCTGGTCAGATCCACCCTCAAATAGGCCTCGTCTATGCGGAGGCCGACCACGAAATCCGTTTATGAAAGCGCAGGCCTTGAGCTCTGGCGCCAGCAGGCCGATGGTAGTCATGACCTGGTGCGCGGGTCAAGAGATACCAGCAGCGAGACGTCGCAGAATCCGGACTGGAGGCTATGGCACGCCCAGTGACAGAAAGTTGCCAGAGGCTTGCCAGGCCGCTGTCAGCCCGCGGCCAGATTTGCCAGGGAAATACCACGCCGATATTAGGCGGCTGCTAGTAGCGGCATCTATCTTTGGGTACCTGTGTGCCCCGGCCTTCGTGGCGGCGACGGACTTGAGGCCGGGTTAGGGCGTAGCGAGCGCAAAGGATCCGGTTCATGGTCAAGGTCCCCACATCGCCGGAAGATCAGCATGCTCTGGGTCGAGGCGCAGTGTTGCCGCGCGATGGCCAGCGCGACCTGCTCGAGCGTCACAGAATGCGCTTGACATTTGAATTGGAGAACCGCTGGTACGCAGAGGAGGGGGCGCTTAACGCGATATGTCAATACGCGCTTGAGCCTACTGGGAAGATGCTCCGGCCGATGCTTTTGATTGAGTCGGCTATCGCGGTCGGGGCTCAGCCAGCGGATGTGCTGCCAGCGGCCGTTGGCGCAGAGTGCGGTCATGTTGCGAGCCTGATCCACGACGACATTATCGACAACGATGACGTCCGGCGCGGCAAACCTTCTGTGCAGAGGGCATACGGCGTCGACGCTGCGATCGTGGCTGGCGACATGCTAATCTTCGACCTGTTTGCCAACTTGGCGGAATGTCGGTGGACGGGTGTCCCGGATAGCCGCATCGTCACCGCGATGAAAGCTGTCGCCCAAGCCGGTATAGACCTGTGCCAAGGCCAGTTTCTCGAATCTCAACTGTGCGAGGCCGGCGATTTCGATGCCGACGCTTACCTGCGAATGGCGGATCTGAAGACGGGAGCTTTCTTCCGGGCTGCGTGTGAGATCGGGGCTATTCTCGGTGGTGGCGGCGACGAGTCTGTCGGCGCACTATCAACGTATGGCAAGAATCTGGGCTCGGCATTTCAGATACGGGACGACCTGCTTCCGTTTACCAGTGATTTCCGTCATACCGGCAAGCCTGATACCAGCGACGTCCGGAACGGGCGGCTGATTCTTCCCGCCATACTCGCGCGCAGGCTTGGCAACGCTCGTGATCGCAATCTGATCGAGAAGTCTCTTTCCGCTGGCGGTGACGCCACGCAAGGGCTGAAGACTCTCAAGGACGTGGTCGAAAGGACAGGGGCCCTCACGGAGGCGGTTGAAATGGCGCGCAATCGCGCGCGGACCGCATTGGGCGCGCTGACGGTGCTGCCTCACAGTGAGAGCCGGGAACGGCTCGGTTACCTCGCTGATCTTGCTGTCGAGCGGGACCGCTGATCCGGAATGGAATCTGTCGTCCGGTCGGCCCGCATCATCCGGTCAGCGGCGCCTCGCTCGATCGGTCAGCACACCGGAAGGAGGGAAGGCCAATGGACCATGACAAGCTCCGTTCCCGGGTCACCGAGGTAGTGGGGCGCGCGGTCGAGTACCTCTACTCACGGCAGCGAGCGGATGGCGCCTGGACCGACCGCCTCTCGTCTTCGCCCATGACCACCGCGCTTGCGCTACTCGCCTTGGCCCGCTCGAATCAGCAGGCTCATCGAAAGCGCATCCAGGACGGACTGGCATGGCTGAAGCGATACCAGCGCGACGACGGCGGCTGGAGCATGGCCGATTCCTACCCTCCGAGCAGTCCCGGCACGACAGCCTTCGCCATTGCGGCGCTGCACGCGCTTGACGGCGATGCCGTCGGCGCGGCTATCGAGCGCGCCTACGCCTTCATCAAGGCGAGCGGAGGCGAGGATGTCATCCCCGGCATGGCCGGACCAGGGCCGAGAACCTGGCCCGCGGCAGCGCCGATCGCCTGGGTGCTTGCCGGGATGCGCGACCCGCGGGATCAGCCATACCAGCCGGTTGAAGTCATGCTGCTGCCGCAGCGTTGGCGCAACAAGGTGAGCATCGGCCTTCCCGGTGTCCTCGCGCTGGGCATCATGCAGTCCCGCTCCATGCCAGCAAGCCGGCCGCGCAGAATCGCTCAACGACTGGCGGAACCACGAGCCCTTACGTGGCTGCGCAGCGTGCAAGGACCGAACGGCGGCGTGGAAGAGTGTCCGATGCTTTCGGCACTGATGCTTCTCGGATTGCACGCAGCAGACGTGGGGCAAGATATTCAGGATAGTTCCGAGAGTTACCTGGTGGAGACTCAGCGACCGGATGGATCCTGGGCGGTAGACCGGGACCTGGAAATCTCCGTTACAGCATATGTTGTGCTCGCGCTTGCTGAATGCGCGGATGTGGCTCGCGAACCACGCCTCAAGCCTGCCCGGGAATGGCTGCTCTCTACCCAATGGAAGGAACCGTTCACCCCGCTCAAGATCCCGGCTGGAGGGTGGTCGTGGAACGTTCCCTCGGGATGGCCAGAGTCCGAGGACACCGCCGTCGTCCTCAGCGTTCTCGCCAAGCTAGGAATATCCCGCGATCATCCTGCGGTTGCCAAGGGGTTGCGCTGGCTCGGGGCCCGGCAAAACCGTAACGGGTCGTGGTCGGAATGGGTTCGTAACTCATCCATCCTCAACGACCGGCCCTGTCCTGGCGTGACCGCGCACGTCGTGATGGCCCTACAAGAATACGGGATGGCCCGTGGTCGCCGATCTCCCATAGGGCGCGCGCTGCACTATTTCGGGCGCGCCCAGCAGCCAGACGGGGCGGTCCCATCAATCTGGTTCCGCGATTCAACGCATGGCACCGCCAAGGTCCTCGAGGCCTACGCTGACCTCGGCCAAATCGACGAGTTGGTAGCGGTCCGCGCGCGGCGGTGGCTGCTCGCCAATCAGCGGCCGGACGGTGCGTGGCCATCGAACGTCGAGGTCGGGGTGGCTGGCGGCACAGTCGAGGAGACGGCGTGGGCAGTTTACTCACTGCTCAGAGCCGGCCAGTCGCCATGGGACGATCAGATCTCGATCGCCATCCAATGGCTGGCCGACCGCCAAGACACCGACGGAACCTGGCAACCCAGCCCGGTGGGCCTGTATTTCGACGATCTCTGCTACGGCGACGATCTGATAGCCCACACCTACGCGCTGCGGGCGCTCGCCAGATGGGCCGCATGCACCGCACGCGGCGCCGACGATGGTTTCCGTCATGACTAAGCTCCCGGCAGGACCGCGATTGCCGGCCATCGTCCAATCCGTGCTGTGGGTGGCCCATCCGGTCCGCTTCGCCGAGGCATGCCGCCGCCGTTACGGCAATCTCTTCACGGTTCGGATGTATCCGTTCGGGCCTATCGTTTACGTTGCGGACCCGGAGCACATCAGGCGGATCCTCACCTCCGGCACCGACCTGTACTGTGCCAGCGAGGCAAACAAGATCGTCGATTTCGTCGTCGGGCCCTGCTCGTTGCTTCTCCTCGACGGCGTCCATCATGCCAGCCGCCGGCGCACTCTGATGCCCCCCTTCCACGGTGACAGCATCACGCCCTACCGGAAACTGATCGGCTCCATTGTCACCGATGAGGTGCGGCGCTGGCCGCAGGGGACGCCGGTGCGGCTGCACCATCGCCTGCAACGGATAACCCTCGATGTGATGATCCAGGCGGTATTCGGGATCACGGGTGAGGCAGAGATGGCCGACCTGCGCCGCCTGGTGCCTGAACTATTGCACGTCAATGCCGCGATCATATTCTTCCCCCGACTGCGGAAGGACCTTGGTTCGTGGAGCCCGTGGGGACGGTTTGTGCGCGCCAGAAACCGTATCGACGAGGTCCTGTATGCGGAGATCGCTCGCCGGCGGCACGAATTCGAAGATGCTGACCGCAAGGACGTATTGTCACTGCTGCTCAGGGCGCAGCACCAGAGCGATGTGCACCTCAGCGACGCGGAACTGCGCGACCATCTCGTCACGCTGCTGGCGGTCGGGCACGAGACGACCGCCACGGCTCTCGCCTGGGTGATTGAGCGGCTGGCCCGGCATCCGGGCGCGCTGGCATGCGTGCGGACGGAACTGGAACTCCCCAAATCCCCCTACCTGGAAGCGGTGATCAACGAGACTCTGCGCATCCGTCCTGTCACGATGGACATCGCCCGTGTCGTCAGCGATACCGCTGAGATCGGGCAATACCGGTTCTCCGCCGGAACTATGGTCGCTCTCTCGCTTGGGCTGCTGCATTCCTCGCCCTCCTGCTATCCGGAGCCGGCCAGATTTGCCCCCGAGCGCTTTCTTGACTCGCCGCCGCCGCCGTACCATTTTCTGCCTTTTGGTGGTGGGACGCACAGATGCCTTGGGGCGCATTTCGCCATGATGGAGATGAAGGTGATTCTGCAGGAAATCGTCAGGCTGCTCGATATCAGGCCCTCAAGGCCGCAGGACGAGGCGATGCGCGCCGCCGGTCCCATGCTGGTGCCCGCAAGACACACCGAAGTAATTCTTGAACCGCGTGAAAGCGTCATCGGGCGAACGCCTGGCGACGGTAGCTGAGGGGACAGTTTGTCTGCGATCACCGGTGCTGACCTGCCCGAGGGTTACGCGCGTCTCCCTTCGCTCACCGGGATGCGCTTCGCCGCTGCCGCAATGGTTTTCATGTTTCATGCTATCTGGCTCAACTCGTTCACAGATCAGGCTTTGAAGCACGCCTACCGGTCTGTTTTCATGACCGTCGGCTACGCCACCGTGTCGTGCTTCTTTATCCTAAGCGGCTTTGTCCTTACGATATCCCATCATCCGGGAGACCGGGCCGGCCTTTTCTGGCGGCGGCGCTTCTTCCGCGTGTATCCTGACCATGTACTGACATTCGCTCTTGCCTTGGGCGGGCTGAGCACTCAAGCGTACCAATACGTGTGCAACATTTTTCTTGTGCAGAACTGGTACCCGAATTACGGATTGATGATCAGCGGAAATCCTGTCAGCTGGTCGCTATCTTGCGACGCATTCTTTTATGCCTGCTTCCCCGCCCTGATCCTGCTGGCCCACCGGGTTCGCGCCGAATTTCTGTGGTGGTGTGCAGGCGGTGCCGTGCTTGTTATCTACGGTGCCGCTTGCATCGCCTACTTCCTGATACCGTCGCATCCGGCCATGCCAGACGGGGAGCCCGTCGGCCTGTACCAGTTCTGGTTTCTCTTTCATTTTCCGGTCGTCCGAGTGTTCGAGTTCGTTCTTGGCATCATTATGGCCCGGATCATACAAACCGGCCGCTGGCCCGGGATCAGGATGACTCCTGTGGTGCTGCTGTTCGTGCCGCTCATCTTGCTGGGGCTGCGGATCCCCCATGTATTCGATCTCGTCGCGCTGTGGGTCGTGCCACTCGCCTTGTTGCTGCCCGCAATAGCGACGGCCGATATCAGGGCCACTGCCTCATGGCTGCGCACCCGTGTGATGGTCCGGCTCGGGGAGATATCGCTAGCCTTCTATCTCACTCATGCGACGACGATGTACTTTCTTCTCCTCGCACTCCGGAGCACCCTCCACGGCACTATCGGGGGAATCGCCCTGCTGGTCATGAGCATGGCCGCGGCGATAGCCGTGGCGTGGCTCCTCTATGTCCTCTGGGAGCGGCCGATCATGCGCCGCTTCAGCAGGCCCCGAGGAAGGCGCAGGCGCGCAGCAGACACCGGAACCGCAGCTAGGGCAAGCATTTGACCGCCGGGCACACATCGACCTAGGAGTCTCACATGCCGGAGGAGTACCTCAGCGAACAGCAGGCGCGGGCACCGGGGGCGACTGGCCTGGGTGTATCGCGCAGAGCCGTGCCGGGCGCGGCAGATCCGTCGTCCGGCACGCGCTCGCGGGAAGCGCGAACCGGCGCATATTTGGACCGGGCCGGCACCGCGGTAAAGGGTTTCACGTTGCTCTCCTGCGGATTCATGCTGCTGCCGTATACCCGCCTGTTCATTCGCGGCCTCACCGTGCTCGCCAGCGAGTTCACATGGGCTGAGCGGTGGGAACACGGCGCGCGGCAGAAGCTGCGGCACGATGTCTGGGTGGCTTGGGTCAGGCGGCAAAGCCCCAGCGTCAGAGCGGGTGTCGCGATCCTGACGGGCATCACCATCGTGACCCTGTGGTGGTCGTGGCTCCGATGAGGACCATACCCGTGCGGATTAGTTTGCCGAGAGCCGCGCCCCCTCGTGCGGAGGCGGGGTCCGTGAGTCACTGGAAAGAGATGTGACGGAGAAATGTCCAATCAAGCGCGCATGGAAACCGTGGTAAGTGACAATTCCCGGGACCGCGTCTGTCAAGCGAGCCAGGCCGCGCGCCAGGAGGTTAGCAGGGAAATAGCGAGCTTTGCGCGGCCGTATGATGTCAGCGCTATCGATGACGCCGTCCGCACCGATGGGGCGGTGATCCTCAGGGGCGTTGTCTCTCCGCGGCTGCGGAAACAGTTCAACAGCGAAGTCGATAGATGGCTTGAGCTGCATCCCGAGCACAAGGTCGGCCCGCAGACAGATTCTATCTACGGCGGGTTCCAGGGATACCAGACGCTCCGAATCCATTCGCTTGTCTCAAAATTCCCCAGCGTCTGCGACCTGATGACACACCCGGACCTGCTGGGCTGGGCAGAGCGCGCACTTGCCCCTATTTGCTCAAGCGTCCTGCTCAGCGTGGCGGAACTGATCGAAATCCGTCCGGGGCAAGCCGCTCAGTTCCCGCATCGCGACTCCGACTTGTGGGTGCACCTTCCGCGCGGAGAACACAGCGTGGCCGTGAATGCCATCGTCGCGATGTCGCCCTTCATCGCCGAGAACGGGGCGACCCGTGCCGCGCTGGGCAGCCATTGGCTGCCGTCCGGTGCTGATCCGGCACCGGAGACGGTTGTGGCAGCCGTGATGGACGCCGGCGATGCGTTCCTGTTCCGCGCAGACCTCATCCACGGCGGTGGCGCGAACAGCACTGCGGATGAGCGCCGGCGCGGCCTCTCGCTGAGCTATCAGGTTGGCTGGCTGCGGACCGTCGAGGCCGGAACGCTCAACGTGCCCCCGGCGGCGGCGGCCGCCCTGCCACCGAAGGTTCAGGATCTTCTCGGCTATGCCTGGCATGACGCCGCTGATGCGGGCGGCGGGGTGCTCGGCTTGTTCGAAGAGGGCGATCCACACGCGGTGCTGGCCGGGCAAAGCGCCGGGGATGATGACGATGACCTCTGAGGTGACCGCACCGAAGCCAACCAGCTCCGCGGCGCCGCCGCCGTCGTTTCCGTTCGGCCGCTCCGGCTTCTTTCAATCGCCCCCTGAGTTCACGCGATTGCGGGCCACCGCCCCGGTCTCGCGGGTCGTGACCGCTGACAACGGTCAGGCGTGGCTCGTCACCCGGCAGGACGATGTCCGCTTCGTTCTGTCCAACCAGGCCTTTGTCGCCTACTCGGGTATCGCTGACTCGCCGTTCGAGGACCCGTCGGCACACACGCGCCTCCGCAAGCTGATGTCGCACGCATTTACGGCGCGGCGGGTGGAGCGGCTCCGCCCGCGCACGAGAGAGATCGCGGCCGACCTCGTCACCCAGATGACGCGGCTCGAGGCACCGGTGGATCTCGTACAGGCGTTTGCCTTGCCGTTGCCCATCATCGTCATCTGTGAACTGCTCGGAATTCCGGTAGCCGACCGAGCCGAGTTCCGGCGCTGGGCGGACGCCATCCTCGCGGTCACCGCATGCACGCCCGAAGAGGCAGGCCAGGCCGGGCAAGACCTGAACTCCTACATGAGCAGCCTCATTGCCGAAAAGCAGCGATCTTCCGTGAGCGAAGACTTGCTGAGCGCGCTGATAGCCGTACGGGATCGAGACGATGCGCAACTCAGCGACACCGAGCTCGTCACCATTGCGGTCGGGCTGATCATCGCCGGCTACGTGACCCCGTCGAACGCGGTCGGCCTGGCCGTGATCTACCTGCTGGCTCATCAGCAGTTGGAGGTACTCCGGGACAACCCGGCTTTGATCCCCGCCGCAGTGGAGGAAACACTGCGTTACCAGTCGGGGCGGAACGGCGAGTCGATGCCGCGGGTCGCGGTTCAGGATGTGCGTATCGGCGGTGTGCTTATCAGGGCGGGGGAGAGGGTGGTCGCACCGCTGGAGAGCGCGAACCACGACGAACGGCGGGTGGCGAACCCGGAGCGGTTCGACATCAGCCGCAGGGAGAATTCCCATCTCGCTTTCGGCATCGGCATTCACCATTGTCCGGGCGCCGCGCTGGCTCGCGTGGAACTGCAGGTGGCATTCGAGGCACTCGCCCGGCGGGTTCCACGGCTCCACCTGGCCGTGCCCGCGGAGGAACTGCCGATCACCGTCAACATGTTCGGCGACCAGGTCCCGTCCGCGATTCCAGTCGGCTGGTAGTGCGGGCAGATGGACGACACGCAGTGGCGCGTAACTGTGGATCGTGATGCATGCGTGAGTTCGGGCGTCTGTGAGGGTATTGCGCCGAGATACTTCGAGCTCCAAGAGGGCCGATCGAGAGCCAAGGCGGCGGAGATCGAGGCCGATGAGGTCGTTCTCGTTGCCGCCGAATCGTGCCCGGTTCTCGCAATCTCTGTCCGGGCGCGGGAGTCCGGTGACCTGATCGCCCCGGCAGCGTTGAGGCACCGATGAGGGCCACCAGCGCGGTGATGGATCAAAGATTGGTTCTGCGACGAAGACCGCCAGTGTAAGGGTTGTCTATGTCAACATCCAAAGCTCCATCGGAGAAGTCAGGAAAGATTCTGATCGACGGCCATCACCTGCGTGTCGCGGATGTTACCGCGGCCGCCCGTGGCGCTTGTCGGCCTGCGGTCGCGCTGGCGCCTGGCACGACCGCACTGATCGCTAAATCCAATGAGCTGAAGGATGCGCTGGTCGAAGCTGGCGTGCCCATCTACGGGGTAACCTCCGGATTTGGTGACAGCTGTAGCCGTCAAATTTCAGGAAAGAAGTCCGGTGAGCTCCAGAAGAACCTAATCCGCTTCCTTTCCTGCGGTACCGGGCGTTACGCCGAGCCCGATGTCGTCCGTGCCACGTTGCTCATTCGCGCGAACTGCTTGGCGCGAGGGCATTCTGGTGTCCGCCCAGAGCTCGTCGAGCTCCTGATCGATTGCCTCAACCGCGATGTGCTGCCGCTCATCCCCGAGCTAGGTTCGGTTGGCGCGAGCGGGGACCTGGTGCCGCTGAGCTATGTCGCCGCGGTGCTGACCGGCGAAGGCACCGTATTGCACCGCGGCGAACGCAAGCCAGCGGCCGTGGCGCTCGCCGATTGCGGGCTGAGCGCGATCGAGCTGAGAGCCAAGGAAGGGCTGGCCCTCGTCAACGGCACTTCGTTCATGTCGGCCTTCGCCGTCCTCGCGCTGGAGGGAGCCGACCAGGTGGCGTTCGCTGCCGACCTCTGCACCGCGCTGGCCAGCCAGGTGCTGTGCGGTAATCCCGGGCACTTTGCCGCCTTCGTCTACGACCAAAAGCCACACGATGGCGCCGTGGAAAGTGCCCGGACCATCAGGCAACTGCTCAACGCCGGGCCTTCGCCCGGCCCTGACCTGGGCGCGCACGGGGCACCCCATCCTCCACCCGGCTACCGCGAGCTGGAGCACCCCATTCAGGACCGTTACTCGATCCGCTGCGCTCCGCATGTCACCGGCGTGCTGCGGGACACGATCTCATGGGCGGTCAAGTGGCTGACAATCGAGATCAACTCATCCAACGACAACCCGCTGTTCGACGTCGCACGTGGTGTGTCGCACAACGGCGGGAACTTCTACGGCGCCCACGTCGGCCAGGCGATGGACGCGCTGAAAGTCGCGCTGGCCAGCGTCGGTGACCTGCTCGACCGCCAGCTCGAGCTTGCCGTCGATGAGAAGTTCAACAACGGGCTGACGCCCAATCTCATCCCCAGATTCGAGGCGGATAGCTGGGATGCTGGCCTCCATCACGGCTTCAAGGGCATGCAGCTCACCGCCTCCGCCCTTGCTGCTGAGGCGCTCAAGTGCACCACGCCCGCCACGTCGTTCTCGCGCTCGACCGAGGCCCATAACCAGGACAAGGTCAGCATGGGAACAATCGCGGCGCGCGATGCGCGCTGGGTCGTGGAGCTGGCCTGCCAGATCGCCGCGATCCATCTGATCGCCCTGTGCCAGGCCGCCGACCTGCGCGGAATCGGCCGGCTTAGCCGCCCCACGATCGCCGCGTACGAGGTCGTACGCGAGGTCTGCGGATTTCTCTCCGCTGACCGTCCCATGGAGCGGGAGATTCAGGGAGTCACCAATCTGATCCGCTCTGGCGAACTACGCCGGGCGGTGGCGGAGATTCCTTTCTCCGCGGCGTTTGGAGCCATGGCGGAACATGGCCAGCCTGCCGGGCGCTAAGCAGACCAGGCTGGTGCGTCACATCGGGAGGAATTCAATGACAGAGAAGCAGCCCTGCTATTATCTTGTGTGCACCGCTGCAGGCCTCAACTACGGAGATGATCTGATAGCGGCGGCCTGGCTGCGCTATTTGGCTGAGAAGCAGCCCGGCGCTGACATCACAGTCGACAGCGTCATGCCAGAGGTCGCACAATCGACACTCGGCGGCATTCATCCATCGACGCGGTTCACCGATACTCTGTGGATGACATGCTTCGACAGCCCGGACCCGGAGCCCTTGGCGGTCAGCTCTTTCGTTAATCAGGCGATCGGCCACCCCGGCCGGATTCCGTCCCGCGCGGCGGACATTGAGAGGATGGCGCGTGCCGATGTGGTGCACCTGGTAGGGGGAGGATTTCTCAATGGGCTCTTCCAGTGGACATTCGGGCTGCCCGCTGGGATCGTCGCCGCGACGCAGCGGTCCGGAGGCCGCGCAGTCATGACCGGTCAGTGCTTCTGCCCGGCGCCGCCGGAGCCTGTGGTTAAGCACTTGCGGGAACTAGCTGAGCAGTTCGCCCTGGTGGACGTGCGCGACGAGGCGTCAGCCAGTCTGCTCGGGATCGATACCGTTAACTTGTCGGTCGATGACGTCTTCCTTAGCGTCGGCCCAGGGATGTACCAGCACGGAGCCGGGGCGCCGCAGGTGATGGTGTGCGCGCATACCGACACCACGCCTGGGCTGACCGGCCGGGCAACCGTAAGTGAGCTTGCCGAGTTTGTGCTTAAGACACTTAGTCACTGGGAGGTTAAGGAGGAGGATGTGGGATTCCTGGAATGCTTTCCCGGGCTCGATCACAAGGTATTCGAGTCCGTTAAGCAAAGGCTGCCCGGAGCGCGGTTCTATGGCCTCTATGAAATCCTGGGCACGGGGCTGCCAGTCGCCGAAGGCCAGTGCTGGATCTCGACTCGTTTTCACCCGCATCTCGTCGCCGCGGCAGCAGGAATGCCCGGGGTAGCGCTGAGCGTAATACCTGAATACTACGATGTTAAGCACCGCTCCCTCATTAGCCAGGGATCGGGCTGGCAGCTACTTTCCAATCTCTCAGTACCGTCAAGGCCGACCCGCGGAGGCTTTCCTCAGGACCGGCTGAAGAGTTATGCGGCGGAGAAGCACCGTATTGCCGACCTGATCTATGCGGCCGACTGAAGTGATTGCCTGTGGATTTTCTCCAGCACAGTGGTCGCGACAGCGGCGCCGTCTT
>Ga0126384_10000641_pt1 | contig 19673 bp, 19 predicted proteins | sample PanSoiMetPlot_36_FD_92543 | JGI IMG/M metagenome (GOLD analysis project Ga0126384, IMG submission 92543) | Tropical forest soil microbial communities from Panama - MetaG Plot_36 | ecosystem: Environmental > Terrestrial > Soil > Tropical forest > Bulk soil | place: Panama | collected 2016-02-17 | reverse complement strand
TGGGTCTGGGGTTACGAATTCGGCTCTCCGTCGCTCTATCAGGAGCCTCTTGCCCCGCTCTCTCACTGGAAATCTTCGCGCGAAGGCGTAGCGGCATTTTCGATCAGCGAGGATAACGGCCGAGCCGATTGGGATCTCGCGCTCAAGCAGTATCGAGCATCGTTCCGGCAGAAGCTGCAACTCTGGGGCGAGAACTACATCATGTTCAGCTTCGCTCCATCATGGCCAGACAACAATCCTAATCGGTTTTGGGATCACACAGCGGATTTGCTCAGGTGGTGTTGGGTTCCGCTGGCAATATGGGTCATTGCCGGAAATGTTCACCTGCACAAATGGCTCGGTATGCGTATGGTCGGACTGGTAGCGCTTTTGACGACCTTGACGTGGATGCTCACTCCTCTCCTTCCCGCGGTCATGGAAGGCAGATATCGAAAGCCGATCGAGGGTCTGCTGATCGTGAATTTGTCGTTGTTGTTTCATTGCAGCAAGTCCCGCCGCACGGCGGCACGGCCGCTGGTCAAGCACGCCTGAGTGGTGGGAGCGAATCTCAGTCGTCGAATGGAAGCGACTCTTAATCGTGCTTTCTCCCACCACTCCTGAAGGCGGGCTCGAAGATCGCGCTTCAATCTCTACTGGTTACTAAGGGCCATGTCCCAACCACATTAAGAGTCGTTCCAAATCCTCGGTTATTCCAAAGAATTGGCAATGAATTTGCGCCAAAAAGGGAAAAAGTCATGTGACCTTCGTTCCTCGAACGGTGCGCTAAGGTCAGTACCTTATGGCATGATTTTCCCGTGCTCGGAATTCCCCACCCGACACGGAGGGAAATGATGCCAAGCACAAAGCGCTACTTAACTGTTCTGGCCTTGGGGTCAGTCCTGTCCCTGACGGGGACTCTGGCCGCCGAAAAAAAAGGCCAGGAAAGAGAAAATAACCACGAGTTCCACGTAAACCAGGTTACGACGTTTCCTGGCACGATCTGGATGCTGAACCCATGCCCTACCGCCGACCACACGCCCTTTTCGGTCGACGGCACAAACATAGCCCGCTACCACGCGAACAAGAATCATGCCTCGATTCATGTCCGTTTCCTGGGTAAGGGACTTGACAGCATAGGGCAGCCCGTAAAGACATTTCTGCATGCCCGGGGTCAGGTCGAGCCGGGATCTGGAATATTTGACATCCCGTTTGAATCGATCTGGGTGGATAAGGGATCTCACAACTTCGAGTTTTCCGCCAACATGCACGTTGAGGTTGTTAGCGGACGTATAAAGAGTGTCGTTCTCTTCGCTGACAACGGTTATACGTTGCAGTGTACCGATGACACGGATGCGAACGCGGCCGATCGCCGGTTCAACAACGATAGAGACGAGAACGACGACAAAGACTAGTAAGAAGGCGTTTTCAACCGAGCACACAATCGGAGGCATGGCGGTAAGCTGTGCCTCCGTTTTTCTGTCTTCCTGCGGGTCGTCGGATTCGAAAGCCCGATCAGCTAACGGGTACTTCGCTGTGCGCGATCGCCATCCAGCCTTTTTTTGCTTCCTGCCAGACAGTCATCATGTAGAAGCGTTGCGGAGTCGGCGACGCCTTGCTCTGCACTGTGGCTACGTAGCTCACCACCATGTCCATGCCGTGGGGCTTTACCTCGAGATCGCCGAAGCTGATGCTCGTAAGGTTCAGATTCTGGAAATACTGCTCGGCCTGTTCGCGGTCCCGGATTCCTGAGGGAGTCATCAGCGTATATATGGAACCTAGTCGCCAGTAGGCGGTCTTGAAGTCTTTATCCTGAATCGCGCGCCACCAGAGCCGCTCGTAGGCTTCCGCGCCTGTTGCCGAAGACCAATTTTGGGATTGCGGAGGCTTGCCTTCAGTACAGGCAGTAAGTACTGGCAAGAGACTCAAGACTATGAGAAGCTTCAGACGAGGCATGTCGGGGATTTTACTAGTAGAGTCTCCCTGGCGGCCCGGGAACAGTGTTCATCAATAATTTCGCTGATATTTCGCTGTTATTCGCTGTTCCTAAATGGGAATTTGCGGATTTTTGGCAGAAATCAATAACTCTGACGTTAAAACCAGAAAATTCGCTGTTTTTTTCGCTGTTAATGCGATTTTGGGCCTTACGGAGTTGAACGTAAAGAAGGTCAGAATTGCGGCCTAGTTAATCATTTCGCTGTTAGCAGTCCTACTCAATGGGTCCGCAGGTTTGGTCCGTCTGGCTGCGATTCCAGTTTCCTGAATCTTGTACAGCAGCGCACGATAACTGATGCTCATCGCCTTGGCCGCCTTTTTGCGGTTCCAATTGTGAGTCTGCAGCACTTTGAGGATGATGCGGCGCTCAAGTTCCCTGACGGCGTCGCGGGTGGCCTTCTTCAATGAGATCTTGCCGTCGAGAGGAATCAGTGGATCGAAGCAGTTTCCGCCTCCGCGAGAGACCAATTCTGATGTGATCGCCTCCTCGTTGCCAAGGACAACATATCGCTTCATCAGGTTCTCGAGTTGGCGAATGTTCCCCGGCCATTCGTAGCGCTGCAACAGTGCCATAAGCCCTTCTGAAACAGGCTTTGGCCGAACGCAGAACTTGTCTGCGTAGTAATCGAGGAAGTAATTCGTCAAGGTCGGAATGTCGCGCACTCGGTGACGCAATGCCGGCGCCTGGATTTGAACTACGTTGATTCGATAGAAGAGGTCCTGCCGGAATCGGCCGGCAGCGACCTCGTCGGCCAACTCCCGGTTCGTCGCGCAGATGACCCTGACCTCTACCTTCACATCTTCCTGAGCTCCGATGCGGCAGAATTGTCCGTCCTGGAGAAGCTGAAGCAGCTTGGCTTGCATACCCAGCTCCATTTCACCTATTTCGTCAAGAAAGAGCGTGCCGCGATGAGCCAATTCGACCCGTCCAGGTTTGGATCTGAGTGCACCGGTGAAGGCGCCGCGCTCATAACCAAACAACTCGCTCTCAAGCAGTGTTCCGGGAATTGCCGGGCAGTTGACCTTCACAAAAGGTCCGTCGCTCCAGGGCGACTGCTGGTGAATCATGCGGGCAAGAACTTCCTTGCCTGTGCCGTTTTCTCCAGTTATAAGAATCGGAACATTTGCCCCCGCTACGACTCGCAGCTTGTGCTGCAACATCTGCATGCGATCCGTGCTGCCGAAGACAACGGTCTCTGGCGGAATTCCCGCTGTCAACAAACCGTGTCCGTTACTCGTTACAGCGGTTGCACTCAAAGGCAAGCCCCACATGTACGGAAAAACATCAATGTTTTAACTCTGATGTCGCGCTTCGTGCACATTCGCAACCAACTTCACTCTTGCGTCATTTTGGCTGTGGAAAACTTCGTCGCGACGAACAAAAACCTAGAATGATCAATCCATTACAAGAATGTGACGAGGCGGCTGATTGACAATTTTCGGCATGGCATGCACAGGAAGAGCCTGTGTGCTGGAAATCATTTCAATGCAAACCTTTGCAGGTCAGGTGACGAATTTTTTCCATGGCAGCCAGGTGAACTTAAGTGGCAATGCGCAACTTGGAGGTGCATGGCCGCTCATTCCAAATCGAGGGAAGGACCCAGCAACTTGAGTGCAGACCCCTCGCAAAGAAAAACTTCCAACGCGATTACTTTCACATTGTGTTTTGAATCTAAATCGTTTTTAGTACCACCGTTCTGAGGTCACTAAGAACGACCTCCAAGCGGTTACTTGCTTTCCATTTGATATGCACAAGTTTTCACTTACTTGTGAGTGGAACCTGTTAAAAATGTTGAGGAAATCACTATATCCATATGCGTTTACGACTTTCGGGAAGATGGCTAGGAAACTGCAATTACCTCAAGAACGCCAGCCGGAAGCTGTTGGTTGCAAGTCTCGCGAGAACACTGGGTAGGATTTTGCCTGTCGTTTAAGTTATGTTGTTAGGCCATGTTGGACAAGAGCTGATGGCCCCGAGCGCGGCACAATAAATTCAGGAAATTCAGGAATCTTGCCCGTGGACGAGAAACGCGTACTCCCAAGGTTTCCGCTGGAAATGCCGGTGTGGGTCCGGCTTCCCGGATCCGATGCTACTGTGCATGCGAAAACTCGTGATGTGAGTGCCAGCGGCGTTTTCTTCTATGTCAACTGCGAGATTCGTCCGGAAGCAGAAATCGAATTCACCATGACTCTTCCGCCAGAGCTAACCCGGACCGCAGCCATCCAGGTCTCCTGCAAAGGTAAGGTCGTAAGGGTGCAGAGCGACACTGATACTGGAAGAATCGGCATCGCCGCAGCGATACATAGCTACGATTTTCTTGCCCAGGCGGCTTCCTCCCTCGGGGATGCATAATCTCATCACCCTTGAAAGAAACTCCTGCAGTTAGAGCGGGTTAAGCCATACTGCTGGTAATGGACTGTGATTACTAGTGGGTTTGCTTTCAGTAACTTCGGTACGTATTCACCAAACCTTTCCTTGAGAATTGCAAATTATTGCGATATCGTAGGCCAACGGTTGGCCGAGCGGACTCACTTCGAGGCTAAAGCTCCTCCCTCAGCCTTAAGAAACCCCTGTTTCGGTAACAATTTGAGAATGTTCCCGGGTGTTCGGAGTTCCTACCGGAAACGGAGATAAGCGTGTCTAGTTCCCCTGGTCAGGCCGTTGCGAATGCGCAGTCGTCCGCCACTCGGCTTGAAATCGAGGATTCTCTAAAACAAGACATTTTCAGGCGTACCATCGCTCTAGCCTCCGCCGCTCACGAGCTAAAGACGCCGTTGTCTGTCATGACGGGTTACACCGACCTGCTTCTTGGTCAGCTTCTCGGCCCACTCAACGAACAGCAGCGCAAGGTTCTAGAGGAGATGAAGCAGAGTGGGCTGCGTCTTCAGCGCTTCGTCCAGGATTTCCTGGCCTTCAGTGCTTTGGAATCAGGCAAGATCCGCATTTCCAAAGAGATCGGGGATGTGAACGAATGCATTGCGGAGGTGTTGGAGCACTGGTCTGGGCGATTTGAACAGAAGAAGTTGCGATGGGAGTTCCGGCCAGATACCAACTTGCAGCAAGTGCTTTTCGATCCGCTCAAGCTCCAACACGTAATCTCTAACCTAATCGACAATGCAGTGAAATTTACTCCTGTGGGTGGCAAGATCCGCGTGGCCACCAGCACTTATCTGTGGGAACGACGAAGCTACCGTCAAACCCTGCCGTTAGCGAATGAGCGCCGTTCCGGTGGAGATCACCAGCCTAATGCGATTCGGATTTGCGTAATTGACAGCGGGCCAGGCATCCCCCCCGAGTATCATCAGGAGATCTTCAACGAATTCTTACGACTGCAGCAGACATCCTCCTCCCATGGAATGGGACTCGGCCTGGCAATCGCACGCCGTCTGGTGGAAGCGCACGCAGGAAAGATCTGGGTTGAGAGTGAACCTGGCCATGGCAGTACGTTCTGTCTCCTTCTGCCGATGAGGACTAAAGAGTAAGGAATGAAACCAAACGCGACCATCCTGATTGTCGACGACGAGCCCAGCATGCTTCGTTATACGAAGACGTTGCTCGAGGTGGACAACTACTCTGTCGAGACGGCCGGCAGCGGTTTCGAGGCAATCAAGCGCGTCCAGGAAGGATTGAATCCGAATCTCATTCTGCTCGATATGGCTATGCCGAGCATGAATGGTCTGCAGACTATTGAAGAGTGCAAGAAGATTCGTCCCGAGCAGAAGATTGTCGTTCTGTCATGCGTCAGCGACACCAGCACCGTGGTGCAGGCGATCAAGCTCGGTGCGCTCGATTACGTCACCAAGCCTTTCTACAAGTCGGAACTCGACGCAGTACTGAAACGCTGCCTTGAGCCGGAAAAGCCCGCCAAAGGCAGCACAGATTTGCAGCGTTACACCGTCTCCGACGACGTGGAAATCGAGAGTCTCGAAGACGACCTGTTTTTCCTTGCCGCAAGTCCACAAATGAAGCAGATTCGCGCCCAAGTATCCCTGGTCGCAAAGGTGGACGTTCCTGTCCTCTTACTGGGCGAGAGCGGAGTGGGAAAGGAAATCCTGGCTCGACTGATCCACAAGATGTCCATCCGCGCGCACCGTCCGCTGCTAAAGGTGAATTGCGCCGCACTACCCGCCGAACTGCTGGAAAGCGAATTATTTGGATACGAAGCTGGTGCGTTCACCGGGGCGCAGCGCTCCAAGCCTGGCAAGTTTGAGCAATGCAACAAAGGCACAATCCTGCTTGATGAAATCGGCGAAATGAGTACGCCGCTTCAGGCAAAGCTTTTGCATGTGCTTCAAGACGGATCGTTTTCGCGCTTAGGCAGCCGGTCAAACGTCACGGTGGACGTCCGTGTACTAGCTGCCACCAACGTCAACATCGAAGAAGCGATTGCCAATAAGACTCTGCGTGAGGACCTCTATTACCGACTGAACGCATTCACCATGCACATTCCTCCATTGCGCGAGCGGCGCGAGGAGATCCCGCTGCTGCTGAAGCACTTCATGAATCGCCTGTCGGAGCGATACGCGCACGCGCCTCTCAGCTACTCGGAGCGACTGGTGCGAGCCTGCATGCTTTATCACTGGCCCGGCAACCTCCGCGAACTCGGTAACTTTGTGAAGCGCTATCTCGTCCTCCAGGACGAAGACATGGCCATTTCGGAACTTGAGGCCAAGGGGAAAGGCCAGGGGAACGGACTGGCCGACGCTTCATCCACAAGTGGTGTGGTTGCCGCGCCGGAGGGCGGACTCAAATCGCTGGTCCGCAGCCTAAAGGACGAAGCCGAACTGCGCGCGATCGAGCAGGCGCTGGTGGCAACGAACTGGAACCGAAAACTTGCGGCGGCCCGGCTGAATATCAGTTACAAGGCACTGCTGTACAAGATTAAGCAATACCAAATTGTTCCTCCGGGATCCAATCGCCTATCGGACACACGCACAGGATTGCGGTAAGCTTTCCTGCATATGCCAGAACGGGACGACCTGAAGGTTGTTGCGCACCTCGTTGACGGAACACTGATTAAAGGCATTCTTCGACACTCGGAATCCTTCGATCCTCTCGCTGCCGGAGCCATCGGGCAAACCCTTCCTTCCACCGTAGCCGTCGAAGTGCCTGGAGCAGGGCAGAGGCTTGTTGACGTCAGCACTGCCAAGGCTCTGTTCTTCGTTAAATCCTTGGAAGGACGCACGGATTACATCGAGGTGAAGTTCTTCGAGCGCAATCCGCAGATCGAAGGACTCTGGGTCAAGATCAAGTTCAAAGACGGGGAAGTAACCGAGGGGATTGTTCACAATTCCCTTCCCTTCGTCGCAGATGGTGGCTTCTTTCTCCGACCTCCCGATCCCCAGAGCAACAATCGTGTAGTGTATGTAGTGAAGGGTTTTCTCTCAGACTTCCGCATTCTGGGAATTCGCAGCGAATACTAAACTGTTGTGCGATTTGGCAGTCTCTGAACCACAAACCTTATATTTGAATCCCGATACAGCAACACTTTAGAGGAAAACTCCTTCAGACACTCTCATGGCCCTTTATCTGGTCACCGGCGTGGCTGGCTTCATCGGCTCGAACATCGCTCGGGAACTTCTGCGTCGCGGAGAACAAGTTCGCGGCTTCGATAATTTTGAAACTGGCAACCGCGAGAATCTTGCGGACTTGACCGGCAAGATCGAGTTTCGCGAAATCGATCTTCTCGACTCGCAAGAGGTAGCCGAATGCTGTCGCGGAGTCGACTACGTACTGCATCAGGCTGCGATTCCATCGGTGCCCCGATCCGTCGAGCAGCCTGTTGAAAGCCACAACGCGAATATCACCGGCACGCTCAACGTGCTGATGGGTGCGGGTGAAGCGAAGGTCAAGCGAGTGGTCTACGCAGCTTCTTCATCCGCATACGGAGATACTCCGACTCTGCCAAAGCACGAGGCGATGTTGCCGAATCCCATCTCCCCCTACGCCGTCCAGAAACTCGCCGGCGAGTTGTATATGAGCTCTTTTTATCGCGTATACCGCCTGGAGACAGTCTCGCTGCGCTACTTCAATATCTTTGGACCATATCAGGATCCCACCTCGCAGTACTCGGGCGTGCTGGCAAAATTCGTCACGCAAATGCTGGCTGGGAAGCCCTGCACAATCTTCGGAGACGGAGAGCAGAGCCGCGACTTTACTTATGTGGAGAATGCCGTCAACGCGAATCTGCTTGCATGTAAGGCCCCAGCGGACAAGGTGGCGGGACAGGTCTTCAATGTGGCGACTGGTAAACGCTGTTCCCTAAATGAAACCTTCCGCATTCTGGCCGAGATCATCGGATACAGAGAACAGCCTCAGTACGCTCCAGCGCGCGCAGGCGACGTGAAGCACTCATTGGCCGACATCTCCCGGACAGGGGAAGCGATGGGTTACGCACCGACCGTCGACTTCGAAAGTGGCCTGCGCCGTACTGTCGAATGGTACAAACACATGTTGGTTCCCGCAGGCAGCGCGTCGAACTAGCATTAAAAGAATCCCATCATGAAAGGCAAGCCAAGTCCGTTTTGTCACATCGTGATTCCCTCTTCCGACCTTAAGCAGGCCAAACTGTTCTACGAAAGCGTTTTTGGCTGGAAGATACAAGTCCAGATTCCGGGCGAGAAGTATTGGGGTTTCGAATCGGGAAACGTGAGTGGAGCATTTGACGGTCATCGCCAGCCCGCTCCGAAATCTGTAGTTCTTGTGATACGGGTCGATGACTTGCGCGGTACGCTCAACCGTATCGTGGAGCATGGAGGTAAGGTGATTCAAACTCCGAGCCGGATCGGCGAAGCCAGCCCAGGCTACGACGCTTATTTTCTCGACCCAAATGGGAACGAAATGGGTCTCTACTCAGAAACGGATCAGTAACGACTTTAACTCTTCTTTTTGAGCTTGCTCATGCTAGCCGCGGTTGCACTCTCAACGGCGCGCGTGACGACCGTTTGGAATGCTGAAGGATTGGGATCGAGCGGATACTCCTGGTCCTCAATGCTGCGACGCTCATCGACGAGGACGTTATCGTCTTGAAGCGATTGTAGGCGGTATTTGATCACGATGCGCCCGTCGACAGAGCGCTCCATGCCTGTGTGGCTCACATCCGGACCTGGCAAGCCGGACCCGAAGCTCACTTCATTCACAAGATCTACATTCATCTGTAGGAGATAATCGCAACTCGCCGCCTTGGCCTGTTGCAATGCGGATTCGCCGTTGGAGACCAACACAACGCTCGTTATGTTCCTCTTTCTATCGGTTGCGATCTTCTTTGCTCGCTCGCGCAAGTCCGGAAGCAAATCGCGGACGCGAGCCTTGGTTGAATCCAGGACGATTCCCACTCGCTTGCCTGACGGAGCGCTGGGTTCTTGGGCAATAAGGGTTGTGGGAAACACATCAACAAAACGCACAGAAGACGATTGAGCAGCGTTCGGCGCATCACGGTCCCTCAAAGACTTCGAGCATATAAACGAATGTTACGCCCTAAAAGACAGAGGCGCACCATGCTGCGTCTACCGCCTGCCCCTGAACAAAAAAAAGGCACGGCGTTGAACCGTGCCTTTGATTTCAGAACGGAATTAGCGCTGACGAGGCTGCAACTGTGGGGAGCTGGTTGGACCTTGTGCTGTCGCGGTCGCCGGGGCAGCTGAATCACTGGACATTGCTGTCAGCTCCGAATTGCGGTACTTCGGGGCGCTGATGTAGCCGTGAATGTGGTCCTTGCTGATGCGGTTAATCACCAGCTCCAGGGGACGCGACTCGTCACCGGGATAGAACATCGCGGGCTCGTACAGGTTCAGGTGCTTCTTCGACATCTTCAGGTCGTCAACCATCAGTTCCAAATCGGCATACTGATGCTTGGTGTTTGCCTTTCGCAGGCTAATGCCCACCGGGCCAGTGCGCGAAAACTGCTTAGACTTGTCGATATCGAACTCATAGTAGTTGCGCTCGCCCTTGCGCTGCAGGACGACCAATTCGTCATGCGTCTTGGCGATTGAGCCTTGCAGATCTGTCCGCGTGGTCGAGAGATCCTGGCGTGTGGACTCCAGGTTATTGCGCGTATCTTCGATCGCTTTGTTCTGGGCATCGAGCTGGTTTTGGAACTTCTTCCAGCGCGGATCGGGCTTGCTGTGTCGAACCACTGCCGGACGGGTTTGCGCTGCGGGGGAAACTGCCTGATTTACCGGGGCTGGCTGACGGGGCGCTGCCAGGGCGTCAAGCTTCGCGTTGAGCGTGTCCATCTGGCCTTGCGTTGCCTTCAGGGCAGCGGTGGTCTGGTCGTTCTGGCCGGCAAGCTGGCGGGCGAGGTTACGCTCGTGGATCGAATACCCAAACAGCCCAACAAATGCGAGCAAAACTACCGCCAGGAAGCCCAAGCGAAGGCCCGATGACGATCTCTCAGACTCGGGGGTCTCTTCAGGCTCTGGTTCTGGTTCTACGTGTGATTTCTCTTCTTCTAGCATGACGGGAAAACTCCTGGACGCAGTTTGCGCCCTGCACTGAAGGTCAGCAACTTTCGTTCCATGTAGTCCAATTCGTAAGTTGCTGATGATAATGAGCTTCGCTCATGAGGTCGCGTTCGCATGAAGACCAAATCTTCCCGAGTTTCGTCCTGAAACTGGCGGTTTTACACGATTCAGTGTGAGTTGCCTGAGCGCTGCCTAAGTGGTTTCGGCCGCCCCTCGGCTCGGTCTGCAGCTGGGAACTGGTATGTGACAGAGGTCACAATGGTGCTGGATTTGTCGAATGTCTGTTCATGTTGACAGCATCGTTTCGTACGCAAGCGACCGGCGGAAGGCGGCCGGGAACCACCTGGGCAGAATCAGAAGCCCACGCGCTTGCCGGCCTTCAAAGCATCCATCATCTTCTTCATACGAGTCTGTTTAGTCTCTTCGCGCTTGGCTTCGCCGATGGCTCGTACCCATTCCTTTTGGTGGGTAAACGACAGAGATTCCCAAGTCTTCTCTGCAGTCCGGTTGGAAGCGATCATCTTCTTAATCTCGTCGGGGACTTCAACCACGCGCGCTTCGCGGTCGCGCTGTAGAACAACTTCCACGATGTCGCCAGCTTTGCATTTGGCGCCTGCGCGCATCTCCTTGTTAACGACCATGCAATGTCCATCGCCCATATTGCAGAGCGAGCTGCGAAATGGGTGGCCATTGACAGTTCCACGGACGGGCACACGAGCTTTCGTGCCGAAGACTTTAGGGACATCGAAGGGAGGACGCAGCGCTGCCGCATCCATGTCGTCCACTCCTTGCAGCTTCACGCGAAATTGAAACGGGCCGTCACCCGGTTCGAACTCACCCTTCTTGCCCATGGTTCCTCCACCAATACGACGATGGTTCTGAAATTGAAACAGGTGCGGCGGTTGTTATTGATTCGCCAATCTGCCCCAACTACTCTGCATCTATATACCTAATGAGCTACCCGCGTCCACCGCGCCCCGGGCTGCAGGGTTCGAATTTTGAGGTCGCCGTCATTGGTGGTGGAATCAATGGCGTGGCGATTGCGCGAGTGTGCGCACTTGCGGGGCGCCGCGTACTGCTGGTGGAAAAAGCCGATTTCGCCAGCGGAACAACCAGCCGCGCAACGCGCATTATCCATGGCGGATTCCGCTACCTGGAGCACGGAGAAATTTCTCTGGTGCGCGAGTCCTTGCGCGAACGCGAGCGCCTGCTGAAGGAACGTCCGCACCTGGTTCATCCGCTTGATTTCGTCCTGGCTCTGCCGACGCATGGATTCAGGCGAAGCGCGCTCGCAATTCGAATTGGCATTTGGCTCTATCGCCGCGCCGCTCGGTCACATACTTCCAGAGCAAAGCGAGACCTGTCGGCATTGGAAGCGAGTCTCGATCGAGGCTTGAACCTTTGCCTATTCCCATACGAAGACGCGCAATGCGAATACCCTGAGCGGCTGGTGGCCGAATGGCTGGCGGAAGCGGCCGAGGCAGGCGCCGTTGTTCGTAATTACACTTCTGCCCTTGAAGTCCTTACTCATGAGGGTAAGGCGCATGGTGTGCGTTTGCGTGATTCGATCACAAACGAAGAATGCGAGATTTCTGCCGATTGGATTGTGAACGCCACCGGTCCATGGGCAGACGAGATTCTCAGATCTTCGCAGCTCGAGCAAAAACAAATGATCGGCGGAGTGCGCGGATCGCACATCGTTGTCCCCGTCTTTCCAGGAGCACCTGAACAGGCGTTGTACACGGAAGCTCCCGATGGGCGTTCCGTGTTTGTGATTCCGTGGGCCGGGCAAATCCTGATTGGTACGACTGAAATCCCTCAGCAAGAATCGCCTGACCGTGCGGAGCCTACTGCGTTTGAAATTGACTATCTCCTGGGCGCTGCACGCCGATTGTTTCCGCGAGCGGCAATTCGAGCTTCAGATATCCGTTACTCCTATGCCGGTGTAAGGCCGCTTCCCTACAGCCCCGATGAATCGCTCTCCGCAATCTCTCGGCGCCATTTTCTGCATCATCACCTTGAGGATGGAACCGCCGGGCTGATTACCGTGGTTGGCGGCAAGCTAACGACGGCGGCTTCGCTGGCGCGCGACTGCGCCCGGATGATGGCAATCAAGATTCCTGAAGCTCGCGCGAGTCTCGCTGCCGTCGACCGCCGGCTCGATCTCGTAAACATTGTCGAGGACTGGTCGCGGAGTGTGGCAGCAATCGCACGTGTTTCGGACGCGACCGCATCGGCCATGGTCGAATGGCACGGTCCACGTGCAGCCTCGGTTGCACGCATGGCCGCCCAAGACGAATCATTGCGACAGCCTCTCTGCGCGCATTCAGAGCACATCGTCGCTGAAGCTGTTTCGGCGGTTGAGCACGAATCTGCGATCACTCTGGCGGATCTCCTGCTGCGCCGTGTTCCCGTTGCACTCGGACCTTGCTGGGATGAAGAATGCAGCCAGACTGCTGCTGTGCGCATCGGTTCCGCTTTGGGATGGCACGAGGCACAACAGAGCCGCGAGCTGGAAAAGTTTGAGGAAGAACGACGACGCTTTTTGCATCCGGCAGGCTCGTCAGCAATACCGCAACCGGAGTCACTTTTGGTGAAGGACACGCGCTAACTGCAAAGTGTCGTCGGAAATCAGTCCGTCAACGCCAAGTTCCGCGAGTCTCCGCATCTCTTTTGGCCGATTTACTGTCCACACAAAGATCTGTTTACTTGCGGAGTGAAGTTCTTCGATCAACGCGTTCTTTGCAAGTCTCCTGTGTGCCATCAACACATCGATCGGCAGTGATTCCCATCGCCTGAGTTGACGCACGTTTTCGCAGATCAGTCCTAGAGGAATCTGTTTCGCGAAGGCATGTACGCTCTTTAGCACATCCGGCAGGAATGACGAAATCACAAAGCTGTCGCGATCGGCGCCATCTAGAGCTTGCAAAATAGGCTCGACTTGGCCAGAAACCTTCAACTCAATGTCGAGGTATGCGCGATCGATGAAGTCAGTGATTACGTCATCCGCACAAGGCAGCTTGAATTGCGAAAGCAAATGCTTCTCTATGCGCCTCCGCCGATAGAACGGATTGTGACAGATCACCGAACGGGCATCGCGCGTGTAGCGCACATCAAATTCAAATCCATCGCAACCGTGCCGCAAGGCGAGCTCAAAGGCAGCAACCGTATTCTCCGGCGCATATCTGGAGGCGCCGCGGTGACCTAGCAGGAGTGGACGATGAGGAGGCAAGGAGATTGCCTCCAGTTTAACGTTTCTCTTATGTGTTAAGTCGCTCTAGCCTTCCCACACAAAGGCATCAAACACCCTTCTCGTGTGGAATCCGAGTCGCTCGTAGAGCGCAACTGCATTATGGTTGGCTGCGGTTACAGTCAGGGACAACTCGGAGAATTTGCGGTCGAGGAGGCTGCGCAGGCAGGTGGCCATCATGGCGCGCGCAAGTCCCTGCCCACGGTATTCGGGAAGAACGCAAACCTGGGTTACGTGTCCAACATCATCGCGGACACGAGAGCACAGCAGCATTCCTATAATGGAACGCGACGCGGCATGCACTGCTGTGAGCGACGATGCTGCGTCGAAGGTGCCACATCCTGGGAAGCGAACGATGTTGTTTAAGAACCGCAGCGAGCCGGCGATGCTTCGGTATTGGTCGTTGATCTCCGAGTCTACGTGACCCGTGTAGGCCTGCATGATGACGTTTGCGCCCGCCTGAAAGTCCTGCTCGGCCCAAGGACGGAGTGTGATACCACGAAGCTCGGGCGCTCGAAACTCGGGAACCGGCCGCAACGGAAGGGACATGAAGAGCCGCGGAAAGCGCTGAAATCCCCGGCGCACGAACGGAGCCGTAGTGGAGCCCGTGTTGTGCAATAGCAACTGCGCTTCGATTCGGTGGATGCCGGGAGAGTTTTGCAGAGTCTCGGTTACGTGGTTCAGCAGCCGCTCAGTGAGATCCGGCTGTGAGTGTGTGGCAGTAAACATGTCACCGACTACGCCTTTGCTGCCTTCATAAACGAAAAAGGAGTAGCCAACGACTCTGCCTTCATCGACAGCCGCGTATCCCGGAAGTATTTTGGAGTCGAGATATCGAAGAATCATTTCGGCTGAGCTGTGGTAATCCCAATTCATGCGCTCCGACCAAAGCCGGGCTTCCTCCATCAGCAGAGGACGCAGCTCAGCGGCACCGAAATGACGAAGATCGATGATTTCCACGGGCAAATAGTCCACAGCTTCGTGGACCTGTCTCACAGCCGCTACGCTTCTGGCATTTCTTAGGGCCAAAATCCCACTCCTGGGCAATCAGCAAAACCCTGCTGCCTGGGGCGACTGCAGACAGCAAGAGTCGGGAACCAGAGTCTAAGAGTAGCCGTGCCGCACGGAAAGCGATTTCCGACGCAGGAACCACAACGTGCAGCCGTAACCACTCAGCTTACCTTGCCAGCGATCCACTTGACGAAATCCAGAGCACCTCCAAATGCTGCGGATTCGCGCTGTAAGGAAACGGAGAACCGAGCGAAATGAACTTTCGATCAGGTCCAATGAGCTTCTCGATCCGGTCATGCTCACCCTCACGTGCCACCAGGATGTGATCCCCAGTAGGGACTTCTCCGCGCTCGTAACGTCCGATCTTCTGGTCGAGGTAGAAACCGAGGCCATACTCCACGTCCCGGCGGGTATCGAGCACAGCAACCGGACCAATGCGGTTCTGGAGATTATCACGTTCCAACTTTTTTACGTAGTCTGCAACCTGCCGACTCGAGTAAGCCTCGCCCAAAATCCGACCGGCATAATGCAGTAGAAAGAAGACTCCAAAAGCCACTGGCACTATGGTCGTCCACAGCAGCATCCGCGCGCCTCGCCGACGCACCATGAAGAAGATGAAACAAAACACACAAGCGCCGATAATGCTCGCGTAGACGAGCGCAGGCGATGGGGGTACAGATTTTGGATCAAGCACGAGATGGGGCACCAGCAACACTGCGGTCGTGAGCACAGCCGTGATCAAGGAATGGCCAAGCAGCAGCCCGATGCGCATTGCCGCCCGTTTTCTGCGATGAAGGTAGTCCGCCGTGAGAATCGTGCAAGGTGGGATTGAAGGCAGAATGTATCCAGGCAGCTTCGACTGCGAAAACGAAAAGAACAGAATTGGGAATAATGCCCAAATCACCAGAAATTCGGGGAAGGAATCGCCTATCTGTTCACTCTCGCGCACGCGTCCCGGAAACGAGCTGCGCCAATCGCGCCAGGTCTGCTTCGCCGCGGAAGAGAGGGCAGCGAAAGCGTAGACAGTCCAGGGAAGCAGCGACAGAATCACTACCGGTACATAAAACCAGTATGGCTGCTTGTGCTGGAAGAGGTCGGTGGCGAAACGCTCGAGATTGTGCTCGAGGAAAAAAACTTTGAAAAAATCTTTGTTTGCCATCTGCACTGCGATGTACCAGGGCAGCACAATCACGGAGTAGATCAGCACTCCGGGCAACCACGCGGTTTTCCAAACCAATTTCAGATCTCGCCGCACAATCGCGAAGATCAGCACGATAAAGAACGCGAGGCCCGGCGCAACCGGTCCTTTGGCCAGCGTACCGACCGCAAGAAAGAAATAAAGATCAAATAGCCAGAACTTCTTTCCCGTTTCGAACCAGGCATACCAGCCGAGCATGGCGAACGCGAATGGCGCGGCCAGTTGCATGTCTGTGGAAGCGCCGCGGGAAAACCCAATTACCGCAGCGGATGTGGCTGTAATGAGCGCGGCGCCGAATTGCGCTCCCGGACGGAAGCGCCGCATGTGGAAATAAATAATGATTACGAGCGCGGCGGCGAAGGTCGCCGAAGGCAAGCGCGCTGCCCAATCCTTATCGCCGAATGTGCGAAAAGCCGCGGCTGCGCGCCAATAATAAAGAGCCGGCTTCTCCAGCCAAGGAGTTCCATGAAGAGTGGGTGTAACGAAGTCGTTGTTGTGCAGCATCTCGCGCGCGACCTGCGCGTAGCGTGGTTCGTCTGCGCCAACCAGGCCGAAGCTGCCCAAGCCGTAGAAGAAAAGGAGCAGCGAGAGCCCAACGACAGTTGCCACTTCGATGACGAGAATGCGTCTTCTTGGATCCATCCCTTGCTCGATAGCGGTCCCCGGTACTACCAAGATTGTGTCCAAGAAGGTGTTTGTCTGCATACTGGCAGAGTGAGCCGGAATCTCTGAAAAAGGGACACGGCTACGAAGTGATTACCTGTTCTGATCAATTTAGGCTGTCGCCTCAGGCCCGCGTCCACCCGGGGAAAATACTCCACCGAGCTGGGCCAGAATGAGTTCGAGGGATCTCGATAGCGGACCAGAGACCGCACAGCCACTGGCACAGGCGTGTCCGCCGCCACCAAACTGCTCGGCTACTGTGGCGACGTTCACTTGTCCTTTGCTGCGCAGACTCACGCGATATCTACCGTCCGCAAGTTCACGAAAGAAGAGTGCAACTTCAACTCCCTGAATGCTCAAGGCATAATTCACAAGACCTTCGCAGTCCTCATCAAGCCCGCCACTGCGCTCCAACTCGGCCGATGAGATGTGCATGTAGGCCAAAGCTCCTTCGCGATGGAGATTCGACAAGGCGGCGCCCAGCAGCCGCATCTTCGAAGTTGGATTGGAAAAGTACACATGGTGAGCGATGTCCACCGGATTTGCACCGCTCCGGACTAGCTGCTGCGCCAATTCGAATGCGTGCTCATCGGTTCCGGCATAACAAAACGCTCCTGTGTCGGTAAGGACTGCGGTGTACAGACACGTTGCCATTTCGGGAGTAATGCTTGTATTCGCAGCTCGCGCCAAACGATAAACCATTTCCCCAACTGCACAGGCGTTAACGTCAATCCAGTTCACGTCAGCAAAGTTGCGAGCGCTGCTGTGGTGATCGATATTGATCAGGAAGCGGCCTTCGAGGCCCTGCACTCGCGTGCGCTGAATGCTGTCGCATTCGAGGATGATAGCCGTATGAGGAGCACCATCAGGAATCTGCGACGTGTGGAGGATTACGTCAGCATACGGCAGTGGACTATAGATCAGTGGAACCGCATCGCTCATCACCACTTGGCTGGATTTCCCAAGTTGCCGCAGCATTTGATACAGGGCGAGCAAAGAACCGATGGCGTCGCCATCGGGTCGAGCATGCGACGTAAGCACAAAGGCTTCACGCTGCTCGATTTGCTTGAGCACCTGGTCGATCATGGCGCCTAAACGAGAATGCCTCCCGGTCTGCTAGGTCTTCCTTTTTTTCTTTGTGCGCCCGAGTAGTTCGTCGATGCGTGAAGCGTATTGCTCGGAACGGTCGATCACGAATACAAGCTCTGGCGCATGACGCAGTCCCATGCGATCTGCGAGCTGATGACGAATGAATCCCTTCGCGGCGTTGAGCCCAGCCAAGGTTTGCTCCGATTCTTCGTCATCACCGTCCACGCGAACGAAAACCCGCGCCATCTTGCCACCGGGAGCGAGCACAACTTCGGTGACTGCGGCCAGGCCAATTCGAGGATCCCCAAGCTCTCCCTCGAGAATGAGATCGATCTCCTCGCGAAACGCCTCCACGCGCCTCTCGCGCTGATGTTTCGGGGCGCGTGGCTCTACCATGAAAAGCTCCCCTGAATAAAACTCATGAGCATACCAGAAGATGGTTTGAATTCGTGCTAACGTGACGAACCGGAAGAAAAGGAAACATCTGAGGCACTTACATCTTGGGTGGAGACCACGAGAAACTGGTAAACGTTGAACTTGAAGATTTGATGACTCATCTCCGTCTGGTTGACGAAGCAGTGCGCTGGCTGCGCTCGAAGTATCGTTGCGGCATTGTTCTATCCGAGCAGAGCTGCTCCAGCGGTGAGACTCCTGACGCGATCGGCTGGAAGGGACGGAATCACTCTGTTGTGATCGAGTGCAAGGTCTCGCGATCAGACTTCCATGCCGATGCGCTTAAGCCCTGGCGCGTCGATCCACAGCACGCGCTCGGATGCGAGCGCTTTTACCTTGCTCCTGCAGGGATTATCTCGGCCGACGAGTTGCCGTGCGGCTGGGGACTTCTCGAAGCTCGAGGTCGCGAGATAGCAGTCGCACGCAAGTCGAAGAAAGACCTTCGCACTCCGGAAGGTCTCGCCAACGAGATGAACTTGCTGCTGGCAAGCCTGCGCAGAGTAGAGGTGAGGATTGAGCCGCAGACGATCACCGATTTCCTGAAATGGAAAAACCGGATGGCGAGATATAACGGAGGAGCTTTGCCGAGCGGCCTCTCTGAAGAAAACGCAGAGCAGAATCTTTATCTCGCGGTGCGAGCAGGATCGGTCTGAGCCCCACCTCGATCCGCAGCTGATCATTCCTATCTCTAGGGTTCTCTTCGGATTTTTCAATGCTCAGTGAGTGGCATCCGAGTGTTCGCACTCGAACACTCGCGGCTTCCCGCGAACAGCCCCAGTACTTATAGACGCAGCCAAGCTGCTGATTTGTCGATCGTTATCTACTCTCTCTGATGGTCGAGTGATTGCGACTCAATCTCTTCATCCTCATTGTCGGGATTTCGCAAATATGCAAAACGTCTTGCAAGAACTACGCTACGGACTTCGCACGCTGAACAGGAGTCGCGCTTTCGCCATTGCCGCCATCCTCGTTCTCGCCCTCGGCATTGGCGCTAACACGGCGATCTTCAGCGTGGTAAATGCTGTGCTCTTGCGACCTCTTCCCTTCCCTCAGCCCGACCAGCTTGTGCAGATCTGGCATACGCCTCCGCAGACGAGCTTTCCAGGCATGAAGGAATTTGCTGTGTCTGCGGCCAACTATCTTGACTGGGCGGCACAGAATCACGTGTTTCAGCAGATCTCAATTTACTCGTGGTCGCACTACAACCTCACGGGGAAGGGGGACCCGCAGTTCATAAGCGCACGGGGCGTTTCCTCGGAATTCTTTTCCGTCTTGCAAGCTGAGCCGATGATCGGACGTGTCTTCTCTCGCGACGAGGATCAGCCTGGCCACAATCAGGTGGCGATCCTCAGCGAGAGCTTCTGGAGAAATCAATACGCGGCCGATCCCGCGATTGTCGGTCAGGACATATCGCTCGATGGAGCCGCATACCGCGTAATCGGCGTAATGCCCGCGAAATTTCAATTTCCTATCACCTCGGATCCGGTTGACGCCGCCAAGATCTGGACTCCGCTCGCCATGACCGACAAGGAACGCGTCGTGCGAGGCGAACATCACTACTCGGTCATCGGCCGC
>Ga0126384_10000640_pt1 | contig 19675 bp, 16 predicted proteins | sample PanSoiMetPlot_36_FD_92543 | JGI IMG/M metagenome (GOLD analysis project Ga0126384, IMG submission 92543) | Tropical forest soil microbial communities from Panama - MetaG Plot_36 | ecosystem: Environmental > Terrestrial > Soil > Tropical forest > Bulk soil | place: Panama | collected 2016-02-17 | reverse complement strand
TCGCTTGCCCTAGCGCGTGATGTCGACGTCCTTGGTTTCCGGCAGGAACAGCAGCCCCACAAAGAAGCTCATGGCGGCCACCACCACCGGATACCACAAGCCGGAATAGATATCCCCGGTCGCCGCCACGATGGCAAACACCGTCGCCGGCAGGAAGCCGCCGAACCAGCCGTTGCCGATATGATAGGGCAGTGACAGGCCGCTATAGCGAATGCGGGTCGGGAACAACTCGACCAGCCAAGCCGCAATCGGGCCGTAGACCATGGTCACGAAGATCACGAGCACCGTCAGCAGCAGCACCGTAATCACGTGATTGACCTGATCGGGATTGGCCTTGGCCGGATAGCCGTGCCGCGCAATCGCCGCCAGCAGCGTTTGGTTGAAGTCGGGGCGGCTGGCGGGAATCGCGTCCTCGCCGACCTTTACCACCGCCGGCGTTCCCTTTGGCGCCTCCTCGTTCTTATAGTTCACGGACGCTGCCACCAGCGCCGCCTTGGCCGTGTCGCAGGACGTGGTGAACTTCTCCGTTCCGGTCATCTTGAACTGGAAGGAGCACTCCGCCGGGTCGGCCACCACCGTCACCGGCGCCGTCGCCAAGGCCTGCTCCAACGCCGGATTGGCGTAGTGCGTGATCGCCTTGAAGATGTTGACCGGCGATATCGGTGCATAGGTCACCGCGGCCAGCAGGAACCCGAGCAGCATGATCGGCTTGCGCCCGATTTTGTCCGACAGCCAGCCAAAAATGATGAAGAACGGCGTGCCGATCGCCAGCGCCAATGCCACCATGATTTGCGCCGTGGTGGCGTCGACCTTGAGCGTCTGGGTGAGGAAGAAGAGCGCGTAGAACTGACCGCCATACCAGACCACGGCTTCGCCCGCCGTCGCGCCCAGCAGTGCCAGGATCGCAATCTTGGCGTTCGACCACTGGCCAAAGGCTTCGCTCAACGGCCGCTTGGAGGTGCGACCCTCTTCTTTCATGCGCTGAAAGATCGGCGATTCATTGAGCTTCAGCCGGATCCAGATCGAGACCACCAACAGCACGATCGACAGCAGGAAGGGAATCCGCCAGCCCCAGTCCGCGAATGCCGCCTCACCCATCAGATTACGGATGGCGAGAATCAGCAGCAGCGCCATGAACAAGCCGAGCGTCGCCGTCGTCTGAATCCAGGAGGTGTAGAAACCTCGCCGGTCGGCCGGGGCATGCTCGGCGACGTAGATCGCCGCGCCACCGTACTCGCCGCCAAGCGCCAGGCCTTGCACCAGGCGCAAGGCAATGAGCACCACCGGCGCCGCAATTCCCCATTGCGCATAGGACGGCAGTACACCGATAAAGAACGTGCCGAGCCCCATCAAGGTCATGGTGACAAGGAAGGTGTACTTACGCCCGACGATGTCGCCGATCCGCCCGAAAATCAGCGCCCCCAGCGGGCGAACCGCGAAGCCGGCAGCGAAGGCCAGCAATGTGAAAATGAAGCCAACGTTGGCTGGCACGTTGGAAAAGAAGTACTTGGCCAGGAACACCCCGAGGGTACCGTAGATGTAAAAATCGTACCACTCGAAGACCGTGCCGAGCGAAGACGCGAAAATGACGAGCTTCTCGTCAGCGGTCATCGCCCCGCCCCGCCGATTGGCGTAGACGGCGTCATGCGTTGTTGCCATAGGCGTATCGTCTCCCGAGATTGCGCGCATGCGCGGGCTGAAACCGCGCCGTTCACCAATTGACACAAGCTCTGGAATTTGGCGTCCCACCCTAAAGTATATTAGACTTTAGTTTAAGCGACAGCCGTTTGGTCGTAAGACTTTGTAAAGCAAAATAAAAATTCACCGCGGCAGTGCCGGTGCAGAGCCGCGGGGCGGCTTAGCATTTTGGCTAAGCCGTGATCGGAGAACTCGCCTCAAGCTGCGGTGAGCGACACCTCGCCAATTCCGTCGAGCACAAAGTCGAGCCGTTCGCCGGCGGCGATGTCGACCGTTGTCACCACGCTGCCGGTGATGACGATCATGTCCTTTTGCAGCGGCCGGCGGCGCTCGACCGCCAGGTTGGCCAGCCAGGCTAGCGCCCCGAGCGGGTCATCGGTCTTGCCGCTGGCGACGAGGTTGCCGTCGCGCGACAAGCGACCGGCGATGCCGTTGAGATCGAGCGCCGCCGGCAGCGGCCTCGGCGCAGCGATGACAATGCCACCGTTCCAGGCATTATCGGCGATCAACGACAGGGCCTTGCAGGTTTTGTAGTCGGCATGGCGATCCTCGATCAGCTCAAACGCCGCCATCGTTGCCGCGACGCCACCGCGGACGCTTTGGCGCGTATAGGGTTCGGCGCTGGCGCCGAGATCGCGACCAAGTTTGACCGCCAGCTCGCATTCGATCCTGACATTGACGTAGTCCTGCTTGCGCAGGTGCGCGGGGGAGGAATAGACGCGCGAGGCAAAGATCATGCCGCCGCAGGGATGGTCGATCCCCATCAACTCTTGCATGACCTTGGTGGTGGTGGCGATCTTTAGGCCCGCCACCGGGCCCAACCGTTCGCCCCAGCGCGCGCACAGGGCCTCCTGCACGTCATAGGCCTCGGCGACGGTTGCGGGCGCCATCGCTTCGGGAATGTTCTGGTAGCGATCACGATTGCGGTGGGCATCGTCCAGAAAGCGCACGGCTTCGGTTGGGGCAAACATTTAATTTCGTCCTCGGCTGGGCGACGACCCGCTGCTGGCACGCGGCCGAACAGCTTTGGTGGCGCCGTTTCCCCGTTATAATGGCGCCACCTTGCCGCTGGAAACAGCCGACGTAAAGTTCGGGAGGAAGAATGTTTGAAACAACCATCGCTGGCAGCCTGCCGAAGCCTGGCTGGCTGGCCGAGACCAATACCTTGTGGGCGCCCTGGCGCCTCGACGGGGAGGCGCTGGAGGACGGCAAGCGGGACGCGACCCTGATCGCCATCAAGCAGCAGGAAGATGCAGGCATCGACATCGTCAGCGATGGCGAGCAGGCGCGCCAGCACTTCGTGCACGGTTTCCTGGAGCGCGTCGAGGGAATCGATACCTTGCAAAAGGTGGAAATGGGCATCCGCGCCGATCGCTATAAGGCGATGGTGCCACAGGTGGTGGCACCGCTGCGGCTCAAGGGTCGCGTGCACGCCCCGGAAGCGCAGCTCGCCCGCGCCCACACACGCCGCAAACTCAAGTTCACCCTGCCCGGGCCGATGACCATCACCGACACCATTGCCGACCGCTACTACGGCGACAAAGTGAAGATGGCGTTCGCCTTTGCCGAGCTCTTGAACGAGGAGGCGCGCGCGCTGGAGAAGGATGGTGTCGACGTTATCCAGTTTGACGAGCCGGCCTTCAATGTCTTCATGGGCGAGGTCAACGACTGGGGAATTGCGGCGCTTGAGCGCGCCGCCGAAGGCCTCACCTGCACCACCGCGGTGCATATCTGCTATGGCTACGGCATCAAGGCCAACATCGACTGGAAGGCGAGCTTGGGCGAGGAGTGGCGCCAGTACGAGACGATCTTTCCTGCCATTGCCAACAGCCGGATCAAGCAGGTGTCGGTCGAGTGCCGCAACTCCAACGTTCCCGTAAGCCTGCTCGGGCTGTTGCAGGGAAAGGACATTCTGGTGGGCGCCATCGATGTCGCCAACGATGCTATTGAAACGGCCGAGGACGTGGCCGCGGTTGCCGAGCAGGCGGCGAAGTACGTTGCCAGCGATCGCATTCAGCTCTGCACCAACTGTGGCATGGCGCCAATGCGTCGCGACATTGCCTATGCCAAGTTGAGGGCGTTGGCCGCGGGTGCGGCGCTCGCCCGCCAGCGGCACGGCTGAGCGCGAGGCCGCGCCGGCCCCGAGCTTGCCCAGTTGCCGCCGCTCTCCACCCCAAGGCGAAGCCAGGGTGAGGTGACGCGGCGCGGGCGAAGCCCGACTAGTCCGGGTCAGAGGCAAGCTCTACCCTAGCGCGCGCAGCGCTGGGGTGGGACCGACCTCACTGTTCCGACAGCAGGCTCCTGAGATCGAGCCGCAAACTGGTCATGCTGAGTTCGCCGCTTGCGGCCACCGGCCATTGCTCGCGCGGCTTGTCCCAGTAGAGCTCGACGCCGTTCTGATCATAGTCGCGCAGATAGAGCGCCTCGCTTACGCCGTGGTCGCTGGCGCCATCGAGTTCGATCCCGGCCGCCAACACACGACGCAGGGCGTCGGCGAGGTCCCGGCGCGTCGGATAGAGGATGGCCAGATGATAGAGCCCGGTGGTACCCGCCGCCGGCGGCGAGCCGCCAAGGCTCTCCCAGGTATTGAGTGCGATATGATGGTGGTAGCCACCGGCGGAGATGAACACAGCCCCCTGGCGCCGTTGTGTTACCTCAAACCCAAGCACGTCGCAGTAGAAGGCCAAGGCGCGTTCGAGGTCGGCGACCTTGAGGTGGACGTGGCCAATGCGCGTACCCTCGACGATCGGCCGCGCCGGCCGGTGATCGGGAAGTGGACGCAGTCGCGACAGGGTCTCGCTCATGGGGCTACTCCGGGTGGGGGCGGTACGACGCCGGCAGGCTCGACGGCCAGGGTCTCGCACCCCGCCGCCGCGCCGATTCCGGCCAGAAAACCCGCCAGATTGTCGGTCATGTGGTGGATATGCTCGGGCGGCTCAACCCAGGCACGGATGGTTTGCTGCACCGGATGCTGAAAATCGCGCGCCGCATGCACCAGCACCGTGGTCATACCCAAGACGTGCGGCGCCTCCAGATTGTGCGGCATGTCCTCAAACATGGCCGCCAGCGGTGCGTTGACACCATGTACCGTAAGAAAATGATGGTAGCAGGCTGGCTGCGGCTTGGGCACGTAACCGGCATCGCAAATGTCGAAAATGCCCTCGAACAGATCGAGGATGCCGAGCTTGCCGGCAACGCGTTCGGCATGCGCACGCGATCCATTGGTGAAGATCAGCCGGCGTCCCGGCAGCCGTTGCAGGCGGGCGGCCAGCTCGGGATGCTCGCTCAGGCCGGATAGATCGAGATCGTGCACGTAGTCGAGAAACGGCTTGGGGTCCATGCGGTGCACCTGCATTAGCCCGCACAGCGTGGTGCCGAACTGCCGGTAATAGGTTTTTTGCAGGTGCCGCGCGTATTCGAACGGGACACCGAGAAAGCGGGCGATGAATTCGCCCATGCGCTGGTCGACCTGACCGAACAGGTTGCACTCGATGGGATAGAGCGTGTTGTCGAGATCGAAGATCCACACGCGCGTGTTGTCGAACGTGCGCCGGGCTGGCTGCGCGCTGGGCATTCAAGCCACCTTTGCCTTGCGGCTCACCAAGGTGCCGACGCCGTGCTGGGTGAAGAGCTCGAGCAACACGCAATGCGGTACGCGTCCGTCGAGCACGACCACCGCCTCGACCCCGGCTTCAACCACTTCGATGCAGCCCTCGATTTTGGGGATCATGCCACCGCTGATGGTGCCGGCGCGGATCAGCGCGCGCGCCTCCTCGATCGATAGCTGTGCCACCAGCTGCTGGTTGTCGTCGAGCACGCCGGCCACGTCGGTCAGCAACAGCAGGCGCTTGGCTCGCATGCGCGCGGCCAAGGCGCTCGCGAACGTATCGGCATTGATGTTGAGCGTCTCACCATCGCGGCTGATGCCCACCGGAGCGATCACCGGAATGAGGTCCGAGGCCGAAATCACCTCGACAATGTGCGGATTGACTTCGGCCGGATCACCGACATAGCCGATGTCGACCGCCTGCATCAGGTTCGATTGCGGATCGGGCATTTCGGTGATCTTGCGGGCAATCATCAGATTGGCATCTTTGCCGGAAATGCCGACCGCCTTACCGCCGTGGCGGTTGATCGCGGTCACGATATCCTTATTGATCAGGCCGGCGAGCACCATCTCGACCACTTCGACGGTTGGCTTGTCGGTGACGCGCAGGCCGTGCACAAACTCGGATTTCAGCTGCAGCCGCTTCAGCATACCGGCGATCTGCGGACCGCCGCCGTGCACCACGATCGGTTTCACACCTGCCTGTTTCAAGAGCACGATGTCTTGCGCGAATGCCGCCGCCAGCGCCGGGTCGCCCATGGCATGGCCGCCATACTTGATCACCACGGTTTGGCGGTCGTAGCGCTGCATATGTGGCAGGGCTTCGGCCAGGATGCGCGCTTGCGTGTGCGCCGACGCAGGCGCGCCCGCGTGTTTCGTGTCCGGCCCGGGTTTCAACATCGCTAGGCAGCCTCGATGATGCCGACTTGCCTAAGCACTTATATCGGTCGTGCCGGCGGCTCAATGGAATTTGCGCATAAGCAGCCGCCAGGACTGCACAACGCTGGCCCAGGTTGATAAAGTGCTGGAATCCTTGCATGTCATCCGCCGGCGCTGGTTCGGTGCGGGGTCGATCAAATCGCCGGTGGATCTTGGAAGTTCGGGGGATCCTGCACCCGTTGGGGAGTGAGTGATGCCGCAAGCCTTTGCGGACGAGTTCAAATCCTTTCCCATCTCCGGGCAGCTGGGCGAGAGCCTGGAGCGCGCACGCCGGTTCGCGCGCGAGCAATCGCATCGGCTGGTAACGCTTGAGCATCTGTTGCTGGCGCTGACCGAGGACAGCGAAGCTACCGTCATGCTGGAGGCGGCCAATATCGATCTCGCGCGTCTCAGGGCCGATGTTTCCGCCTACCTGGGCGGGCTGTTGGAGGACATGCGCGCCCAGGGCGAGGCGACCCTTGCCCCCGATGCCGATCTGCTGCGCGTCCTCAAGGCCGCTACGACGGCAGCTCAGCAATCGCGCCGGCGCCAAATCGATGGCGCCATCGTCCTGGCCGCCGCCGTCGGCGATGGCAAGAGCGCCGCCGCCGGCCTCTTGACGGCGCTCGGCTTGACCTTCGACGGCGCGATCCGGGCGCTGCAGCGAAGCGCCCAGGCGCGGTTCAAGCCGTCGACCACAACATCGCCCCCGGTACGGGCCGCGACCCCGGCCGCCGGCCAAGCGCCGGGAACACCACCAGGTCCTGAATTTTCCCTTGCCGCTTCGGCCGAAGAATTTCTCGCCGCAGCCCGCGCCCGCATTCAGCAGCGCGCGGCCGCCGCGCGTGGCGAAAGCCGGGCGGCCACGGCGGCGCCGACTGTCGCGGAGGGGGCGGCGAGCCCGGCAGAGGGCGCGGGAAAGCGCAACGACCTCAACCCCCGATCGCTGGCCGCCGCCATCAAGGATGTGGCCGAACCGCAGGTGGGGGCTCAGCCAGCTGCCGGGCCGAGTGCGCCCGCGGCCGCACCGGCGATGGGCGCAGCGGCGCCGGGGGTCGCGGCGGAGGCGCGCGCTCAACATGCGGCGGAGGCGCGCGCTCAACATGCGGCAGAGGCGCGCGCTCAACATGCGGCGGCGCCGCGCACGCAACAGGCCGCGGAGCATGTCACGGAGCCGCGCAACCCAAATGCGGCCGAGCCGCGTGCCCCTGCCGTGGCCCCACCGCTGAGCCCAAACTCGGCGGAGCTGCGCGGCCCCGTGGCAGCACCACCCACCCCAGACATGGCGGAGCCGCGCCCACCAGGCGCGCGGGTGCCACACGCGCCAAGCCGCGACCCACGCGCGCCAGCGCCAGTGGAGCCGCGCCCACCGGGCCCGCTGGAGCCGCGCACCTCAAGCCTGCCAAACCCGCGCGGACCAGCGCCGACGGACCCCCGCGTCCCTGGCCCGGACCCGCAGGCCGCCCTCCGCGTCCAGCACGCGACCGCCAACCCGGCACCATTGCCCCCGCGGCCGGTGCTGCCGCCGGGTGCCGGCGCGCACCGCCCACCGCCGGGGGTGGCACCACCGATGCGCGGCCGAGCGGGTCGGGGAGCCAATGGCGCGGTCGGCCCAGCCTCCAGTCCGGTCGCACCGGCGCACCCTGGCCAGACCGACGCCGCAGGGGCAACGGTGGTACCGCTACCGCCGCGGGGCCCGTCCGCTGCTCCCGAGCGCGGCCCGCTGGCTGAAAGCGTGCCACGACGTATGCGCAACGGCATTGCCGCGACCGCCGAGGTGCGCATCGCGCGCGATAAGGTCGACGGCTTGATGCTTGCGCTGGCTCCGCGCGGCGTCCGCCCGGAGGCGTTTCCGACCCGCACATTGGCAGTGCGCCTACGCGCCCCCAACGGCGGTTTTGCCATTGAGGCGCACGCTCCGGAAACCCAATGGCTCGATCGCTCCGGGACCACGCCCAATGATGGCTTTGCGGCATGGCGCTGGACCATCACCCCGCAACGCCCTGGCCGCAATCGCTTGCTGTTGACGGTGTCGGCGCGCCTGGTCGGACCGGATGGACTGGTGGCGGAGGCGGCACCCTCGGATCGATCGATCGAGGTCAGGATCGCGCCCAACTACCGCCACCTGGGCAAGCGTTGGGTCGGCTGGCTGGCGGTGGCGATCGCCGCGGCGGCCGCGGTGCAATTTAGCGGTGAACTATGGGCGGCCGCCCTGTCCCTCATCAAAGAACTGGCAGGCTGAAGGGCGCGCTGCGGCGGCCGATCAGCCAAGACGCGTGCCGCAGGCCGCGGCAAGGGCGGCAATCTCGGCTCTGAGCTCGGCCACACCGGCCCCGCTCTGGGCTGATGTCGCGATCACGCTCTGCGCCGCCGCCGGGTGCGTCTCGAGCGCCTTGCCGACGCCGGCCACGACCCGTGTCAGCTCGGTTGGCTTGACCTTGTCAACTTTGGTCAAGACCGCCTGGTAGGACACCGCCGCGGTGTCCAGGAAGCCCATCAGGTCGAGGTCCGCCGGCGTTAGCCCGCGGCGCACGTCGAGCAACAGGAACACCCGCGCCAAGGTCCGGCGGCCGCGCAAGTAGTCGCGCACCAGGCTGGTCCAGGCTTCGACGTTGGCTTTCGGTGCCTCGGCGAAGCCGTAGCCTGGCATGTCGACCAGGAACAGCGAGGCGCCGGGCACTTCGTAGAAATTAAGCTCTTGCGTGCGCCCCGGCGTATTCGAGGTGCGGGCCAGCGAGCGGCCGACAAGCCGATTGATGAGGCTCGACTTGCCGACGTTGGAGCGCCCGGCCAGGCACATCTCGGTTCGCTCGGCCGGGGGCAGCACCTCGAGCCGCGGCACGCTTTTGACGAACTGCCAGGCACGGCGAAAGAGCGCCTCGCCGGCCGCCAATTGCTCGGGCGTAAAACCAACCCCGCTCATGCGGCATGCCGCAGCGGCGATGGCCCCGCCCCGTGCCCGGCGCTCATACCCCTTGCTTGCCGCTGAGAATGAGCCGGGCCTCGTCAATTTTCGAGGCGATGGCATGGTCGGAGCCGTTCAAGGCCGTCTGCCCTTTGCCGGGCGTTGCCTTGGCCAACGCCAATTCGATCTCGGCCGCGGTCGCATCGACCTCGAGGCCCAAGGTGCGCAACGCCTGTTCACGGGTCATCGGCGGCGCGGCCAACTCCGCCGCGCGAGACTTGGCTTTTGCGCCTTTGTCGGCGGGCGCCGGCGGGGCGGCCTTCACCGGCGGCGATCGCGATGGCGGGCCCGCGGCCTCACCGCGTCCGAGCCACTGCCTGGCAAGGGTTTGCGTCGAACGCAAGCGCGCCTTCCATTTGTCGACCCCGAGGTTCTTCCACAAATGGATCTCGGCATCGTTCTTGCGCATGATCGTGTACTGCTGCAGCAGCGACAGCACGTTGTTCCAGGCCCAGTAAATGACGAGGCCGGACGGGAACGACGCCAGCATGAAGGTGAAAATCACCGGCATCCAGTTGAAGATCTTCTGCTGCACGGGATCGGGTTGTTGCGGGTTGAGCTGCATCTGCACCCACATGGTCGCCCCCATGATCAGCGGCCAGGCGCCGATGTGTGCAAACTCAGGTGCATGATAGGGCAACAGCCCGAACAGATTGAAGACAGAGGTGGGATCCGGCGCCGACAGGTCCTTGATCCAGCCGAAAAACGGCGCATGGCGCATGTCAATGGTGACGAACAGCACCTTGTAGAGGGCGAAGAAGACGGGGATCTGCAAGACGATCGGCAGACAGCCCGACATCGGATTGATCTTCTGGTTCTTGTAGAGCGTCATCAGCTCCTGCTGCTGCTTGACGCGGTCGTCCTTGAAGCGCTCCCGGAGTTTCTCCATTTCCGGCTGCAGCTTCTTCATCTTCGCCATCGACTCGTAGCTCTTGTTGGCGAGCGGGAAGAACGCAAGCTTGACCAGCACCGTGGTGGCCAGGATGGCGAGGCCATAATTGCCGAGCAGCTGCGAGAGCCAATGCAAGAGCTTGAACAGCGGCTTGGTGATGAAATAGAACCAGCCCCAGTCGATCAACAGGTCGAATTGCTTGGCCGGCAGCTGCTCGCGGTAGGCCTCGATCAGGTTGACCTGCTTGGCGCCGGCAAACAGGTTGCTGGTGGTGTCAACGCGACCCCCGGCTGGGATCGACAAAGGGTTCAGCAACAGATCGGTCTGGAACCGATCCTTGGGTCCCTTGATGCCCCTGAAGGTCGCGGTGTAGCCGACTTTCTGGTCGGGAATGAGCGCCGCCGCCCAGTACTTGTCGGTGATGCCGATCCAGCCGCCGCTATTCTTGAAGGTCTTGTTGCCGCCGTCCTTGAGCAGATCGGCATAGTGCAGCTCCTTCAGGCCCTCCTCGCCCATGACGCCGATCGGCCCCTCGTGCAGGATGTAGTATCCGAGCGTGGGCGGCAGCCCGTGGCGCGAGATCAGGGCATAGGGGCTCAAGCTCACCTCGGTGCCGGTGCGGTTCTCAACCGAGTCGGTGACCGTCAGCACATAATTGTCGTCGACGGCGATGCGGCGCCGGAACAGGAGCCCTTGCCCGTTGTCCCAGGCCAGCGTCACGGGAGACGACGGTGTCAGCACGCTGCCCTGCTCCAGGCGCCACAGGGTATCGTTCGTTGGCAAGGCCTGCGTAGCGCCGGCACCACTTAGCCAGCCATACTCGGCATAGTAGGGAGCCGGTGCCCCGGACGGCGAAAACAGCACCACGTTGGGACTGTCGGGGGCAACCGTCTCGCGATACCTGGCCAACACCACGTCGTCGATGCGCCCCCCCTGCAGGGCGATCGAGCCGTGCAGGCTCGGGGTGTCGATTTTGACCCGCTGCGGCGAGGACGACGCTAGCGCCGCCTCCCGGGTTTGGGTTTCGGGCGCTGGTGGCGCCGCCGGTGCCGACACCTGCGGGCTGCCCGGGGCCCCCGGCGTAGTGGCTGCCGGGCCTGCGGCCTTGCCTTGCGCCTGTTCCTGTTGCGCGCGCTGCCGGCGCTCCTGCTCGTCCTTGAGCTTGGGTCCGGCATAGAACATCTGCCACGCCAAGAGCACCGCCACCGACAGCACGATGGCAAGCAGGAGATTTTTTTGTTGGTCCTGGTCCTGTGGCATCTCGATCTCGAAAAACTAGAGGCAAATTTTCCGTGCCGTGTTGCGCGCCCTACCGTCCCGGCGCCTGGCCCGCGCGCTTGGGACGATTGACCCGCTCGAGCGCCTTGGTGAGCTCCCGAATGAGTTCCGCAAACGTGCTGGCGAGCGCCAGTCGCCGCGCCACCAATACGTAGTCGAAGTCAGATCGCGCGTGGGTCATCTCGACGCATTTGACCGCCGCTTTCAAGCGACGCCTGATCCGGTTGCGCTCGACCGCGCCGCCGACGGCGCGTGCTACGGTAAACCCGAACCTGGCCTGGTCCGCCGCGGCCGCGGCTGTGGTTCTCTGCCGCCCCTCCAAAACGAATGCCTGCGTGGAGCAGCGGTTGCCCTTGCGGACCGACAGGAATTCCTTGCGGCATTTCAGCGTTGCAAGGCGCCGTCGGCGGATCTGCGACGGCGCCCCTGCGGCGGCCATAGGGCACCTATCGGCAAGGCTCGTTCAGGCCGAGAGACGTTTGCGTCCCTTTGCACGCCGACGGGCAACCACGCGCCGCCCACCGGTGGTGAGCATGCGCTTGCGAAAGCCGTGCCGGCGCTTGCGCACGAGCTTGCTCGGCTGATAGGTTCGTTTCACCTCTAAACTCCGTCCGAAACCCTTCGTGCGGCAACGTGGACACCGCCGCGAAAGCTATCCATCCCAGATCGGCTGCGATGGAGACCACTGCCGGCGTCGAGCCAGGCGCAAGTTTGCGCGCTTATAGGGTCGGCTCCTCGCCAAGTCAATCCGGCCCCGAGACCTCCAATTCGGCCGCGAAAAGCATCACTTTTCCTTGTGTCGTCTCACGAGTGCTTGAGAACTGTCAGCGGTGCACTTGGCAACCCCGACCGCGGGTGCCTTTTAATAGCCTGCTGCTAGCGAGAGCGCCGCACCCATGAACGGCATGAAGGAGACGGTTCCACCCGATCCTGCCCGAAGCGAGGCCCGAAGCGAGGCAGGGGTAAGAGGCCCCTGCTCGGGCGATGCGCGTTCGGGCCGGGCGCGCTGTTGGCCGCTGGTCCTCGTCACCGCCTTGACCCTGGCGGTGCTCGGCTTGGGCTGGCACGAGCACGTCACGCTCGGCAATGTCGTGACCTTCCGCGATCGCTTCCAGCTGATGTTGCAGGAGCATCGCCTCTCGACACTGATCGCCTACACTTTGATCTATGTGTTGATGACGGCGCTGTCGCTGCCCGGTGGCCTGGTGCTGACGGTGGCCGGCGGACTGATGTTTGGCTGGCTGGTGGGCAGCTTGGCTTCGATCATCGGCGCCACCACGGGGGCCACCTTGGTATTTTTGATCGCGCGCACGGCGCTGGGCGAGGGCCTCAACGCGCGAGCGGCCCCCTGGCTCGCCAAGCTGCGGGCCGGCTTCAATGCCGACGCCTTCAACTATCTGTTGTTTCTGCGCCTGGTCCCCGCCTTTCCGTTCTGGTTCGTCAATATTGCGCCGGCCATTTTGGGTGTGCCGCTCCGCACCTACATCGTCACGACGTTCATTGGTATCATCCCGGGAAGCCTGGCACTGGCGGCCGCCGGCGCCGGCCTCGATAGCGTCATCGCCGCGGCCAAGGCGAACTATGCTAGCTGCGTGGCGGCCAAGGGGGTGGAGGCATGTCGGTTGGCCATCGACGCTCACGCCCTCATCACCAAGGAGATCATGTGGGCGCTGGTGCTGTTGGGTTTTGCCGCGCTCATCCCGATCGCTCTGAAAAAGAGACGGAGAGCCTATCATGGCAAGGCCAAGTAACGAGGCGGCGGGGGCGTTGCGGCTCGCGGCCGAGGTCGGCGCCCCGGCAGCGCGCCCAACCGCCGGCGATCGCACGCTGACGCAAGCGCCGACGGCGACGCCAAGCGAACTGCGCCCCGACCTGTGCATCATTGGCGCCGGCGCCGGCGGGCTCGCCGTTGCCGCGGCGGCGGCGCAGCTGGGCGTGGCCGTGGTGCTGATCGAAAAGCACAAGATGGGTGGCGACTGCCTCAACTATGGTTGCGTACCGTCGAAGGCACTGCTGGCGGCGGCGCGGCGCGCGCACGCCATGCGCACGCCGCAAGCGTTCGGCATCGCACCGGTGCGGCCGCAGATCGACCATGGCGCGGTCAACGACCATGTGCAGGGGGTGATCAGAGCGATCGCGCCCAACGATTCGATCGAACGCTTCACGGGCCTCAACGTCAAGGTGATCACCGCGCCGGCGCAATTCGTCGATCGCAAACGGGTGGTGGCCGGCGAGCATCGCATCAAGGCGCGTCGATTCGTGATCGCCACCGGTTCCTCGCCCGAGATCCCCGCCATCGCCGGCCTCGACGGCGTTGCCTACTTCACCAACGAGACCATCTTCAACAATCGCCAGCGGCTCCAGCATTTGATCGTGATCGGCGCCGGTCCGGTCGGCCTGGAGCTGGCGCAGGCGCATCTGCGGCTCGGCAGTCGCGTCACCGTATTGGAGGCGCGCCGGGCGCTCGGCAAGGACGACCCGGAGCTATCGGAACTGGTGCTCGAGCGCCTGCGCGCGGAAGGCATCGACATTTACGAGGGCGTCGCCATTGAGCGCATCGCCGGCAGCGGCGAAGAGATCGAGGTGCACCTGGCCCAGGATGGTGACACGCGCCTGATCCGGGGCACGCATCTCTTGCTGGCAGCTGGACGCAACGCCAACGTCGCCGGGCTCAATCTCGAGGCCGCCAGGATCAAGTACGATCGGCGCGGCATCAAGGTAAATGCCGCGCTCTTGACCTCCAATCGCCGGGTCTACGCCATCGGCGACGTGGTCGGCGGCCCGCAGTTCACGCACGTCGCCAACCATCACGCCGAGGTGGTGCTGCGCCGTGCCCTGCTGCGCCTGCCGGCCAAGGTCAATGCCAACATCGTACCGTGGACGACATTTACCGATCCCGAATTGGCCCATGTCGGCCTGACCGAGGAGATGGCGCGGCAGCGCTTTGGCCGCATCGGCGTGCTGCGCTGGCCGTTCCACGAAAACGACAAGGCGCAGGCGGAACGCTCCGGCGACGGCTTCGTTAAGGTGGTGATCGATGGTAAGGGACGGATCCTGGGTGCCAGCGTGGTGGGCCGGCTGGCCGGGGAGGTGATCCAAATGTGGTGCCTGGCGCTGGCACACGGCCTTAAAATCAACCATATGACACGCTGGATTTCACCCTATCCGGCCCTTTCGGAGGTGAACAAACGCGTGGCCTATGGCTACTATGCCAGCGTTGCCGCTAGCCCCCTTGTCCGCAGGGTCATCGGCTGGCTGACGCGGCTTGGGTGATCGGCGGCCTCTGGAGTAAAATACGCACGTGCCCCGCGATTCACTCGGTGAGGCGATGGCCTGGCCGGGCAGATTCTGGCAGATCCTAAAGTCGTTGGTCTCGCCCCTGCAAAGGACGTTCGAGAGGCGGCGCGGGTTTGGCTTGTCCGCCAAACTGCTGTTGCTCACCATTCTATTTGTAATGCTGGCCGAAGTGCTGATCTTCGTGCCGTCGATTGCCAACTTCCGCATCACCTGGCTGACCGACCGGCTCACCGCCGCGCAACTCGCGGCGCTGGCGGCGGAGGCGGTGCCCGGCGCGGTGCTACCCGATGCGCTGCGCACGGAATTGCTGCGCACGGCGCAGGTGAAGGCGGTGGCGCTGAAGCGCGACAACGAGCGCCGCCTGGTGCTGCCCGCCGACGGCAGCCTCAACTTCGATGCCACCTACGATTTTCGGGCCAGCGCTCACCCGTCCGGCATCGCCGACCAGCTGGGGCTGCGCTTACGCCTGATTTGGGATGCGCTGGCCGTGTTCGTGGCCGATGAGTCCCGCGTCATCCGCGTGATCGGCGAACCCGGCATGGGCGCCGGCGCCTTCGTCGAGATCGTGTTGCCGCAAGCACCCTTGAAAGCGGCGATGATCGGCTACGGCCTGCGGGTGCTCGGACTTTCGGTCATCATCTCGATCATCACGGCGGCGCTGGTCTATTTCGCGCTCAACGGTCTGTTGGTGCAGCCGATGACGCGCATCACCCATAATATGCTGCACTTCAGCGAGCGCCCCGAGGATGCCAGCCGCATCATCATCCCGTCCGAGCGGCAAGATGAGATCGGTACCGCCGAGCGCGAACTCGCCCACATGCAGGCGGAGCTGGCGCAAACCCTGCACCAGAAGAGCCGGCTGGCGGCATTGGGCCTGGCCGTCAGCAAGATCAATCACGACCTGCGCAACATGCTTGCTAATGCCCAGATCATCTCGGACCGGCTCGTCAGCCTGCCGGATCCGGCGGTGCAACGCTTTGCCCCGAAGCTGATCGCCTCGCTGGGCCGAGCCATTACCCTTGCCGATAGCACGCTGAAGTTCGGCCGCGCCGAGGAAGCCGCGCCGCGGCGCGAGCTGATGAACCTGACGGCGCTGCTGTCGGAAGTCGGCGACGGGCTGGGGCTGCCGCGCGAAGGCATCATCGATTGGGCGGTGGAGATGGCCGCCGATCTTTGCGTCGACGCCGATCGCGATCAGCTCTTCCGTGTCCTGAGCAACCTGTGTCGCAACGCCTTGCAGGCGATCGAGCTGCGCGATCCGATCAAGGGCCGCATTCAAGTTTCGGCCGAGCGCAGCGGCCGCCGCGTCACCATCGAGGTGAGCGACGATGGACCGGGCGTGCCGCAGAAGGCGCGCGCCCATCTGTTCCAGGCGTTCCAGGGTTCGGCCCGCAAGGGCGGAACCGGCCTAGGCCTTGCCGTGGCGCATGAGCTGATCACCGCACATGGTGGCATCATCCGGCTGCGCGATTCGGAGATTGGCGCCGCCTTCGTGCTCGAGATCCCCGACCGCCTCAGCTGAATAGGCTGCCGGCGGGAACTTTTCGACGCCGGCCGCGTCGTTGGCATGGTTGCCAGGTCCTTGGCATGAAGGAGGCAGGGATGACGACCTTCACCGTACGCCAGGGCAAACGCTATCGGGCCAGGATCGCGCTCGGCTGGCTTGAAGGCCTGGCCGACAACCAGCTGATCGCCAGCAAACTCGAGGCGGCGGGTTTTACTGAAGTGCGGGTTTCCGGCAGCGGCGGCAATCGCGAGGCCGAAGCGGTGTGGCCCAATGCCGATACCAGCGCCGCGCTGCCAAGCCAGGTTGTGGCCATCAGCGAGGTCACCGACGCGTAAGGGCACGCGCGGTGGACAAAGGCCAACCCCTGGCACATCGCCGACCGGAGAGGGGACGACAACACCCCCGCCAGCGGGCACCGGCGCCGTGCGCCGTCTCCCCTGCCGCAACCTCGTTGGTGCGACGTGGCCGTTGATCTTGGGCTTTGCCGCACCGATACCCAAGGTTCAGGCCGAGGCGGAGAGCGAGCGAGAGCCGTGCGGGGCCGCGCTGGGTACCCTGCCAACCCGAGCCAGACGTGAGCCGCGGTGGGGCCGCCAATGACCCGGGCAGCGCCGCCCCGTGACGGCGGCTTCCCCGATCAGCCATTGGCAGCGAGCCTGCGCCAAGCGACCGCCGGCCCGCCACGGCCATTGCCTAAAGCGCAAGCCTCGCCTTTCTGCCGTCAGCGCGCTGCCACCGGCCATCGCTTGCCCCTCGGCCCGTCGATTGGCGTGTTACGGGGAGCGCTCGCGGGCCGCTTTCGTTTGCGCTCTGCGATTGAGGTTGGCTAAGTTGCCTGCGCCGGCGTTGGGATCCTAGCCGCGGGAGGCAGACGATGCGCGAAAGCAAGGGCGAGCCGCAGACGATTAGGAGCGAGGACATCGATCCGCGCTATCGCTGGCAGCGGGCGTTGCCGGCGCTCGGCAGCATGGCCGTGGATTTCGAGGAGCGGGTCGACTACCGGCGCCTGCACAGCTATCGGCTGGCCCGCGCCCGCATGGCGCTCGAGCGCTCCGAGCTCGGTGCGCTGCTGGTGATGGATGTCAACAACATCCGCTATCTCACCTCGACCAAGATTGGCGAATGGGAGCGCGACAAGATCTGCCGCTGGGCCTTGCTGACACGCGGCAGCGCCGATCCCATTCTATGGGACTTCGGCTCCGCCGCCGTGCACCACAAGCTCTACGCCCCATGGCTGAAGCCGGAGAACTGCAAGGCCGGCCTGCTCGGTCTGCGCGGCACCGTTGCACCGGCGTTCGGCTTGATGCGGCAGCATGCCGAGGAAATCGCCTCCCTGATCCGCGAAGCCGGGGTCGGCAAGATGCCGGTCGGGGTCGATATCATCGAACCACCGATGCTGTTCGAACTGGAGCGCGCCGGCCTCAAGATTGCCGACGGCCAGCAGACCATGCTCGAGGCCCGGGAGATCAAGAGCCTCGACGAGATTGCGCTTCTCAACCGCGCCGCGGCGATGGTCGATGGCGCCTACCACCTGGTGCACGAGGAGCTGAAGCCCGGCATCCGCGAGAACGATATCGTCGCCAAGGTCAACGAGTTTCTCTACCGTCACGGCTCCGACGACGTCGAGGCCGTCAACGCCATCTCCGGCGAGCGCTGCAACCCGCATCCGCACAACTTCACCGACCGCATGCTACGGCCCGGGGATCAGGCGTTTTTTGATATCCTGCAGTCGTTCATGGGTTACCGCACCTGCTACTATCGCACCTTCAACGTCGGCCGCGCCACCGCGGTGCAGCACGATGCCTACAAGCAAGCGCGCGACTGGCTCGATAACGCCATCGCCCTGATCAAGCCCGGCGTCTCGACCGATGCGGTGGCACGGGTGTGGCCCAAGGCCGAGGAATTTGGTTTTGCCGATGAAATGAGCGCGTTCGGGCTGCAGTTCGGACACGGCATCGGCTGCGCCATTCATGAGCGGCCGATCATCTCGCGCGTCGTTTCGCTCGACCATCCAACCGAGATCAAGGAAGGCATGGTGTTCGCGCTCGAGACCTACTGCCCGGCGAAGGATGGCTATTCGGCGGCGCGGATCGAGGAAGAAGTGGTGGTGAGCAACGACGGTTGCCGCGTCATTACCCTGTTTCCGGCCGAGACGCTGCCGATCGCCAACAGCTATTGAGCCGCGCGCCTTACGCCGCTAGCTGCGGCGTGCCGACGTGCTCGGGGCGGATGCCGACGCCGATCAGGCGCGCCGGGATGCGCTGCAAGACCGGGAAGCGGTCGAGCAACCGCACCGGCAGCGGCGGCTTCGGCGTGGTATGGCTGGCGAGCAGGCGTTTTAGAACATTGTTCTGCACCAGCACCTGCAACCGTTGCGTGGCCCGGGTCGGAAACAGGCGTCGCTCCTGCACGGCTTCGAGATGCCGCAAGGTCAGCCGTTCGTTGCGCAAGGGGTCCGCCAGCAGGTTGGCGGCCGCCACCGCATCCTGGATGGCAAGGTTGATGCCGACGCCGCCGATTGGCGACATGGCGTGCGCCGCATCGCCAATGAACAACAGCCCCGGCCGGGTCCAAGTCGTGAGCCGGTCGACGGCGACGCTCAAGAGCTTGACGTCATCCCAATCCTTAAGTTCGTCGAGCCGTTCGCTGAGCTCGGGGGCCACGGCGGCCACCTTGCTGCGAAAGCTGGCGATACCCTCGCCACGGATCCGCTCGGCCTCACCCTTGCCGATCACGTACGCGCATTGCCAGTAGTCGCCGCGGTCGAGCATCACCAGCAGGGCGCCGGCGGCGACGCGCCCTAGCGTTTGTGCGGGATCGCCCGGCCGTTTCGCCAACCGCATCCACAACACGTCGATCGGCGCCCCCAGGTCCTTGACCGGCAGGCCGGCGCTCTTGCGCAATTGCGAATGCCGGCCGTCGGCGGCGACGATGAGATCGGCGTAGATGTCGAGCCTGCCCTCCGGCGCCGTAGCCGAGACGCCAACGATCCGGCCCTGCTCGGCGACGAGGCTGGTGGCCTCGGTGTTGAGGCGCAAGCGGAAGCCGTTGTAGCGCTTGGCGTTGAGGGCGATGAAGTCCAGAAAATCCCATTGCGGCATCAGGGCGATGAAGCGGCAGTGCGTCGGCACCCGGCTGAAGTCGGCAATGCTGACGGGAGTATCGCCGATCACGGCCCCGATCCGTTCGACGCGCTGATGCGGCCGCTGCAGAAACGCATCGATCAGGCCCAGCTCGTAGATGATCTCGAGGGTCGAGGGATGAATGGTGTCGCCCCTGAAGTCGCGCAGGAAATCGCCGTGCTTTTCCAGCACTTCGACCGCCAAGCCGGCGCGCGCCAGCAGCAAACCCAGCATCATGCCGGCCGGGCCGCCGCCGACAATGGCGCAGCGCGTCCGGGTGGTGGTTGGTTGAGGGGGCATGGCGGCAACGGTCAGCTGTTGCCGGCGGCGGCAAGCGCCGCCTGCCGCGCCGCCATGGTGGCGATATAGCCGCGGTTGTGGGTCGGACTGA
>Ga0126384_10000639_pt1 | contig 19679 bp, 7 predicted proteins | sample PanSoiMetPlot_36_FD_92543 | JGI IMG/M metagenome (GOLD analysis project Ga0126384, IMG submission 92543) | Tropical forest soil microbial communities from Panama - MetaG Plot_36 | ecosystem: Environmental > Terrestrial > Soil > Tropical forest > Bulk soil | place: Panama | collected 2016-02-17 | reverse complement strand
CTTCGTCCATGGTTCTGACTTCTGCTACCGGAAGATTCTTGTCGATTGCCCAAACCTGTTGCTCCACCGCGTTGACCATCTGCAGCGGATCGCCGGCAGTGCGGATCACAAGCGCCAGATCTCGAGGCCGCGCCGCTTGCAAATGCGGCAGGTAAGTTTCCGAATTAGGAGCGCTGGTCCATTCTCCCTGCTTCACGTCCTTTACTACGCCGACGATTTCGCGGGGGGTGGTTTCATCGGCGACGACGATGCGATGGCCCAGCGGATCCTCGCCGGACCAATAACGGCGCGCCATCGTCTGGTTAATGATTACAACCGGCGGCGACGTTTCATTGTCGCGAGCGTTAAACTCGCGTCCCTTAAGCAGAGTCGCACTCATCGTGCGGAAGTAGTCAGGACGGATGATGCGATAGACGGCGCCCTGCTTCTCTCCCGGCCGCGGTGCAGGCCGACCCTCGATCGTGAAGGGCGTGGTCCATACGTCACCACCGAGCGGAAGATGATTGATGGCACTGGCAGACTGCACGCCCGGCAAGGCGTTAACCTTCTCAAGCAGTTGATTGAAGAATGCGAGACGTTGCTGCGCCGTGGCGTGTTGCGACCCGGCTAGTGAGACAGTCATCGTCAGCAGGTTGCGTGGATTGATGCCGGCGTCGACTGCGAGCAACCGCGCAAAGCTTCGCACCAGCAAGCCGCCTCCAACCAACAGCATTAACGTCAACGCAACTTCAGAAACGACCAGCAAGCGACGGGTTCGCGTGCGGCCGCGACCGGGTGTGCCACCTCGGCTGCTGTCTTTCAGCGTGTCGTTAAAATTGACTCTCAGTGTTTGCAGCACCGGCGCGAGCCCAAACAGCACACCGGTCAAAAGTGAAAGCGCGAATGTGAATAAAAGAATGCGAGCGTCAAGAGTGACGGTCTGGACTCGGGGCAGATTAGTTGGCCCAAAAGCGACGAGCGCCTTTACCGCCAGGAGTGCCAGCCCTAAACCGACAACCCCGCCGGTAAGCGCAACGATGACGCTCTCGGTGAGCAATTGGCCGGCAATTCGCCGGCTGCTTGCTCCCAGAGCGGTTCGAACCGCAATCTCTTTTTGTCGCGCAGTCGCGCGGGCCATCATGAGGTTGGCTACATTCGCGCACGCAATCAATAGGACAAAACCGACCGCGCCAAACAGAATCAGCAACGGGCGCCGAGTCTTGCCAACGACTTTTTCATGCAGGGGATCGACAAACAGCGTGAGGCCCTTGTTCTGCTCCGGATAGTCCTGCTCGATACGACGAAAGATCGTCGACATTTCCGACTGGGCCTGGGCCAGCGAGACACCAGCTTTGAGTCGGGCGAACACTCGCAACGATTGACCACCGCGATCGTTTGCCCGAGCAGCGAGATTCAGTGGCGTCCACAATTCAGCTCGAGTGGCCCAGAATGGCGCGAACTGAAACTCGGCGGGCATCACACCGATTACGGTGTAGCCTTCGCCGTCAAAAGTGACTTGTTGACCGATGATGTTCGCATCGCCACCGAAACGTCTCTGCCACAGCGCGTGACTGAGCACAACGACATGATCACTGCCGGTTTGATCCTCGCCGGTATGGAAGGTGCGGCCAAGCGCCGCATTCACACCTAACACGTGGAACATCTCTGCGGTCAGTTGCAATCCACGCAAATGCTCGGGCTGATCGCGGCCAGTGAGATTCGGTTCCCACCATTGCGCTGCCGCCATTGACGAGAAGCTTTGACTTTGCTGTACGAGGTCGCGGAAGTTTGCGGGCGCGACCGGGCTTGAGTTTTCGTGCAGTACCGTGACCAGTTGCTCAGGCTTGTCGTACGGCAGCGGCCGCAACAGCACACTATAGATAACGGAAAAAATGGCAGTATTGGCGCCAATGCCCAACGCCAGTGCGAACACAGCTATAAAAGTAAAGCTACGATGCTTGCGCATCATCCGCATTGCGTAGCGAACATCCTGAAAAACAACTTCCATGCGGTCTTCCTATTGGTCAACGGAGCGCTTCGGCCCTTTGGTCTCTTTCGTCCTCTTGGTCTCTTTGGTCCTTTTGGTCCTTTGCCCTCTGAGTCACTCGTATCTGAGCGCTGTCAATGGATCTACCTTCGTTGCTCGTCTGGCCGGTATGTAACAGGCGCAGAGCGCTACCACGATCAGCACCGTCGAGACTGCAACGAAAGTGACCGTATCGGTCGGCGTCACGCCAAAAAGCAACTTCGTCAACAGCCTCGTCAGCGCAAAAGCTCCAACCAGGCCGATACCCACCCCAAGCAGCGCCAGAACCATTCCTTTCCCCAATACCAGCCTCATCACATCTTTCATTTGAGCCCCGAGCGCCATGCGCAATCCGATTTCCTGCGTGCGCTGCGCAACCGAATAAGCCATCACGCCGTAAATTCCGACGGCCGCCAGAACCAGCGCGATCGCCGCAAAGGTGCCGAGCAGGATTGCGTACAAACGAGGTTCGGCCAGCATCTCCGACAGTTCGGTATCAAGCGTTCGTGCCTGCGAAACCGGCTGCTCCGGATCGATTCTCCAGACTGCTTTCTGCACACTGTTCTTCAGACCGGCAAGTTGAGATTCCGGAGCGCGCACAAGCAGGGCTTGTGAGAACCATGGTTGCTGTGCAAAAGGAACAAGTATTTCCGGATTGACGGGAACACCAAGCTCGTCCTGGCGGAGGTCAGCGACCACTCCGACAATCTCGCGCGTGTCTTTGCGGTTCAGGTAGTTGAGCGAAATCTTTTGTCCGATGGGGTTCACACCAGCAAAGAATCTTCGCGAAAGCGTCTCGTTGATGATTGCCACCGCTCCCGAATGAAGATCATCGTGCTGATCGAATTCGCGTCCGGCGCGGAGCTTTGCCCCCAACACCTGGAAATAGTTTGGTGCGATGGCGCTGTAGCGTGCGCTCGCATCATTGGCAAGTGGATGACCGTCAATATTAAAAGGAAAGCCGATCGAGCCCAGCGGCACGGACGAAGTGAGCGTGACTCCCTGGACGCCAGGCACGCGCGCTGCTTCGTCGGCCATTTGTTGATAAAACTGCGCCTGGCTTTCTGGAGTTCGAAAACGTTCGATAGGCGCAGTGGCCCACACGGGAAGAAGACCGTGTGGTTCGTACCCAAGCTCCACTTTTTGGAGTCGCGCAAAACTGTTGATGAGCAGTCCGGCGCCCACCAACAGCACTAGAGCCAGCGCTATTTCCGAGACGACCAGCGCATTGCGCAACCGTGGTTGACGCGCGCCTTCGCCGCTGCCACGCCCGCTCTCTTTTAACCATTGGTTAAGAGCAGGACGCGATGCCTGCCAGCCCGGCACTACGCCGAATATCAAGCCGGTCAAAGTGGTAACTGCCAGTGTGAACAGCAGCACCGGCCCATCGATATGCATGTCCTCCGAAGCCCGGTACGATCCGAATTCCGGCAGCAGGCGTACAAATGCGGCTACGCCCCACGTTGCCAGCAGTAAACCCAAGACGCCACCAACGAAAGCCAGCAACAAACTTTCAATTAGTAATTGTTGGACCAACTGCCAACGCTTTGCGCCCAGCGCCAATCGTACTGCGATCTCTTTTCGTCGGGACGTCGCCCGCACCAGCAGCAGGTTGGCGACATTGGCGCACGCAATCACCAGCACGAAGCCCACCGCGCCAAGCAGAATAAGCAATGGCAATCTGGTATCGCGGACCAGGTGCTGGCGCAAGGACATCAGCTGAACTGAAAATCCCTTGTCATCGCCGGGATACTGAGCTTCGAGCCGAGCTGCGACCGTTTTGAGATCCGTCTGAGCAGAATTAAGCGTCTGACCGGGCTTTAATCTGGCAACAACCTGCATGTAACGGGCCGCGCGATAGCGCATCTCACCGCCGTCGAGGGCAAGTGGTGTCCAAAGTTCAACGTAGGCAGGAAACTTAAAGTCCGGCGGCATTACTCCGATGATTGTCCTACCGGTACCTTTCGTGAGCGTGTTGCCGCTTTGACTCCGCTGTGATGCAGCGAATGGATCGTAACTCTCCACGGTTCGGCCAACGATTTTCGGATCGCCGCCAAAGCGTCGTTGCCAAAGCTTGTAGCTGATCACCATCGTCCCAGGCGCATTCAACTGGCCCTCATCGGCTACGAACGTGCGCCCAAGATAAGCGCGCACGCCGAGAGTCTCGAAGAAGTTCGGCGATACTCGACCACTGGGAACTCTTTCGGGATGTTCAGTGTCTTTGAAGCTGAAAGAGCCAAATGTGTACAGCGCCACCTGCTTGAGGGCCTGTGTTTGATTTTGCCAATCAAGATAATCTGCCGGCGAAACACCAAACGTCTCTCCGCTGTTGAGGTTCACAGAGCGCAGCGCTACCAGGCGGTCCGGTTCTTTGTATGGCAGTGGCCGCAGTAACACAGCGTTGACAATCGAAAAGATCGCCGTATTGGCTCCAATACCGAGCGCGAGTGTAAAAACCGCAACCAGCACAAACGCAGGATTCTTCCTCAACGCCCTCAAGCTGTAATGGAAGTCTTGTTTTAGGGTCATAGGTTTGGTCTCTTTGGTCCCTTTCGTCCTTTTGGTCCCTTTAATCACTCGTACCGCAGGGCCACCAGTGGATTAACTTTTGTGGCGCGGCGAGCGGGCAGATAGCCGGCGACTATCGCTACTACCAACGAGCTAAGCGCTGCCAGCCCCAACGACAATGGATCCGTAGGCTTCAAGCCAAACAGCATTGCCGAAGCGAAGCGCGTGACCGCAAACACAATCGGCAGGCCCACCACAACACCAATTAGCACCAGGACGACAGCTTCGCGCAGGACCATCGTGAGCACCTCGCGGCGCTGAGCTCCCAGCGCCATGCGAATGCCAATCTCACGGGTGCGACTCACCACGCGGTACGAAAGAATGCCGTAGAGTCCAATGCTGGCTAGCAGAAGCGCCAGCACCCCGAAAAAGCCCGACAGGGTGGCCATCAAGCGATCGCGCAGCAGCGATTCTTCGATCATCTGCTTGAAGCCATAGAATGTTAGGTTTACCCCAGGATTGACCTGGACGAGCTCGCGCTTTACCGCGGCCGTGATTTCGGCCTGCGTCAGATTTGAGCGAATCACAAACTCAGTTGCAGGGGCTGGTTCGCCGTCCTGTCCGCCGGCGAGAAAAACTATCGGACGAAATTCTTCGCGCAGGTCCTCATACTTTGTGTTTTTGACAACGCCGACAATCTCAAAAGTAGTTTCGGGATCGAACGGAGTGGCTTCGCGACGGAGTTGTTGCCCAATCGGATTGGCGCCGTTTAGGAGTTTCTGAGCGAGGGTCTCATTTATGATGGCCACTTTGGTTGAGGTGGGCGTGTCATGTTCGTCAAAGTCTCTGCCGGCAACAACGGGGGTACCAAGCGTCTTGAAGTAACCTGGTCCAACGTCCATTGAGTTGGCGTTCAGGCTGCGGCTCGAATCCTGACTGTTCAGCCAGTAGCGATTGCCGGTCGAAGATCCGCTGAGAGGAAGCATGTTCGTCTCAGCGGCGCTGCTTACGCCTGGAATCGCTTTGACGCGATCCAGCATCTCCTGACGAAACGGAAGGCGACGCTCAGGCGGCAAGTTGAGCCGGCCAAAAGCCGCTCGCGTTATCAGAACTCCATCCTGCCGAAAGCCGGTTTCGACGTTCAGCAACTTGTTCAGGCTGCGAGAGAAGAGCAAAGCGCCGGCTACGAGCACCAGCGAAAGCGCTACCTGCAGGACCACTAACGCTCGTCGCAAACTGAAACGTTCGCGTCCGGCGGTTAGGCTGCGTCCTGCGGACTTCATAGCCGCGGCCGGCTCGATATTCGTCGCGCGCACTGCCGGGGCCAGACCAAACAGAACACAGGTCAGCGCCCCGACGAGGGATGCAAAGCCAAGCAGTCGCCAGTCCGGATTCAAATCCAGGAAGATCTGGTCAGCAGTGGTGCTGATGAAACGGACGAGGAATTGACTTAATCCCTGGGCCAGCAACGCGCCCAGCGCCGTACCTGAAACGGCGAGGACCAAACTCTCCACCAACAGCTGCCGAATCAGTCGCCAGCGTGACGCGCCGACTGCCTGACGTACCGCCATTTCACGTTCGCGCGCGGTCGCTCGCGCCAACAAGAGATTCGCCAGGTTCGCGCAGGCAATCAGCAGGACCAGTCCGGCAATTGCCAGCAACAACCAGAGCGGGCGCTCATAATTCTCGCGCAACATTGAATACCCGGCGCTGCCTGGTACCGCCTGTAGTTTGAAGTTTCGATATTTTTCAACGCTGACCGGCGGGTAGTTGGCCGCAACCGTTGAGCCAAAGACCCCTGGAGACATTGAACGCAGCTGAGCTGTCGCTTGATCCAGCGTGACGCCAGGCTTCAAGCGACCCGTCATCATCAGCCACCAGACTGTGCCTGCGTCGAGCTGACTGTTCTTGCCGGCAATCAATGCCTCTGCGCAGATAGGCAGCGCCAAATCAAACGTCTGGCCCACTTCGAGACCAAAGAAAGTTGGAGGCGTAATGCCGATGATCTCAAGCGGATGAGTGGCGAGGGTGATCTTGCGCCCAATGACATTTGGATCGCCGCCGTATTCGCGCCGCCAGAAAGAATTGCTGATTACGACGCCCGGGTTGCCGCACCCGCGCACATCGTCCGCGGCACTGAAAACTCTTCCCTTCACCGGCGGCAGGCCCAGCACGTTGAAAAAATCGCCATTCACCAAAAGACCCTTGGCAGGCCGCATCTCGCCGCCCTGGGCAAGATTGAAACGCCAATTACACCAGGTTGCGATTCCCGAAAACGATTGTTGATGATCGCGGATTTGCTCCCAGATTGGATTCGTCACTGAGTTGTAGGGCGACGTGAAATTTCCGCGCGCACCCTCCATGTCCTCGATGCGAATCTCCGCGAGCTCCGCCGGCTCTTTGACAGGCAAGGCTTTCAAGCGCACCGCATTGAGCAATTGGAAAATTGCAGCATTAGCACCGATGCCGAGCGCCAGCGAGATAACTGCCACCAGCGTGAATCCCGGATTCTTCAGCAACACGCGAACGCCATAACGAAGGTCTTGAATTAATGTATGCATATTCTTTCCCGGCTTGATCGTTCGTTGGTTTTTGGTCCTTAGATCTTTGGTCCCTTTAGTCTTTTTGGTCCCTTTTCCTCTGTGTCATTCGCACCGCAGTGCTACCAGTGGATCCACTTTCGTCGCTCGCCGCGCGGGCAGATAGCAGGCCAGCAACGCGACCAGTGCCAGCCCTGCTGCGACTGCGATGAACGTCGTTGCATCGGTCGGGGTAACTCCAAAAAGCAAGCTGCTGATTAGGCGAGTCAACGCAAACGCGCCTATTACTCCAAGCAATTCGCCCAGCAAAACGAGTATCAGTCCCTGCTTCATTATTAGACCCAGCACATCGGCTGCCTGCGCGCCCAGCGCCAGCCTGATTCCCATCTCCTGAGTGCGTTGCGTCACTGCATAAGAGAGCAATCCGTAAATGCCGACTGCGGCCAACACCAGTGCTAACGCCCCAAACAGGCTCATCAAGGTCATGCTGAGACGCGGTTGCGCGATGCTGTCCGAAACGATCTTGTCCAGGGTGCTGGCGTTCGCGATTGGTTGATCCGGATCGATGGACCAAACAGTTCTGCGTAGCGCCGGTAACAAGGACGTCGGCTCAGCTTTCGTCCGAACCAGAACCGTCATGTCAACCAGCGGTCCCTGCGTGGACGGCACGTAATAAGCCGGTTCAGCTGCTGCGCTTAGTCCTGCGGATTTGACGTCACGAACGATGCCAACAATTTCAAATGAGGTGAATTTTTGATTACTCCAAATGCGAGCCGGCGCACTGAGCTTCAATTTTTGACCAAGCGCTTTTTCTTGAGGAAAGTGCCGACGCACAAAAGCTTCGTTAACTATGGCGACGCCGGGATGGTCCTGGTCGTCTTGCTGAGTGAATAGCCTGCCGCTTACGAGTGAAGTTCCTACTGTGCGAAAGTAGTCCCAACTTACCGGGCTGAAGTTTGCCGACAGAGATTCACCCTGATTCGTGGGCCTTCCCTCGATGGCAAAGCCGTCAATCCAATTGGATTGCAGTGGATGGTCATATGCTATCGACACTGCTTCGACACCAGGCAAAGCAGAAATGCCTTCGAGCAGTTGATTGTAGAAAGCGTTGATTTGTTCCTGATGGGCGTACTTGGATGGAGGCAGCGTCACCTCCAGCGACAAGAGGTTCGCTGGATTGAAGCCGGGATCGACATTGCGCAAGCGCCAGAAGCTCCTTATCAACAGTCCGGCGCCAACAACCAACATAACCGCGACGCTGAGCTGAAACACAACCAGCAGTTGCCGGAAGCGCTGTTTCCCCGCACCCGCTCCGGAAACTCGCCGGCCTTGTTCAAGCGTCGTCTGCAGATCAGGTTTGGACGCCTGCCATGCCGGCAACAAGCCAAACAAAATGCAGGTCACCAGCGAAAGCAGAATAGTAAAACTCAGAACTGGCCAACTAACCTGCGTCTGATTGAAACGTGGGAGCTGCTCCGGGATCAGCTTGAGGATCAGATCGATGCCAATCCATGCAAGCAGAAGCCCCGCAGCTGTACCCATCGCCGACAACAGCAAACTCTCGAGAACAAACTGTCGCAGCAGCCTCGCTCGCCCCGCTCCCAATGCCGCGCGAATTGCAACTTCCTTACTTCGTGAAGCGTGCTGGGCCAACAACAATCCGGCGATGTTGGCACAGGCGATTAAGAGCACAAGAGCAACTGCTCCAAGAAGTGTCATCAACACCGGTCTGACGCTGCCAACGAGCTCATTCATGAAAGGATTGACGATAATGCCCTCGCCTTTATTGGCTGCGTACTCGTGTTCCAAACGTGCGCCAATCGTGTTCATGTCGGCCTGCGCCTGCGCGACAGTGACACCGGGCTTCAGACGGCCGAGCACGCCCAATACATGCGCGGTGCGCAAGGTGGCAAACTGCGCGCTGAATGACATTGGAGTCCAGAATTGCTGTTGGCTCGGGTCGAATGAAATCTTTCCGGAAGTGTTCGGCCATGCCGGAAAGATCACGGGCGGCATGATGCCGACTACGGTGTAGCTCGCTCCATCGAGGATGATTGACTGGTTAAGGATGTTCGGGTTGCCACCATATCGTCGTTGCCAAAAGTTGTGGCCCAGCAACACGACCTGCCCTTTGCCAGGTTCGTATTCTTCAGCAGTGAATGAGCGCCCCAACTCGGGTTCGACGCCAATCACGGAAAAGAAACCGGCAGCGGCTCGAGTTCCCAGCAGCTGTTCAGGCTCGCCACTGCCCGTCAATGTCATGGTGTTGCCGCCGAAGGCCGCCATATCTTCAAAGGTGGTGTTCTGCTTTTTCCAATCGAAGAAGTTTCCCGGAGTAACACGCCAACGCCCTCTTTCAGGCACCTTCTCCCAAAGCGAAACGATGCGATCAGGATTCTTGTAAGGAAGCGGCCGCAGAATCACCGCATTGACCACGGAGAAGATCGCAGTATTGGCGCCAATACCAAGTGCCAAAGTGATCACCGCCATAGCAGTCACACCCGGATGTTTCGCCAACACGCGCAAACCGAATCTGAGATCTTGAATTAATGTGTGCATATCCGAAATCGATCTTTGGTCTTTGATCTTTGGTCGCTTTGGTCCCTTTCGTACCTTTGGTCGCTTTGGTCCCTACTCGTACCTCAACGCCACCAGTGGATCGACCTTCGTGGCGCGTCTCGCAGGGATATAGCAGGCCACCAGCGCCACCACTAGTAAGCCGAATGCCGCGAGCCCGAACGTCGACGGATCGGTCGCCGACACACCAAACAACAAACTTTGGATCACGCGACTGAGCGCGAACGCGCCCCCGAGGCCAAACACCAGACCAAGTAAAGCCAGCCGCAAACCACTGCGCAGAAATAGTCGCAGCACGTCATTCTGCTGAGCGCCAATCGCCATGCGAATGCCAACTTCGTGGGTGCGTTGAATGACCGCGTACGACGTGACGCCATACACGCCTATTGCTGCCAGTGTTAATGCGATGGCGGCGAACAGGGACAGCAAACCCGCATTGAACCGCTTCGGCGATGCCTCGCGAGTGAGCACTTCGTTCAGCGTCGTTATTTCCGTGACCGGAATGTCCTTGTCGAGCTCACGAATATCGCGAGTGATCGCGCCAACCAGACTGCGCGGATCGCCTCCGGTTGTGCGCACCGAGAGGGTGGGATTCTGCACGGCGGCGCGGCCCATCGGCGTGTAGATCTTGATCAGAGGCCTGCCTTCTGAACCGTAGTGCTTTACTTCTCTGACCACGCCGATGACTTCGTGCCAGGCTGGACTGTCGTATTTGAGATGTTTGCCAACCGCTTCTTCGTTCGGCCAGAAGCGTCGCGCCAGGTTCTCATCGATCAGAACCACCGGCTTGCCCTGCGAGTCTTCGTCTCTCGTGAACGTGCGTCCCTTCAGAATGGGTATTCGCATCGTTCGAAAGTAATCTGCGCTGACAATATCCCAGTCGACATTGATTAACTCTCCCTTCTGCAGCGGAGGTTGACCTTCAGGAGCAATGTCGTTGGTCCAACTCTCAAAGCCCGGCAGGTTGGACGAGAGCGTGACACTTTCGACTCCCGGCTCGGCCTGCGCGCGGTCAATTATTTGTTGGAGGAGTCGCGCTCGTTCACCCTTGCCGCCATAGCGGTTGCGCGGAATCTTCAGATCCATCGACAGAACGCCATCGGGTTCAAAGCCTGCGTCTCCATTCGCTAGCCGGACCATGCTCTTGATGAGGAGCCCTGCGCCGACGAGCAGGGTGACCGATAATGCAACTTCGGCTACGACCAGAGCGCTTCGCAGCCGCTTTCCCTCGTTAGCGCTTGAGGTAAAGCTGTTATCTTTGAGCGTCTCCTGCAGTTCGGTTTTTGAAAATCGCCACGCAGGAGCGAGGCCAAAAACGATGCCGCTGAGGAGCGAGACCAGCAGATTGAATCCCAAAACTCGATAACTGAGATTGGTCCCTTCAAGCCGTGGTACGACTTCATGCGCGACTCGAGTCAGGAAGGTGGTTCCCCAGGAAGCGAACAGCAACCCCACCACGCCGCCGGAAACAGAAAGCAGTAGACTTTCAATGAGAAGCTGTCGAACGATGCGAGTCCGGGTGGCGCCGAGCGCTGCCCGGAGCGCAAATTCCTTACGGCGTGTGGCAGCGCGGGCCAACAATAAATTGGCGACGTTTGCGCAGGCGATTAGCAGCACCAGACCGACGGCACCGAACAGAACATACAGAGAAGGCGCAGCCCGGCCCGTAATGCTTTGCTGCAGTGAAATGACGTTCACGTGATCCGCTCCGGCGTTGGCGACCGGATGCTCATTGAACAGTTGGCGAGCAATGCCGTTCATTTCCACGCGGGCTTGTTGGATTGTGACCCCGGGCTTAAGGCGCGCTATGACGTTGCCGGCAATGCGCACATCACGGGAGTTCCACTTCTGCGGACCGATAAGCAGCCATAAAGGCGGTGGACCCTGATGCTCGAAGCTCGCGGGCATCACACCCAAAACAGTGAAAGGCTTGTCGTCGAGAATGATGGGCTTGCCGACAATCTCTTTGTCACCAGCAAACTGTTTCTGCCAAAAAGCGTAGCTCAGTATGGTTACTGGCGGAGCACCGGGTTGGTCGTCTTCAGGAGCGAAGGAGCGGCCCAGCAACGGCGTCACGCCCATGACCTTGAAGTAGTCCGAGCCCACCATGCGCGCATTCAAATCCTGCGCTTGCTCGGTTCCCATCAGGGTGACGGACCAGCCGCGAAAGGTCGACATCGCTGCAAAGGATGAACTGCGGGACTGCCAGTCTTTGAAGTTTGGGTACGAGAGCCACCGATCACTCACTTCGGGTCCGCTTTCATTCATCCACACCAAACGATCGGGCTCTGTGTATGGCAGCGGTCTGAGCAGTACAGCATTGATGACGCTGAACATTGCCGTGTTGGCGCCAATACCGAGCGCCAGCGTCGCGATCGCCAGGAGTGTCAGGCTTCGCCGCTTCAAAAGGCCGCGAACCCCGTAACGGATGTCTTTAATAATCGAGTCCATAAATTAATCCACGCGGATCTTTTTTTGTCGCTTTGGTCCCTACTCGTACCTGAGCGCCACCAACGGATCGACTTTTGTTGCTCGTCGTGCAGGGATGTAGCACGCCAACAATGCGACGACCGCTAAAACTCCGACCACACTCACGTACGTCAGCGGATCAGTCGCCGTAACCTCGAACAGCAAACTCTTCATCAGCCGCGTGAGCGCGAAGGCCCCGCCCAATCCGATGACAGTGCCCACTGCGAGTAACATGAATCCCTGGTTGAACACCAGCCTCAGCACATGGGTTCGCTGTGCTCCCAACGCCATCCGCACACCAATCTCCTGAGTACGCTGCGCCACCGCGTACGCCATCACGCCGTAGATTCCAATGGCTGCAAGAAACAACGCGATCGACGCAAATGTGGCCAGCAGCAGCGAAAGGAAACGCGGCTGGACCATCGAGCGCTCTACCACTTCTGACATCGTGCGCAGTCCATAAACCGGCAGGCTCGGATCCAATTCTCGAACCGCGCCACGAATACTCCCGGCCAGCGTCTGGGGATCGCCCTGCGTGCGGACGACGAAATTCATGTTCGGGCTGAGTCCGTATTGAGCGATCTGAGAGGCTGGAAAATAGAGTTCCGGACCCGCCGGTTTGTCCATTCCGGCATTCTTAGTGTCCTCAACGACGCCAACGATGGTGGACCACACCTTGGGATCGGCGAAGCCCGGATTGACGCGACGACCGGCCGGACTGCCTTGCCAAAAGCGTTTAGCCAGGGCTTCGTTTACGACAACTACGAGCTGCGCCTTTTCACCGTCGTCACGCGGTTCAAACGTACGCCCCTCAATCGTGCGAATCTTCATCGTCTTGAAGTAGTCGTTCCCGACGACGTTCCAGTAATCGACATTCTGCGCTGGTCCATCCGGCGTCGGCTGATAACCTTCTATTTCAGTGTCGTTCGCATTGATGCGGCGAAGCGGGGGCAATCCCCCGGCAAGCGACGCCGATTGAACACCAGGCAGTGCCGCCAGTCGCTGTTGCAGCGTTGATGCAAACCGCCATCGAGCAGGATTGTCGTAACTTGAACCCGGCAGGTTTACGCTGAAGCTCATCACGCCTTCGGGATGGAAACCAACTCTGACTTGTTGCAGCTTCCAAAAAGCGCGAATCATCAAGCCGGAACCAATAACGAGCACAACGGCGAGCGCGATCTCGGTAACGACCAGGGTTTTGCGCAGGGTTTGGCTGCCGGTGGCGATAGCTCGTTGGCCCGCGCCTCGAATCCAGTTGGCGAGATTGCGCTCGCGAATCTGTGCCAGCGGCGCAAGCGCAAACACGAAGACTGCCAGAATGGACAGACCAAGTGTGAAGGCCAGCACGCGCAGATCAACTTGAATCTCGCCGGTGCGCGGAACACTGTCAGGAGCAAACAGCAACAGCAGTTTCAAACCGAAGAAGGCGAGCACGGTACCAAGCACTGCAGCGAGCGTAACCAGCACAAAGCCTTCAGCTATGAATTGGCGGACCATACGCTTGCCACCCGCTCCCAGCGCTAGACGCACAGCGAATTCGCGATGCCGAGCCTCTGCTCGCGCGAGCAGCAGATTCGCCGTGTTGACACAGGCGATCAACAGCACGAATCCGACCGCGCCCATCAACATCAACACCGCGACGCGCGCCGATCCAACTACGTCTTCATGTAGCGGCACCATCACCACGGGATGGGCTTGAGGATTCAGAAGGTGCCTGGCACGGTTCTCGCTCTTCCAACCGGCCATTAGATTGGTCATTTCTGCGCGTGCCTGGTCAATGCTGGTGCCGCTCTTGAGCCGGCCGATCACCGAAAGAAAATGTGAGCCGCGACTGCCAAGATTTGCCGGATCGAATTGAAAAGGCAGCAACACCTCTACCTGGTCATTACTTCCTGGAGGAAATGCAAAGCTGGGCGGCATCACTCCGATCACAGTCGTGCCCTGAGAGTTAACTTGAATCTGCTTGCCGATGATTCCGCTTTCACCGCCAAAAGCTCGCTGCCAGAGTCCGTGAGAAATTAAAGCTACGCGTGGCCCACCGTTACGATCTTCTTCGGGAGAGAAGTTGCGACCGAGCTCGGGCTGCACTCCTAACGCATCGATCAAACCGCGCGTAATGGCTGCTGCGGTAACTCGCAAAGGCTCGTGCTCAGTTCCAATGTTTTGACCTCCGGGAGCCCAGGCGCCGATCGCTTCCCAGGATTTTGCTTCATTCTGGATGTCGAACAATTCCGGCGGCGAGATCCAGAACTTGTTCAGCTTCATTGTTGGGAACTCGCTGTACACGCGCACGAGCTGTTGCGGCTCGCGGAAGGGCAAAGGACGCAACAGGACTGAATTAACCACGCTGAAGATAGCGGTGTTCGCGCCGATTCCGATTGCAAGCGTGATCACAGCGACGGCCGTGAAGCCCGGATTCTTGCGCAGCATCCGCAGCGCATAGCGAAGGTCTTGTATGAAGGTTTCCATGATTTTACTTTGGTCCTTTTAGTCTCTTTCGTCCTTTTCGTCCCTACTCGTACCGCAGCGCCACCAGCGGATCTACCTTCGTCGCTCGTCGTGCGGGTAAGTAACAGGCCAACAAGGCTACTGCGATCAGCAGCACTGCGATGGCTGCAAACGTCAACGGATCGGTGGCGCTCACTTCAAAAAGCAGACGCTCCATCAATCGCGTCAGCAGCCACGCTGCTCCCAACCCAAGCGTCACGCCCAGCAACACCAACAGCATTCCCTGTCTCAGCACCATTCGCAGGATGTGGCCCACCTGCGCTCCAAGGGCCATGCGAATGCCTATCTCCTGCGTGCGCTGGTTCACGAGATAACTGATTACTCCGTACAAGCCGATCATCGTCAGCACCAGCGCCAGGCCTGCGAAGACGCCCATCAACGCCAGCAGAAACTTTCGATCTGCAACACTGCGGTTAACCAGGAACTCAACTGTGCGGATCTTCCACATAGGTTGATCCGAATCGACTTTCCAGACCGCCTGACGTACCGGCTCGACCAGGCTCATCGGATCGACACTGGTGCGAATGACAGCCGTTCCGAAAAACCCGGGCTGCTGGCTGTAGGCCGCGTACACCTGCGAACGTTGCTTTTCTTCAATCCAGTACTGCTTGGCGTCACCGACAACACCTACAATCGTTCCAAGCGAGCCATCGTCGAATTTGATTTGCTTTCCCAGTGGATCCTGGTTCGGCCAGTAACGGTTGGCCATGAACTGATTGATGATCAACACAGTGGGCGTTTTGAATTGATCCTGATTATTGAAAGTGCGCCCTTTAAGCAACGGAATGCCCATAGTTTCGAAATAATTCGGCATTGCTGTATTGAACAGAACCTCCGGCTCTTGTCCTTTTGGAGGCGCTTCCCGATCGGGCAAAGTTATCGACGCATTCCCACCGTTACCGCTAAAAGGCAAGCCGCGCACGAGCGATGCAGATTGCACGCCCGGAACCTCTTGAATCTTTTCCACGACCTGGCGATGGAAATTCCATTGCGCCTCGGTCTCTTTGTACTTGTTGCGCGGCAAACGATACTCGAGACTGAGAAGCTTCTCCGGTCTGAAACCAACATTGACTTGCAGCAGCTTGTTGAAGCTCCGAATAAGCAAGCCGGCGCCGACCAGAAGCAGCAAAGACAGGGCTACCTGGGCCACGACAAAGCCACTTCGCACCCGATTCCAGCGAGCGTTCTCGCCGCTGCCTCGTCCGCCTTCTTTCAGAAATGATTGCAACTGTGGACGCGCAATTTGCAGCGCGGGGAGCAGTCCAAATAGCCAGCCCGTCACCAGCGAGACACCAACAGCAAAGAGGAGCACGCGCGTCTCGAGTTTCGCTTCAGCAACCTGCACAAAGTTTTGTGGCAGCTTGAGCAGCGCATAAAGACCCCAATGGGCCAGTAGCAGTCCACCGATACCGCCAGCCAAACTGAGCAATGTTGTCTCTGTCAGTAACTGCCGAATTAGTCGCCAGCGACTGGCGCCGAGCGCCGCGCGCACCGCAATCTCTCTTTGTCTTGTAAGACCGCGAGCTAAAAGGAGGTTTGCCAGATTCGAACAAGCAATCATTAGAATCACGCCCACAGCAGCAAACAACGTCCACAGCATGGGCCGCACGTCACGCACTACGAGCTCTCTAAAGTATTCCAGTCGAACGCCACGTCCGGCGTTCTCTTTTGGGTACGCTTGTGACTGTTGGCTTGCGATGGTTGCTGCTTCAGCCTGAGCTTGTGCCAGAGCTACGCCCGGGTTCAGGTGACCGAAGGCAAACTGGATGCGCGCATCGCGCTGCGCCGGATTAGAGGGAAAACCCGGGTAGGCCGACAGCGGCATCCAGGCCTCGACCTCAGGATCAAATGGCTGTTTGAAACTTTCAGGGACGACGCCAATAACGCTGTAAGGCTCACCGTTCAGAATAAGTTTTTTGCCATTGAGGTTAGCATCGCTGCCCAGCCGTTCGCGCCAGAGCTTTTCATTGACCACGACGACCTTTTCAGCACCTTTTTGATCCTCGCCGGCGACGAAGGTCCGGCCCATTAGGGGCATAAGACTAAAGACTTTGAAAAAACTACTGGAGACGAAGGCGCCTCGTATGCGATCGGGGCGCTCGTTGCCGGTGAGGTTCACGCTTTGTGAATTAAGGCCGGTGAGATCTTCGAGAGACTTCATCTGGGTCTGATAGTCTTCGCGTTCTGCCACGGACATGCCTTCGAGATCTCCACCAGGACTAATCGTCGCAATGGTTATCAACCGGTCGGCGTTGTAATACGGCAGGGATCGCAGCAACACAGCGTTGACGACACTAAAGATTGCCGTATTAGCGCCAATCCCAAGCGCCAGCGTAAGCACAGCCGTGAACGCAAACAGCGGTTTCTTTGCCAGCATCCGCGCCCCATATCGAAGGTCCTGATTTAGAATTCTCATCTTGTCCTTTCAGTCCTTTTCGTCCCTTTGTCCCTATTCGTATCGCAACGCCACCAAGGGATCGACCTTCGTTGCTCTTCGTGCCGGCAGATAGCTCGCCAGTAGCGCTGCCAGCAACAACACTCCAGTTGAAATCACAAACGTGATCAGGTCGCTTGGCTTTATCGCGAAAAGTAAACTCGCGATCATTTGTGTCAGCGCTAACGAAATGCCCACTCCCAAAGCAGCGCCCACCACTGACAGCACTACGCCATGCATAAGCACCAGCCGGACAACGTTCTGCCGGGTCGCACCCAACGCCATCCGGATTCCTATCTCTCGAGTTCGCTGCGATACGGTGTAGGAGATAACTCCATAAACTCCGATCATCGTCAGGACCAAACCCAACGCGCCGAATAATCCAAACAGGATCGTGTAGAAACGCGATTGTGTGACTGTTTCCGAGATGGCCTGAGTGAGCAGTCGTACGTCCGTCAACGGCACTGTCTTATCGCCTGAGCGAATCTCGCGCCGGAAAGCTTCAGTCAGCGTGGCTGGATCAACCCTTGTCCGAGCCACAAAGTTTCCCCACCCCCAGCTGTTCTGCCGGTAGGGCAGATAAAGTTCCGGCGTCGCTTCCTTTATCAAACTGCTGTGATGAACATCGCCGACAACGCCTACGATCTCCCACTCCTTTGGATCGCCATCGTTTTGATTAGCTCCGACTTGCGAGATTCGTTGTCCGATAGATTCTTCATTCGGAAAGTAACGTTGGACCAGGGCTTGATTGACGATGGCAGCCCCAATACCTCCGCGTTGATCCTGCGCGGTGAAGTAGCGCCCCTTCAGAAGCGGAATCTTCATTGTCTGGAAATATTGCTCGGACACACTGCGGTTGTTAGCGACCGGTTCCCGGCCTGCTTCCGATTTCGGCCGGCCCTCGATGCGGAAATCAGAACCAACATTGCCGCCGCTGAACGGCATCGGCGCCACAAACGCTGCGGTTTCCACTCCGGGTAAGGCTCTTAATCTCTCCAGAGTCTGATCCACGTACCGCACACATTCTTGTGGATTGTCATAAACGTCTCGGGTGAGAATGATCTTGCCGGTGAGAACGTTCTTTGGATCGAATCCAGGCGGCACATTTACCAATTGCGCAAAGCTGCGGAGCATCAGGCCCGAGCCAACCAGCAGGATCAGACTCAGCGAGATTTCCGCAACGACCAGCGAGTCTCGCCACCAGCGCAAGCTGCGCGTGCTCGATGCCGTTTTGGTAGCGGCCTTCAGTAGTTCGTTCACGTCGGCGCGCGACGCTTTCAGACTGGGAACCAGACCAAACAACAAGCCGGTCAGAATCGAGACTGCGAAGGTGAAGAGCAGCACTCGTCCATCGATACGCACTTCATCCAGACGCGGCAGTTGGTCCGCACCGTAGTACCTGATTGCACCCAATCCCCAAACCGCGATCAGTAACCCGCTCGCGCCAGCCAACAGAGACAGCAAGACGCTTTCAACAATCAAATGGCGGGCAAGATGCCAGCGGCCGGCGCCGAGCGCTGCCCGGATCGCAATCTCTTTCTCGCGAGCGCTGGCGCGCACCAGCAAAAGGTTAGCCGCATTGGTGCACGCTATCAGCAGAATGAAACCTACTGCGCCCAGCAACAGCCAAAGCGCGCGGCGCACATCACGGCCGACAATCTGTTCATGCGCCGTGACTGCGTAGACAGTCTGATCCCGATTTGTCTGCGGATACTCCTGGCTCAGGTTGGCCGCAATATTGGCAAGGTCAGCATCGGCCTGCTCAAGTGTGATTCCCGGACGCAAACGTCCCACTGCTCGCAACACATGCGCGCCTCGCTCGGGAAGGTTGCTGCCTTCTCCGGCAACGCTGGTCCAAACCTCAGCGTCCTTTACCGAAAGCGGAAACTGAAAATGCGGCGGCAGGATGCCTACGATCGTATGTGGCTTGCCGTTAAGAGTTATGGTTTGATTCAAGGCGGCTTCGTTGCCGCTGAATCGGCTTAACCAGCTTTTATGACTTAGGATGACCACTGGCTGGCTGCCCGGCTTCTCTTCAACAGCTTCAAAGTTACGTCCGCGAAACATTCCCACTCTCAGCAACGGGAAGAAATTTGCAGTTATGCGCATGCCCTGGATTCGCTCAGCCTCGCCGTTGTTGATGAGATTGAAGCTGTTTGGCTTGTAGCCGGCGATGTCTTCAAACGTCTGGTTTCGAGCGCGCCAATCCTGCAAATCAAGATAAGAGGTAAAACCTTCGATGCGCTTGTCTTTCGGCGTTGGCCAGACAGCTACGACTCGATCCGCATCGTTCAGCAATGGCGGGCTTAGCACCAATGCGTTAATCACGCTGAAGATAGCGGTGTTCGCACCAATACCAAGCGCCAGCGTCAACACCGCGACACATGTAAATCCCGGCCGCTTCACCAGGCTTCTGCAGGCATAGCGGACGTCTTTAAGTATTGTGTCCATGCTCGGCATTTGGATAGGGAAGAGACCTCAGCAGGACGCCATTCACGATACTGAAGATCGTCGTGTTGGCACCGATACCGAGCGCCAGGGTGATAATTGCAATCGCGCTGAACCCCGGCTGCTTCAGCAAGTTTCTAACTGCGTATCTAATATCTCTCGTCATCGCCAATTCTTTGGTCTCTTAGGT
>Ga0126384_10000638_pt1 | contig 19685 bp, 21 predicted proteins | sample PanSoiMetPlot_36_FD_92543 | JGI IMG/M metagenome (GOLD analysis project Ga0126384, IMG submission 92543) | Tropical forest soil microbial communities from Panama - MetaG Plot_36 | ecosystem: Environmental > Terrestrial > Soil > Tropical forest > Bulk soil | place: Panama | collected 2016-02-17 | reverse complement strand
GTTGAGGAGTTTCGGCCGGCGCTCCAACTCGAAGTTCGCGGCAACTACCACACCTCGAAATGCGGCGCGCGCCGCGCCCACCCACTTGCCGCACTCAATTATGGCGAAGGAGCGCTGGGGCTCGAAATCCTTACCGACGCGTTTTGGCGTGAATACGAGCACCTCGCCGGCTAGCTCGATTGCGATCGGTGTAAAGCCCGCGCGCACAGTGCCGTCGGGCAACGGCTGGTACCAGATCTGGTTGTCCAGATCGTAGTAGAGGTGCTCGGGATAGTCTTTGCCTGCAACGAGCGCCATGCTGGGTCTCAATAGGTCAGCACCTTATACTCATCAGACATGATCTTCTGCAGCATGGCCGCAGCCCCCATGAGCCCGTTGCATTCTGGGATGAGATCGACTTCTGTCATGTCAAAGAGCTCGAGGTTTGCGGGACACGCCCAGAATCGAGCACCCTGCCTGTGGGCGTCGCGGATCCAGTCGTAAACCGTCTTGGCGTTGCTGGCCTTAAGCTGAATATTTTCCGACACACCCTTGCGCATCAGCTTGCCAGCCGTCGCCGCGCAGATCACGTCGACCTCATAGTCCAGCGCCGCCGCAACGGCCGCGTGATAAAACGGGGCTCCCAGTTCCTCGGGATTACGCGGATCCGTATTGACGAGCACGATCAGCAGCTTGCGGGTCATGCTGAGACCCCGGTGTGATCCCCTCCAAAAACGAACGCGTCGGTGCCTATCTCTTCCCGCAGCAAAGCCTCGCTATAGGCCGCTTCCCTCGCGCTTGGCTGCCCTGCCTGGTCCCTGTCCAGTGTTCCCACCAATCCGTACATGACACAGCCCATGACCTCCGACAGCAATGGGACCTGCCCGCACGCTTCGGCCAGGCAGGTGAGAGTGCTGCGCAAGTTAGACTCGGGAAGACGCAGCGCACGGCCCATTTCGGCGAACTCATCGGTCAAGAGAACCGTGCCTTGCAGCGTAGCGCTGCGCCGGCCGGCGTAGCCGCTCGACCCCGACACCTTGCGGCCGCCTATTTCGATATCGTTCGGTGTACGGAAGCGCGCCCTCACCCCCAGGCGCGACAGACCGGCGGCGACGCGTTGTCCGATGTGGCACGTGATCGCTTCGAGGCTGGCGTCCCAACTCGCCCGATCAACGACAACGTCCCAGGCCAGTACTTGCGGACACATGAAGACTGCGCCGCCGCCGGTCACGCGGCGCGCGATGTCGATACCTCCGGTGCGGCAATAGACGAGGTTCGCAGCGCGTTCGGCATCCTGGCTGCGTCCGAGCAGGACGCAGCGCGGATAGCTGTGAAATCGCAGGGTATCAGGGATTTCAGCCCTTTCATGCAGCTCGGCAAGGGCGGCTGTCATCGCGACATTCCAGCGCGCAGGCCTTAACCCTGTGTCGATGATGCGGATCGAATGCGTCATGCGTCTTTAATCGGCTCGATCTCGATGCGATTGCCAGAACTGTCGAAGAAGTGCCCGTCGTTGAGTACCATGCGGTCTTCTCTGACCTTGGCCTCCAGCTCGGCAAGTCGAAGGCGCGCTGTTGCATTGTCGACCGGCCCGCCATCGCGCGCCTTGGTCGGAAAGAGGGCAACCCCATCCCAGCGCCGACCTGAGCCCGCGAACATTGCTTTGATCTCGGTCCAATCGACCTCATGACCCATTACGTGCATATAGGTAGAACATAGTGGGGCGACACGGCGTTCGCCGATCTCGGTCAGTATGACCAGGGCAGTAAACTCGCCGTGCTGCCGGACCATGCCTGCCAGCCACTCGTCAAAATCCGTCCTGTAGCCGTGGATATCAGCGCTCGACAAGAGGAAGCTCCTCGACGTGTCGGTCGAACAACATCCAGAATGGCTGCTCGAACCTTGCCCTATACCACGCTTCGAAGTCGGACAGCACCTGGACGATATCATTGGCGGCCCGATCCCCAGCCGGCGCCGTGAGACACGCGAAGGTCGTCTGGATCACGGCTACTAGCTGAGACATGGTTTCAGTCCGCGTTTCACTGTCATTCTCCCAGCCGAGTTCGGCGCGCACCGCGGCGCGTCCGTTGGCGACGGCGGCCTCCTCGCTCTCGGCAGGAAGAATGGCGGTACTCAAAGCACGCATGAAATTAAGCCGCCGGTAGGCAAAGGCGCGTTCGCGCTCGAGGCGCAATATCTCCGCCTCCATTTGCTTACGCATCGTCGCCTCGGCTTCGCTCGCCGTGCCCGCAGCCCTCTCGAATGCGGCCAGCAACTTGGCCGCCGGCGCTGGTGTAGCACTCAGGCTCATTGTTGGTTCTCCGATGATGGTGGCGGAGGAGGATGGGAGTTGAACCCACCAGAGACCGTCTGACGGCCCCACCCGGATTTGAAGTCCGGTCGCCCCACCGGGAGCGGGACTCCTCCGTCGTCGGCAGCGACAACAAGGATCGCGAAGTCAATGCCGCTGGCTCCGGCCAGCATATTATGCACCAGGCCCTCATGGCCCGGGACCTCGACAAAGCCGATGCTGTCACCATTCGGGCGCGGCCAGTAGGCAAGCCCGAGCTCGATCGAGATGCCGCGCGCTTTCTCCTCTTTCAGCCGATCAATATCGATGCCGGTTAATCTTTGCATGAGCGCGGTCGTGCCGTGACCGTTATGCCCGGCAGTGCCAACCATCATGGCACCACCTCCTGGGCAGGGAGAGGCAGACCGGCGCGCCGCTCCGCCTCGCGACACTGCTCCACCGTGCAGCTCTCGCGCACCCCATGATAGAAGCGATCCGCAAACTTGCTGCGGGCGGCACGGGCCCGGGTCAGCCACATCAGCGCAGTGACGGGATCCCGCTCGACCCCGGCCCCCAGATGGTGCGCTGCGCCGAGCATGGCCTGACCGTCGGCGTCATCGAGATGGGCGGCCATGCGCCACCACTTGGCCGCAGCGGCCACGTCGCGTTCAACTCCGAGCGCGTTGTTGTAAAGCAAGCCGATGCGGGTCATCGACGCGGCAGCGCCCTGCTCGGCGGCCTTGAGCGCCCAATGCATCGCCTGTTTGTAGTCGGGCTTGCGGTGATCGCCATCGGTCAGGATCCACGACAACATATCCTGGGCGTGGATGTCACCCTGCCTGGCGGCGCGCACGTACCACTCTTCGGCGATAGACCGGTTGCGCGAGCCGCCCTCGCCATTGAAATAGTAATCGCCCAACAGGCTCTGCCCGAACGCGTCGCCAGCCTTTGCCGATGGCGTCAGCCATTTTAGGGCGAGATTGGCATCACGGTCGACACCCCAGCCATGGATGAAACACTGGCCGATTTGAGCCTGGGCGCGCGCGTTACCGGCATGTGCAAGTCCAACCCAGATGGCAAGTGCGCTATTCCAGTCGCCGCGCGCGGCCGCTGCCGCTGCTTCAGCCAACTGCTGGGACAGCTGGTTGAAATTTGGTGAGGCGGGCGAGGAAGTCGAGGAAAAGGGGCTACGCCGAAACATGCGCTCCCTCCCGGGCACCGCTACCATCTTTCAACTGCGCCAGCTGGGCGACGAAGCCAACCTCGTCATCGAGACAGCGCATGTCGAAGAACAGCGCCCCATCCTTTATGTGGCCGATAACCGCCACCGGGAGCCTGCGAAAAGCCGCCGAGAGCGAGGCGAGGCGGGCCCCGGCAGCCTTGCGCGCCACGGCCCTGATGGCGATGCCGGCACTCGGCAAGGTTTCCAGCGGCAGGGCGCCCGAGCCGATCTGGCTGGCGCAGTCCTCGACGGCGACTGCATAGGCGTCGCCGACCGCGGTTGCCACCGGATCGCGGACGCGGGCCGCGATGGCCGCAATCTCTGGCTGCGACCGCGCGAAGTATCGCAACGTCGGCAAGGTCTGTGGCAGCCGCTGGGGATCACGATAGAGTTTGAGAATAGCCTCGAGTGCCGCCAGGCGGATCTTGTCAAGGCGCAGCGCCCGCTTCATCGGGTTCTTGGCCACGCGCGCAAGCAGCGGCTTGCTGCCGGCGATCAACCCGGCCTGCGGCCCGCCCAGCAGCTTGTCGCCTGAAAAGGTGACAAGGTCAGCGCCCTCGGCCAGCGAGTCGCGCACTGTGGGCTCCCGCTTCAGGCCGTAGCGCGCCAGATCGACGAGCGCGCCGGAGCCCAGATCGTGCACGAACGGCACCCCGCGCGAGCGCGCCAGCTTCGCCAACTCTGAGGCGGAGACTGATTTCGTAAATCCTTGAATGACATAGTTGGACGTATGGACCTTGAGAACGAGACCAGTGTCCGGACCAATCGCTTGCTCGTAATCCCTAAGGTGCGTGCGGTTGGTCGTGCCGACTTCTGAGAGGCGCGCGCCGGCGCGCACCATGATGTCCGGCAAGCGAAACGATCCCCCGATCTCGATCAACTCGCCTCTTGAGACGATTACCGCCTTGTCAACCCCGAAGCTGTTGAGCACGAGCAGCAGGGCCCCAGCGTTGTTGTTGACGACACAGGCGTCCTCCGCGCCGGTCAACTCGCAGATAAGGCCGCGCACGTGATCGTCGCGCTCGCCGCGCGCCCCGCCGCCGAGCTCGAATTCAAGTGTCACCGCCGAGCGCATGGCGTCCGCAGCGGCCGCGATCGCACTGTCCGGCAGGACGGCCCTGCCCAAATTCGTGTGCAGCACCGTGCCGGTGAGATTGAACACGCGCCGCAGGCTTGGCGCGTCGGCGTGTTCCAACGCCTGCAGCGCCCGTGCCGCAATCGCGTCCGCGCCAGGCAGCGGCGTAGCGCTTGCTCGCGCAGCATCGCGCACAGCGGCCACGCTTTGGCGTATGGCGTTGACTGTCGCGTCATGACCGAAGCGTGTGGCCGCCAAAGCTCCCGTGGGCGTGCGCAGCACCTCGTCGATTGAAGGGGGACGGCGGGCCGGCCGGGTTTCGTTCATGACGATGCCGTGGCTCAGTATCCCAGCAAGAACGGGTTTTGCGCGCCGCGCTTCCAGCCTTCTTCCGCCATCAGCATGTCGAGGCCGAGAGTAGCGACATCATCGACGAGCGGGTCGAGAGCCGGATCCTTCACCTGATAGAGGATCTTCACATAGCCGCGGCACTTGTCGCAAGTCTCGGCCTTCACGGTATCCGGCTTGTCTTCGACGGACCGAAACGAGATGCCATCGGTGGAATCGCACAACAGGCAGGCGATGCGCACTGCGTTCCACATCGTTCCGCACAGCGAACAGGTGCAAAAGCGGGTGTTGTAAGCCTTGGGCCAGCCCACGACCACGCTGCTGACAGGTAGGCTGCCACACACCGGGCAAGCACCGTTGGCAATGGGCCTGAGGTCGCTCGCTTGCAGCAGCGAGGCCATGCGCGCGAAGTGTACCTGCAGACCCGCAAGCAGCAGCGCGCGACGCGCGACTTCCCGTTCGGGCAGGGCATCCGTCAGCGCCGCCGAGGCGAGCTTGCGCCGCTCCTCGTGCGGAACCGCAAGCAGCGCCTGAATTGCTGCGGTGCTCTCCGGGGGCACCTCCGCCACCTCGAGTCGCGTGAGCAGGCGTTCGAGTGTGTCAACGGCCGTCTGGTCGGGTTCGTAGACCGTACGCGAGATCGGCGGCATCCCGTGCTCGAGGGCCTGGCCAATGCGCTCGAAAGGCGGCAGCGCCGGTGCCGGCAGGTCGGTCTGGATCGCATACTGGGCGCCCGTCAGGACCGAAAGAAAGGTAAGATAGGGTCCGAGCTCATGGTTGGGGGCGAGCGCGGCAAACCGTCTGGCGCGGTTGAGGAATAGCAAGCACGGGTCGGGAAGAACAGCGAAGGGTGGCTTTGCTGCCTCGCCGAGAATTGTGCCTGGCTTCAGCGCGCCGATATCAGACATGTGGACCTCGAACCGAGGATCAACTCGAGCTGGCTTATTCAGCGGCGGTCATGCGCGGCCGCTCGATCTCGCCCTTGTCAATTTCCTTGCGCAGCCACTTACGGTGATGCCGGAAACCCCAGCCGCCCGACACAGTGCCCCGCGTCATGGCACTGATGGTGCCGCGCACCCAGATTGCGGCATAGACATGAATAATCCAGATCGCAATCGCCAGAACCGCCGCCGAGGCATGGATAACGGCTGCCCAGCGCTTCTGCTCGATGGTCGCCTTCAAGCCCAGCAGCTCCTCGAAGTAGCCGAGCCCTGCCTCCCACAAGCCGATGCCGGTGACCAGGAGCGTGCCGACCAGAGCAAACTGCGCCCAGAACACGAACTTCTGGCCGGCATTGTACTTGCCGATCTCAGGCAGATACTGGTCGTTGCCGGTCAGCACGTGCCGGATACGCGCCACCCACACGAAGTCGGTGAACTCCGGCAAATTCTGCCAGAAGAAGCGAATGAAGAGCCCGAGAAAGGCAGCGGCAAGCACAAGGCCCATCCAGGGATGCAGCCAGCGCACGACCTCGCCGCCTCCGAACAGAGCGCTCAACGGATAGAGACTTGGGTGGAAAAGGGATAGCCCGCTCACCAGCAGCAGCACGAAGGTCGTCGCCACGATCCAGTGATTGACGCGGGCGCTGCCCGAATAACGGCGCACACGAATGTGCGCGCCGCTCTTGGTTTGGCTTGTCACGTCTTGCCTCCCGCGAGCTTATCCGCGCTTTCTTCCTCTTCCTCGGTGACGCGGTTGGGCCCTTGCAGTATGTGGTGGATCATGCCCGCTGCCGCCGTGAGGGCAATGACAGCCATGCCAGCATACTTGCCCACACCCTTCCAGGCATCGACCAGCGGACTGATACGCGGGTTGTCGGGCAGGCCGGCGTAAACGTGCGGCTTGTCCGCGTGATGCAGAACATACATGACGTGCGTGCCGCTCACCCCCGGAGGATCGTAGAGACCCGCCTTGTCGAAGCCGCGCGACTTTAGATCGGCGATGCGCTTGTCCGCCCACTGCTTCATCTCGTCCTTGGTGCCGAACACAATGGCCTGGGTCGGGCAAGCCTTTTGGCACGCGGGTCCCTGTCCAACAGCAACACGATCCGAGCACAGCGTGCATTTGTAGGCCTTGTGATCGACCTTGGAGATGCGCGGGATGTTGAACGGGCATCCCTTCACGCAATAGCCGCAGCCGATGCAGTTCTCGTGGATGAAATCCACGATGCCGTTGGAATACTGCACGATGGCACCGGGCGCGGGGCAGGCCTTGAGGCAGCCCGGATCCTCGCAGTGCATGCAGCCGTCCTTGCGGATCAGCCACTCGAGGTTGCCGGTACCCGGGTTCTCGTATTCGGTGTAACGCATCAGCGTCCAGCTGTTGGGCGTCAGATCGTGCGGGTTGTCGTACTCACCTACGTTGACCCCGACCTCCTCGCGCAGATCGTTCCACTCGAGGCATGCCGTCTGGCAGGCCTTGCAGCCGATGCACTTCGTCACATCGATCAGCTTGGCGACCTCGGTCTGCCGCTCTGCTGGCGGCGTGACGGTGGAAGCCGAGCGACGAATCAGGTCAGCCTCGCCAAACTTCGGTCCACCGGGCTTAGTGGTGGGATTTGGAAGCGGAGGAAACATTTTCTCTACCCTCCCTATGCCACCGGCCCGGAAATGGGCTCAATATCGACCAGAAATGCCTTGTACTCCGGCGTCTGCGCGTTGGCGTCGCCGACCGGCGGCGTCAACGAATTGATTGGTGAGGCTTTCTTGGCCTCACCGATGAAGCCGAAGTTGAGCGGGCAGCCGATGTAATGCACGCTCTTGCCGTCCACCTCCACCGGTTTGATCCGCTTGGTGACGACCGCCTTGCCCTTGACCGATCCGCGGTGGGACCAAACCTTGACCCAGCCGCCGTGCTTGATGCCCTTCTCCTTTGCCAGCTCCTCCGACATTTCCACGAAGAACTCCGGCTGCATGACCGCGTTCATGTGGACGCCTTTGGTCCAGTAGTGGAAGTGCTCCGTGAGCCGATAGGTGGTGGCGACGATCGGGAATTCCTTAGGATCCCCGAAAACCTCCATATCACCTTTGAACACCCGCGCGGCCGGATTGCCCTTGATCTTGGGAAACAAGGGGTTGGCCACCGGCGACTCAAAGGGCTCGTAGTGCGTCGGGAACGGGCCTTCCGCCAATAACCCTCGGGCGAAGAGGCGGGATACACCCTCCTCGTTCATGATGAACGGGCCCGCCCCACGATTCGGCGGAATGGTCGGAACGCAATCGGGAACGTCGGCTCCGGTCCAGCGCTCGCCATTCCAGAAAGTATACTTCTTCGTCTCGCTCCAAGGTTTGCCGTCGGGATCGGCCGAGGCGCGATTGTACAGGATCCGCCGATTGGCCGGCCAGCTGAAACCCCAGTTGCCGTAGACACCGAGCCCGGAGGGATCGCTGTTGTCCCGGCGCATGGAGAAGTTGCCACTCGGACCGTAGACGCCGGTGTAGATCCACATCGAGCCGTCGGTCGAGCCGTCATCGCGCATCTCGCCGAAGCTGGCGAGCTGCGAGCCGGCGGCGCGCACGACTTTGCCTTCCGCGTCCTTCAGATCGACCAGCGCCTTGCCGTTGAGCTCTTTCAGCAGCTCATCGGCCTGCGGCTCGTGCGGGTTCCGATAGTTCCAGTCCACGGCCAGCAGCGGCTCGGCGCCCTTGCCGCCCTCGGTCTCGTAGAGCTTCCGGATACGGGTGAAGAGGTCCGCCAATATCTCCGAATCGGTCCTGGATTCGAAGTAAGGGTCGGCCGCCCGCCACTTCCACATAATCACGCGGCTTGAGTTGGTGAGACTTCCTTCCTCCTCGGCGAACGAGGTGACCGGGAGCATGAACACTTCAGTCTGGATCTTGGCGGGATCAACGTCGTTGAATTCGCCATGATTCTCCCAAAAGCGTGCCGTGTCGGTCTCGATCGGGTCCAGGCTGACCAGGAACTTGAGCTTCGACAGGCCCGCCACACTCTTGTTCTTGTGCGCGATCGCCATCAGCGGGTTGAAGCCCTGGCAGATGAGGCCGTTGGTCTTGCCCTGGTACATGGTCTCGAACATGCGCAGGCAGTCGTAGGCTACATCGAGCTTCGGCAGCCAGTCGTAGCCGAACTGGTTCTCCGGCGTCGCCTTGGCGCCGTAGAAACTCTTCAGGAAGCTGACGTAGAACTTCCTGTAGTTCTGCCAGTAGCTGGTCTGGTTCGCCTGCAGCGGCTTGAAAGTCCGCTTGGCGAGATGCGACTCGAGCGTCGGCTCGCTGTCGGTCGGCAGCGCCAGGTACCCTGGGATCGATGCCGTCAACGTGCCGACATCGGTGATGCCCTGGACATTGGAGTGACCGCGCAAGGCGTTCACGCCGCCGCCAGGTATGCCGATGTTGCCGCACAGCAGTTGGATCATCGCCGCGGTGCGGATGTTCTGCGCACCATGCGAGTGCTGCGTCCAGCCAAGCGCGTACATGATGGTCATCGCGCGCTCGCCGTTCGCAGTCGACGCGACCCACTCGGCAACCTTCAGGAATTTGTCTTGCGGGGTGCCAGTGATGCGCGAAACCATTTCGGGTGTGTAGGGCGCGAAATGCACCTTCATCAACTGGAACACGCAGCGCGGATTCTCAAGCGTCATGTCGCGGATTGCGAAGCCATCCGGACCGATCTGATAATCCCAGGTGCTGCGATTGTAGCTGCGCTTTTCTTCGTCATAGCCCGAGAACAGGCCGTCGCTGAAACTGTACCCCTCCTTCACGAGATAGGACGCATTGGTGAAGTTGCGCACATACTCCTTGTGGATCTTGTCATTGGTGAGCAGGTAGTTGACCACACCCGACAAGAACGCGATGTCAGTACCCGGGCGTAGTGGGGCATAATGGTCAGCTACCGCTGCCGACCGCGTGAAGCGCGGGTCGACTACCATGAGCTTGGCGCCGCGATTGTGCTTCGCCTCGGTGACCCACTTGAACCCGCAGGGATGCGCCTCTGCGGCATTGCCGCCCATGATCCAGACGAGATCGGTGTTACCGATGTCGGTCCAGGAGTTGGTCATTGCACCACGGCCAAACGTCGGGCCCAAACTGGACACCGTCGGGCCGTGTCAGATCCTCGCCTGGTTTTCGATCTGTAACAGACCAAGGCCGCGCGCGACCTTGTAGGTCAGCCAACCTCCCTCATTGGTCAGTGAGCTTCCGGCCAGGAAGGCCATCGTCGTCCAACGGTTGACCGTTACGCCGTCCTTGTTCTTGTCGATCCAGTTCGCGTCGCGGTCTTCCTTCATGAGCTTCGCGATGCGCTCCATCGCAAAGTCCCAGGAGACACGCTCGAACGTATTCGTGCCCGGCTTGCGGTGCATCGGGTACTGCACGCGGGTCTTCGAGCGAATGTAATCGATCGCGGCAGCACCTTTTGGGCACAGCGTTCCGCGGTTCACCGGGTGGTCGGAGTCGCCCTCAATATGGGTGACCTCCAATTTGGCATTGTTGTCTTTGTTCGGAGCCGCAAAGACCATCATGCCGCAGCTCACGGCGCAGTATGGGCAAATGGTCCGCGCTTCCTTGGTTTGAATGAGCCGGAACGGCTTCACGTGCGCGGCGACCCGCGCTTCCGCCTCGCCGAAGCCAAAAGCAGCAACGGCCGACCCGGCCGCTCCGGATCCAGCCAGCTTCATGAAGTGCCGGCGAGAGACTTCAATGTTCATGGGTGGTTTCCTCCTCGATGCCTCTCCCGAACAATGTCGACTTCATCCCGAAGAGGCGCCATGCAACCTACGGCAAGCTGGTATACCACGTCAATTTGCGCTGCAAAAATGCGCAGTTTTTTCGTGAAAGCGACCGTAAGCTAAGACGAGCGAAGGTTCTTGCAGGTTAGGGCGTCGGTGCGGTGGGTCTTATTCATCTGTGGTCCCGTGCAGCCTTCAGCAGCCGTGACCGGCTGGTTGCTGCGCCGCCAAAGAGGATTGGGTTGAAGGCAAGCCGGCAATCCTCAAGCGCCGGCCGCACCGCCGAAAAAACCGGAGGGCAGGTCAGCCACCACTCGGGCTCGGGTGCTCAACCGACCGCCACATGGGAACATCGCCAGGCGCGATTTCATCCTGTAGTTGGTGCAAACACCGGTATCAGTGACGAAAGGTTGTGAACTGAACCTCCGGCGCAGGATCTCCACTGATAAAGCCGGCTAAGCGATCGGGCAGCAGGCTCGAAGCACCTCTGTGAGGCCAGACAGTGAGCTTTCATCAAGCATAATCAGAGGCTTCTCGGCGCGCTCACAAAACGCCATGAGTTCTCGGCGAATTTCTGGAGTGATGTCCTCCGCAGAATGAAAGACGACGTCTGCATGGCTAAGGATTGATTTCAGCCTGGTCGCTTCGGCACTCCCGTCGAGAGCCAAATGCATAAAGGTAGCGCCTCTCGAGTGCCAATATGCCTGCATTTCCGTTGCCGCGTCGGATTGACGGCCCACGAAGGCGATCCGAACCCCCGGGATCCGCGTGGGAACGAACGGACCGTCGGTTTGGGGGACCTTTCCAGGCTGGCCATCGGAGTGAGATCGCCGCTTTGGCGACCGACGCGGCACTCGGCTCATCTCTCTCATTCACCTCAATGGCTCAGCAACTTTTTGCAATTTTTACAGCAATGCCAGAGGTCGTGTAAAGATTGTGCCGCTCATAGCCTAGAGCTATGAGTCGCTTTGACGATGCACACTGGATCTTGGGTATGAACACGACCTCTGAGCTGATGACCGTCACGGAGGTTGCGGACTACCTTCGCGTCCGCCAACGAACTATTTATGAGCTGGTGCGAACACAGCGAATTCCCAGTTGTAAGGTTTCCGGCAAGCTTCTGTTCCCCAAGCGTCTGGTGCAGTTGTGGGTGGCGCAATCCGCAGATTATCCTCAAGCTGCGACCCACCTTACCGCGCCGCCACCGGTCATTGCCGGTAGTCATGACCCGCTTCTTGAGTGGGCGACGCGCGAATCAAAATGCGGTTTGGCGATCCTGGTCGATGGCAGCATTGGCGGAATGCAAAGCCTCTTAGCTGGCCATGCCGTCGCATGCGGCGTTCATCTGATCGACCCAACGACCGGCGATTACGATGCCAACGCTCAGGCGAACAAGCTGGTCGGCCTAGACTTCGTCGTGATCGAGTGGGCTCGGAGACGGCAGGGCCTCATCGTCGCGCCCGGCAATCCCGCGCGGATCAGTTCGGTGAGCGACCTCAAAAAAGCGGGAGTACGCGTTATAACGCGGCAAGAGGGGTCGGGAAGTGCATTGCTATTTGCGAAACTCATTGCCGATGCCGGCCTTACGCCTGACGAGCTGATTGTCGTCGGGGCACCCGTCAGCAGCGAGACCGATATCGGAACAGCTGTACGTGAGGGCAACGCTGATGCTGGCCTCGCAATCGAGACGGTGGCTCGCGGCCAGGGTTTGGAGTTCGTCCCATTGCAGTGGGAGAGATTTGATCTCATTGTGCGTCGCGTCGAATATTTTGAGCCGCCCCTGCAACGCCTTTTCGCATTCGCCAAATCGGAGGAATTTCGGCAGCGCGCCGGCTCGCTTGGTGGTTACGATGTCACCAACTCGGGACTCGTCGTCTTCAATGGTGGGCGATGAGACGCCGTCTCAACCTGCCGAACAATCACGCACCAGGCAGGTTTCGTCACTGCCGGCCAACGCTGGTTGAATGGACCCAAAAGTGGCGCATAGGGCGAGCACGGAGGCCACCACAGCTAACCGGAGCATCTTCATCTCAGCCTTCCTTGTCACTGCCACCCATTGAGTTGCGCCCCCGTCGCGGAGAATGGACGACCGAAAGGTCTTGCGCGGTGCTGCAGGTCACACCGGCAGCGATGTTGGGCGGAATTGTAGGGGGCGATTAGTATTTGCGGGGCATCAGGGAAGGAGCTTGCCCCTTGGACCAGGCGACCAAGCTATCGAGCTCCGCGTCGCTCGGGTCGACGTGGTAGAAAAGACGATAGAACTCCCGCGTTGTTTCGTGAAGGTCTTGGCGCAATAGATCTGGATAGAAGAGGCCGGCCAGCCATTTCAATCCCATCACGCGGTTGAGCGACGGTGGCCGGTCGATCCAACCGAATGGCGCGGTGGGAGCAAGATACACCCGCTTCTCGCGTACCGCCTTTACTTCCGCCCAAAGCGGGTCCTGCTGAACGCGTCCGAAAAAATTACGGTCCCAAGTTAGAATGATGTCCGGATTGGCAACGATCACCTGTTCCATGGATGCGCGCACAAGGCCGCTCTGTCCGGCGGCTTGTGCCACGTTGCGACCGCCGGCACGCTCGATGATCTCGGTGTTGATGGAGCCGACCACACCGGTTTCAAGCCCGTCGGGGCCCCGTGCTAAGTAGACCCGGGGACGTTGCTGTTCTGGCATTGCCATCAGCACCGCATCGATGTCGGCGAACGTGTCCTCTACGTACTTGGCAAGCTGCTCGCCTCGCGCCCTTAGCCCCAGAACATCACCAAGCAACCGTAGCGCCGCCGGGGTTGCTTCGAACCGACCGTCAATCAGTACGTAAGGTATCTTGGTCTGCTCCTGCACGTTGTTGGCGAGCGAGATGTAGGTGTCGCGGATGGAGCCAAAATCGAGAATAAAATCGGGTTGGACCTTGAGGACGACTTCCAAGTTCGCAGTGCCGCCGCGCCCCGTAAGCCGGCCAAGGGTAGGCAAGTCACGGTATTGTGGAGCGATGAATGGTCGCTCCTCAGGGGTGGGCGGATTTGGCCAGCCGGTCATCTTTTCCGGCGCCAGCATGTAGAGCAGGATCGACGCTGGCGGACCTGCGGCGAACACCTTTCCAATTTTGTCCGGTACCTCAACATTGCGCCCGGCGGAATCGGTGATCGTTCGCGCCGATACAAGCGCCGGTGTCAGACAGAACAGCACGGCGAATATGAAACGCAACGCGCTGCTCATCACAGTAGATTACCAGGGCCGAAGCCGTGGCGCAGTAGGATCGTCTGCGCCTTGGCGGCAAGAATGTATTTGACAAGATCCTCAGCGGCAGCGGGGCCGTTCCTCAGCGCGATCAGGCCATAGTCCGCACCGACGTTGAGCATTTTGCCGATGCTAACGATGGATAGTGCCGGCGTCTCCGTCTTTGCCTGCAAGGCATTGGTGCAATAGGTGAGGAATATGTCGGCCTGATCGGACGTCATCAGCCAGGCATAGGGGGATCGACCTTCCGGGGTCGTCGGTGAGGTCGGACCGCCCGTGAGCTGCATGGCTTTGCTTTCCAAGATGGCTTTGGCACCCGGCTTGAGCGCCTCAGCCTTGGTGAACAGTTGGAAGGCGTAGTCACCCGACGGGTCGGCTTTCGGGGTTGAGGTGCCGAGGCGCACCTTGGGATCAAGCAGAACATCGAGCAGCGTCTCGGAGCTGACGGTCAGGCCATCTCGCGCCAGCGCGCACAGTTCGTTGCGCGCAAACACGCGGACCGGCGTTGCTGCGAGTCCTTGCTCGGCAAGACGCTCGGGGTGCCCCGTATCGGCCGAGGCAAACACATGCGCCGGCGCCCCCGCCTCGATGCGCTCGCGCAACAGCCCCGAAGCACCGAAGGTGGTCTCGACCTTGTGCTGGCCACCGCCGTCGGCTTCGAACGCCCTGGCGATTTCCGTCAATGCTGCCCGCAAGCTGCCGGCCGCGTAAAGGTGAATGGTTTCGGCTTGCGCCGACGCGGTTATGAGCATGAGCAAAAACGTGCTCAGGATTGGGCGCATGGTGCGACCGCTCCGAGCGATCAACCGGCTTTCTTCATTTGACCCGCATCGGCGTTGGGAAAGAACAGTTGCTGGCCCTCGATCTTGTACGACCTAATGGCGTTCTGGCCCTCGGCCGACAGAATCCAATCGATGAAGGCCTGGCCCAGCTCCTTTTTGACGTTGGGATGCTTCTCGGGATTGACGAGAATGACGCCATACTGGTTGAACAGTCGCTGGTCGCCCTCCACCACGATTTCAAGCTCGCCCTTGTTCTTAAATGAGATCCACGTGCCGCGATCGGACAGCACGTAAGCATTCATAGCGTTCGCCGTGTTAAGCGCTGCCCCCATGCCCTGGCCAATCTCGCGATACCAAGCGGGCTTGCTGCCGGCCGGATCGAGCCCCGCCGCCTTCCACAGTGCGAGCTCGGCCGCATGTGTGCCGCTCCTGTCGCCGCGGGAAACGAAGGGACTGCCAGCGGCGCTGATCGCCTTCAGGGCTGCAACGACATCGTTGCCACCCCTGACCTTGGCCGGGTCGGCCTTCGGCCCGATCAGCACGAAATCATTGTACATGACGTCGAAACGCTTCACGCCGAAACCTTCGGCGACGAACTTCTCCTCTTGCGGTTTCGCATGCACGAACACCACATCAGCGTCGCCGCGCCGGGCGGTGTCAAGCGCCTGGCCGGTACCTTGTGCCACGACCTTCACATCGATACCGGTCTTGGCCTTGAACATCGGCAGGATGTAACCGAACAGCCCGGAGTCTTGCGTCGACGTTGTGGAGGCAACAACGATTGACTTGTCCTGGGCCAGCACCGGCACCGATGCGCAAGCCGCTAGGGCGGTGAGGGCAAAGATCAGAGCACGAAAACGCATGCGTCCTCCAGTGGGTCAGATGACGAGCTCGCCCGCGAGGAACCGGCGGGCCTCGTCGGTTGAGGGGGAGACGAAGAATTTTGGCGAGGTGCCTCGCTCAACGATGCATCCTGCGACGAGAAACACCACCTCACCACCGAGCCGCCGGGCCTGGCCGAGATCGTGCGTCGACATCACGATCTTCACCCCAGCACGCGCAACGCCAACGATAATGTCCTCGACCCCCTTCGTTCCAGCGGGATCCAGGCTGGCGGTCGGCTCGTCGAGAAACAGGACTTCGGGGTCGCAGGCTAGCGCGCGGGCAAGGGCCAGTCGCTGCTGCTCGCCGCCAGAGAGCCGGCGGGCTGGCCGACGCTCGAAGCCGGCAAGGCCTACTTGATCCAGCAGATGCTTCACGAGAGCTGGCTCGGCGGAACGGCCGGCGGCCCCGAGCGCAAATGAGACGTTCGCGGCGACGCTTCGCCTCAGCATCACGGGCTTTTGGAAGACGATGGCACGCCGGCTCCCAACCCCTTTCGAGCGCCCAGCAAAGCTAAGGCGACCGGCGCTCGGCGTCAGGAGCTCCATGGCGACCTTCAGCAGGGTGGTCTTGCCCGAGCCGTTCGGTCCGAGCAGCAGCATTGGTTCGCCAGGACAGATGTCGAGGGTGATGCCGCGCAGGATAGCAATCCGCCCGACTCGATAGTCGATCGCGTCGAAGCGGATGGGCAACTCGCTCGGCCTATCGCGCATCACCGGCTCGTCTCAACTTCATCCCGCATGCTTCTCCGACCATCGCCGGACGCCCCAGGCGAGCGCGTTGACTGTCATGATAAGCACCATCAAGACGAGGCCGAGACCCACGGCGAGCCCCAGGTCGCCCTTGGAGGTCTCAAGCGCAATGGTTGTGGTCATCACGCGTGTGAAGCCGGCGATGTTGCCTCCGACGATGATGACCGCGCCGACTTCGGCAGCCGCGCGACCGAATCCGGCGAGCAGGATGGTCACGAGCGAGAAACGCGCGTCCCATAGCAGCGCCGCCACGCGTGCCAAGGGGCCGACCCGCATGGCAGTGAATTCGTCGTGGTACTCCGCCCAAAGATCCTCAATCACCTGCCGGGTCAGTGCGGCGACGATCGGGGCGATCAACAGGGTCTGCGCAATCACCATGGCCGTCGGCGTGAAGAGGAGTCCCAGCTCCCCCAGCGGGCCGGAGCGCGAAAGCAGCAGAAAGACACAAAGGCCGACGACCACGGGTGGCAGCCCCATAAAGGCGTTGAGGATGACGATCAGCGCCTCTCGCCCGGGAAACCGGACCAGCGCGACAAAGGCGCCAAGTGGCATGCCAAGGAGCGCAGCAAAGAAGGTTGCTGACAAAGTAACGGCAAGCGACAGCCGTACGATCGCGATGAGGTTCGCGTCCGCGGACAGAAGCAGGTCGAGGGCACCGACAGGTTGCATTTTAAATGTGATAACTCTTGACCCGCCCGCATTCGGTGTGCTCTGCTCAAAAAAGTCAAATAATAGAATTCGCGCAGGCATATGCAGAAGCGCGCAGGTTTGGAGCTGCTGACAACCTTCGAAGCCGCCGAATACCTTCGCATCAGGGAACGCAAGCTCTACGAACTCATCGCCGAGCGGCAGGTCCCCTGTACGAAGGTTACCGGCAAGTGGTTGCTTCCCCGGGCCGACCTTGATCGCTGGCTGCTCGCTGGCATGGCACGCCCCTACGGGGTCGTTCCCTCTGAACCTCCGCCCATCGTCGGTGGTAGCCATGACCCGCTCCTGCAGTGGGCCTTATCTGAGACTCGTGCCGGTCTCGCTATCCTCGCGGAAGGAAGCCAAGCGGGGTACCAGCGCTTTCTCAAGGGCGAGGTCATCGCCGCCGCGATCCATTTCCATGACCTCGATGATCCCGAAAAAGATGCAAACTTCGAGGTCGTGACCGGCGAGGCGACCCTCTATGATGCCGTGCTGATTGGATTTGCTCGGCGCGAGCAGGGCTTGGTGGTTGCCCAGGGCAATCCCCTGCAGATCTGTTCATTGGCTGCCGCGCAGGCGAAAAAGGCGCGCGTCATCGCCAGGCCGGAGGGTGCCGGCGCCCAACAGCTTCTGGCCGCACTGCTTCGGCGCGAGCGCCTTGAGATCACCGACTTCGGCGACAGGGTCGAGGCGGCAACCGGTCCTGACATCGCGCAGATGATCCGTGCCGGCCATGGCGATTGGGGTATCGCAACCCGTGCCGTTGCGACTGCCGCGGGCATGGACTTCGTCCCGCTTGCCGTCGAGCACTTCGATCTGCTGATGCGTCAGCGCGATGCCTTCCGACCGCTGTTGCAGAAGCTCATGAAGGTGATCGCCGGTCCCACTTTTGTGGCACGGGCAAGGGAACTTGGAGGGCTCGACGTGTCTGCCGCGGGCTGGGTACGATGGGCGCCATAATGGCAGGACCATGCATTGGCGCTCAATCAGCTCACACGGGCGCCATTGCGCGCATTGGTTGATCTCATGCTACTTGACGCCGAATGGCTCGGGCCCTGCGAATTGATTGATCGAATAGTCGCCCGCTAACAGCGGGCCTAGCGCCCTCGCCGACGCCGCTCAGGGTCGGCCGAAATTGGCGGGAAGCCGAACTACTGTGACCAGATTGTCTGTTTTGTTGGGAGACGTAGCAGCCAGCTCGGGGATGACCAGCAGGTAGCTGCCGTCCGACGTCTTTCGTACAGCAATATCGGCAGGCCCGGCCAGCTTGATGTCCTTATCATAGGTCAACATCATCGGTACCCCGGACGGCGGCGTGACAATGACGCCGTTTGTGTTCTTGATTTCCGTGTCGAGCCGGACATTGCCCACAAAATCCAGTCCATCCAACGCCCCGAGACCCCGCGCAAACGGCGCAGGCAGTGTCCCATTTTTGAAATCCTCCTTCGTCACACGATACATGCCGCCGTCGGCGGGATCCTTGAGACCCGCGGCCAGACCCACAGTATTGAAATGAATGCTGCCATCGGGAGCAACCTCGATGCCGTCGGGCCCGCCCTCGGGCGTGGCAATATACAACACGGGAGCGGATTGCCCGTCAGCCAGGGCATCCAGCGATGAAACAGGGAACATGTAAGCGCCACCTCCTTTGGTCGCGATCGGTGGATTGAAAAGCCCACCTGCGATGCCCGTATCGATGGCGTAGAGGTTACCCTCTTTGTCGAATGCCAACGCATTCCCCAAGGTGGCGATCACACCGGCTGCCGCGGCGGCAGACGATCCCGCTCCAAGCTTAATAGCGCCGAGGACGGTGCCATCGGTGTTGAAGCCGATGATCTTCGGGTCGAGGACGCTTGGATCCTTTACCTCTGTGCCGTCGGCTTCCGCCAATGGTGCCCAAGCTTCGATCACGAAGATGGTACCGGCGGGAAATTTCCTAGTCGCCACCGGAATGACAGCCATGCCCAGCGGACCTGTGAGCCCGGTAACGAGTTTTTCGTTGAGCATTTTCAGCGAGCCGTCGGCTAGCACGGCAAGCTTGCTGATATAGCCCCCCCTATGGGTCCAGTGCAGACCCTTGTCGGGCATGCCGAGTTCTGCCGAGTTCGAAATAAAGACCAACTGCCCGTCTGCACTGAATATGGCGCCCTCCGGATTGTCGAAGGCATTGAGCCGCTGCACGACTTCGCCCTTCACGGGATAGGGCTGCAGGGGTTCAGCGGCGCGGACGGTGCCGGCGCCTAGAGCAAGTACTAGTAGTGGCATGTGAAGCAAAATCTTGTGCATTAGCTCCCTCCGTGTGCGAACGATTTGTGCCGGCCGACATCGGCCGCAAGCCGCGTCAAAATAAAATAGAGCGCTCTAGTCGGGACGTCGTCCCGGCTCGAAAATGATAGGATTTGAGGCGGTACCCTCGATTTCGATTGTGGCGCCCACTCTTGAACGCTATGTTCCATCAGATATATCGCGGTTGTCAAGCAAACATGGGGTACTCAGACCGATTCTTGACAAACATCGGTGCTGACGATCATTGGATAGTTTTGTCTGCTTACGGTAGTCGCACGACTTCGATATGAACGACCGACCGGAGCCTTTGGAGGGAACGAGCATGCGATTGATGGTGAAGTACGCCTGCCTAGCCGCGGGCGCCGTGGCTTCGCTGGCGGCACCGGCGAGCGCCGATGTCAAAGTGAAACTGCAGGAAGTTGCCAGCGGGCTGACCCATCCCCTGGCGATGGTGTCG
>Ga0126384_10000637_pt1 | contig 19689 bp, 12 predicted proteins | sample PanSoiMetPlot_36_FD_92543 | JGI IMG/M metagenome (GOLD analysis project Ga0126384, IMG submission 92543) | Tropical forest soil microbial communities from Panama - MetaG Plot_36 | ecosystem: Environmental > Terrestrial > Soil > Tropical forest > Bulk soil | place: Panama | collected 2016-02-17 | reverse complement strand
TGGTGGTGCTGGTGGTGTTCGTGTTCCTCCGCAATCTGCGGGCCACGATGATTCCCGCCGTGGCGGTGCCGTTGTCCCTGGTGGGCACGTTCGGGGTGATGTACCTGCTCGGCTACAGCATCGACAACCTGTCGCTGATGGCGTTGACCATTTCCACGGGTTTCGTGGTGGACGACGCCATCGTGATGATCGAGAACGTCGCCCGCCATCTTCACAATGGCGAGAGCGTCCTCGATGCGTCCCTCAAGGGATCGAGGCAAATCGGTTTCACCATCGTATCGATCACCGCCTCGTTGCTCGCGGTGTTCATTCCGATTCTGTTGATGGGCGGTGTGATCGGCCGACTGTTTCGCGAGTTTGCGGTGACTTTGAGCATCGCAGTGGCGCTCTCCGCGCTGGTGTCGTTGAGCGTGACTCCAGCGATGTGCGCCAAGTTTCTGCGCGATGAAAGGTCGCAGAAGCATGGGCGCCTGTACCGCATTTCGGAGCGCCTCTTTTCCGGGATGCTGAGTGCCTATGAGCGCGGCCTGCGATGGGTGCTCCGGCATCAGCCCCTGGTCTTAGGGGTGACCATTGCCACGGTGGCGCTCACCATTGTTCTTTACGCTAGGGTCCCTCGAGGGTTCTTCCCCCAGCAGGATACCGGCAGCCTCACCGGGTTTAGCGAGGCGAACCAGGACATCTCGTTTCTGGAGATGCGTAAGCGCCAGGCGGAAATCAATTTGGTGGTCCTGGCGGATCCCGCGGTGGAGCACGTCGGCTCCTTCTTGGGCGGTCAAGGCACCGTGAACAATGGCTTCCTTTTCATTCAACTCAAACCGCTGAAGGTCCGAAAGGTAAGTGCCGACCAGGTGATCAATCGCCTTCGGCCCAAGCTGGCGCGGGTACCTGGCATCAACCTCTACCTTCAGTCCGTCCAAGACGTGCGCATGGGAGGCCGTCCGGGCCGAACTCAATTCCAGTACACGCTCCAAGACGCGAACCTTCAGGAGCTATTGGAGTGGGCGCCCAAGCTGCTGACGAAGCTGCAGAGCTTGCCGGAGCTGCGGGATGTCGCCACGGATCAACAGGTCGGCGGACTGCAAGAGAACGTCAAGATCGACCGGGACACGGCGGCGCGGCTTGGCATTCTGCCTCAGGCCATCGACGACACCCTCTACGATGCCTTTGGCCAGCGCCAGGTATCCACCGTCTACACCGAGCTCAACGCCTACCGGGTGATTCTCGAAGTCAAACCCGAGTTTCAGCAAAATCCCGGCGCCCTCAATTACCTCTATGTCCGCTCGTCGAGCAATGACGTGATTCCGCTGAGTGCGTTCACCCACTACGAGCCGGGACTGACCGCGCTGGCGATTAACCACCAGGGACAGTTCCCCGCGATCACCTTGTCGTTCAACCTCGCTCCCAACGTCGCGCTGGGCCAAGCGGTGACTGCCATCCAGCGTGCGTCTCGGCAAATCGGCATGCCCGGCACGGTACAGGCCAGCTTCGCGGGCACCGCTCAAGCCTTTCAAGCCTCGCTGCAAACTATGCCGGTGCTGATCATCACCGCGCTGGTGGCGGTCTACATCGTGCTGGGCGTGCTTTACGAAAGCCTGATTCATCCGATCACCATTCTCTCGACCCTCCCCTCTGCCGGAGTCGGTGCTTTGGTGGCGCTGCTGTTGTGCAGGACCGAGCTGAGCATCATCGCGGTGATCGGGGTCCTGCTCCTGATCGGGATCGTGAAGAAGAATGCCATCATGATGATCGATTTCGCTCTCGAGGCGGAACGCGAACAAGGCCTCAAGCCGGAAGACTCGATTTTCCAGGCATGCTTACTGCGTTTTCGTCCGATCATGATGACCACCATGGCGGCCTTGTTCGGCGCGCTGCCGATGGCCCTGGGGACAGGAGTGGGCTCGGAGCTACGTCGGCCGCTGGGAATTGCAATCATCGGCGGCCTGATTTTCTCCCAGGCGCTCACCCTGTTCACCACCCCGGTGGTGTACTTGTACATGGAGCGCCTGGCTCAAAGACTCGGCGGTCGGCGGCGCGCACTGGGGCCCAGCCCAATCGCCGGCAGCTAGCCGAGCCCCGACACCTCAGCGCCGCTGGCGCCGCCTGGCGGACTGTCGCGCCTGGCCGGGACCGGGCGGTGGAAGCGGAATCCCGGCGCGCCGCGCCTTCGAGAGCCCGATGGCGATTGCCTGCTTTGTAGAGCGCGCGCCGTGCTTGCCTCGGCGGATGTGTTCCATCTCCTCGCGAACAAACTCTCCCGCAGCGGTGGTGGGCTTTTTCCCTTCTCGAAGATCCTGCTTTGCCCTCTCAGTGGTTCGCTTCTCTGGCATGGTGCCTCCATTCCACTTTTAGGCAAAGCTGGGCACCGCAGCAGCACGAAACAACCCTCGCCGGTTGCAACTGGCCAGAGGCGCGCAATACCCGGGCTGTCGGTTATGTTTCGCGGATGAGCTTGCCGCGGGAGATCAGGACCCAACGACTTTACCTACGCAGGCCGAAGCTGCCCGACGCCGATGCCATCTTCTCCCGCTACGCGTCGGATCCGGAGGCGACGCGGTACCTCGGCTGGCCGCGCCATCGCACCGTGCGCCAGACGGAGGCTTTCCTGGAATTCAGCGAGCGTGAGTGGTCCACCAAACCCGCCGGGCCCTATTTGGTCTTCTCATCGACCGGCCAGCTGCTGGGCGGCACCGGGCTGGAGTTCGAAAACCAGTATCGAGTGGTGAGCGGCTTCGTCTTCGCCAAGGATGCCTGGGGGCAGGGGTACGCAACCGAGGTGATGAAGGCGATGCTCGCGCTGGCCTTCGCGCAACCGGCGGTGCAGCGGTTGTACGCCCTCTGCCACGTGGAGCATCACGCTTCAGCGCGAGTTTTGGAGAAGGCCGGGTTGCAACGCGAAGGCATCCTCCGGCGCTATCTGCTTTTTCCCAATCTGCCGGCGGGCCTACCCAGCGATGTCTTCTGCTACGCGGCGGTGCGCTGAATTCTCAGCCGCGCACCCGCTGGCGGCAAACCGTCACGCTGAGGACGCTGCGGTCCGAGGCGCGGCGAATGAGCAGCGGGACGCAGCTCCCCTCGGGTCCCCGGATGTGCTGGACGGCGCCGTTGAAGCCCAGCTCCACCACGCTCTGCCCATCGATGGAAAGGATTTCATCGCCGACCACCAAGCCCGCTTGCGCGGCACCCGCCCCTGGCATCAGCTCGGTAATCACGAGCACGTCGTTTCGGGTGGTGAGAACGGCTCCAATGCCGGTGAGCTCCAGGGTCGGCTCTTCGCCCTCCGCGGTGGGCGTCAAATCCAGCTCCACCGGTCCCAGCCTTTGTCCATTCTCGAATTGCAAGCCGGAGACAATTCGACTGTGGTGCCGGTCTGCGCTCACCGTCACCGAACCCAAGCCGGGACCCAAGCCTCGCAGCTCGAAGGCACCGGACGAATCCGTCACCGTTGACGAGAGCAGCGGAATCACCGAGGACGGGCTCAGCTGGCCTTCCAGGTAGACCTGCGCACCCGCGATGGTGGCACCGCTTTTACGGTCCACCACTCTCCCGAAAAGCTCGGCGCCTTTCTTCAAAGTGAAATCGATGACCTTTTCGGACGGCCCTTCCTCGTTGGTGAAGGTAGCCTCCGCCGAAGGCGCATAGCCGTAACCGGCGACGATCGCCGAGTAGGTCCCGGCCGGCAGGCCGGTCAGCTCGTACTTGCCTTCGCCATCCATGAAGGCCACCGAGGTGTAAGGATCCCTCGACAGCGGGCCTCGCACCCGCTGCAGGCTGACGGTAAATGCGGCGACGGCCGCTCCGTTCGCGCCGTCGCGCACCGTGCCGCTGAGCCGCGTCCCCAGAGAGAGCGTCAGCAGCACCGAGCTCGTTCCCGTCGACACCGCCTCGGCCTTGGCGGGCGCGTAGCCCGGAGAGGTGGCGGTCAAGTCGTATTCCCCCGGCCAAAGATCGACGATTTGAAACTGCCCGTCGGGATTGGATCTGACGTCGGGGTGAAAGCTGCGCCTCATGGTGCGGCGGTTGCGCCCTCGTACGGAAATGGAAGCGCCTTCGACCGGCGCACCCTGCGGGTCCAGCACCCTTCCGGCGATGGCTTCGAGCTGCGCCGCGGGTCGTAGAGACGAGAGGTGAATTTCCAGCCGACGCGAGGCAAGTGCGTACTGCCCAAGATAGGCTCGACCCGGAGAGAAGCTTGGGTGGCTCGCTTCCAGCCAGGCTCCCGCCGGGGCGCGGAAACGAAACTCACCGCGAACATCCGAGGTGAAGTGGTCCGCAAGCGGAGCCAACGCATTGTCGCCGTCCCCGGAATTGAGCAAGCGGACCTCGGCCCCAGAAACCGGCTGGCCCTCCGGATCCAACACCACGCCCAGGCATTCCACGGCCGGAGACAACATCAAAACGACGTCGTCGATTCGCTCGCCCGCTCGAGCGTTGAAGGTGATCGAGCTTCGGCCCCATTCCGGGGCGAAAGGCAAGTAGCCCTCGGCGGTTATCGAGGCGAGGCGGTAGGTGCCAATTTCGGAGGGCTGGAAGTGAAAGGAGCCATCGCCGGCGGTGCGGATGGACGTAGCTCCGCGTACGAACTCGAACGTCAGCTCTGCGCCTGCGACTCCTCGGCCGGTGGCGCTCGACAACACGTGTCCCTTCAACGAGCCTGCGATCGCTGAACTGTCGAGGCTGGAGGCGCCGCGGTTGAGCTGGATCGGCGATACGTCTTCGTGCCGCCAGCTCTGGGCATCTCGAACCGCCGCCCGCTGAGCGGGCCGATCCGCGGGGCGGCTTTGGGGAGCGCTCGGGGCTTTGGCGACGAAAATCCCCAGCCACCAGGCGATCAGCAGCCCTCCCACGACCGTGAACAGACCTACCCCAATCCGCCGCGACCTCGACACCCTACGCCCTCTGGTGGCGCGACGCTTTTGTTCGCAATCGGCGCCAGCGTGAAATAAAGGAACCGACCCGTGCCCCCAACCGGAGCCTCCTTGAAACGCCTCGTCCGCAACGCAGCGGGCGCGTTGCTATTCCTCACTTTCGCACCTTATCCAGCCCCGGCTCAAAGCTGGGACGTCGACCGGTTCTCGGAAATGAAATGGCGATGCATCGGGCCCTTTCGCGGAGGGCGAACCGTGGCCATCGCCGGTGCGCCCGGCTCCCCCAACGTGTTCTACATGGCGGCGGTGAACGGTGGAGTGTGGCGAAGCTCGGACTACGGACAAGTCTGGACGCCTATCTTCGACAGCCAGCCGACCGGTTCGGTGGGCGCGATCGCAGTCGCTCCCTCCAACCCGAGCACCATCTACGTTGGAAGCGGCGAAGGTTTGCAGCGACCCGACCTATCGGTGGGCGACGGAGTCTACAAGACCACAGACGGCGGCGAGACCTGGCGGCACCTGGGGCTCAAAGACGGCCAGCAAATCGCGGCGCTCGTGGTGGACCCGTCGAACGCCAATCGCGTCTTCGCCGCAGTGCTGGGCCACCCCTACGGCCCGAACACCGAGCGCGGAGTGTTTCGCAGCCTCAACGGGGGGGATAGCTGGGAGAGGGTCCTCTACCGCGACGAGAATACGGGCGCGGTCGATTTGGCCTTGGAACCGGGCAACCCCCAGACCGTTTATGCGACTCTTTGGGCAGCGCGGGTAGCGCCTTGGGAAATACGTACCGGCCGGTCCATCGAGGCACCTGGAGGGGGATTGTTCAAATCCACCGATGGGGGCACCCACTGGCGCCAACTGACCCGCGGGCTGCTCAAGCCCGATGACTGGGGCCGAGTCGGAATCGCCATCGCGCCCAGTCGGCCAAATCGGATCTACTTGCTCGCGGAGTCGCGCAGGGATTCGAGCGGAATCTACCGATCCGATGACGCTGGCGAGAACTGGGAGCGGGTGAACTCTGAGCGTCCAGTGACCGGCGGTGGGCCCGGAGCGAACGGCATTGCCGTGGCCCCCGACAATCCAGACATCGTCTATGTCGCCAACCGGTCCACCTATCGATCCATCGATGGGGGGCGGACCTTCACCGCCATCAAGGGAGCGCCGGGAGGAGACGACTACCAGCGGGTCTGGGTCAACCCCGAGCATCCTCAGATCATCGCGTTGAGCAGCGATCAGGGGACAACCATCAGCGTCAACCGCGGGCAGACCTGGAGCTCCTGGTACAACCAGCCGACCGCGCAGCTCTACCACGTGGCCACCGACAACCGATTTCCCTATTGGGTCTACGGCGCGCAGCAGGAAAGCGGTTCCGTCGCCACGCCCAGCCGGAGCGATTTCGGAGAGATCAGCTTTCGAGACTGGCACCCAGCTGGAATCGAGGAATACGGCTACGTCGCTCCCGACCCCCGCGACGGGACGATCATCTACGGCGGGAGGATCACCCGTAACGATCATGCTCGGGGCGAGCTGCAGGACATCTCCCCGGAACCAGTTCGACTGGGAAAGTATCGGTACGTCCGCACCGAGCCGGTGGTCTTTTCGACCCGCGATCCGAAAACGTTGTTCTTTGCCACCAACGTGTTGTTCAAAACCGCCAACGGCGGACAGACCTGGCAAACCATCAGCCCAGACCTGGCGCGGCAGGATTACGCGGTACCGCAAAACCTGGGAATCTTCACGCCCCTGGATCCTGAAAAGGGCAAGCACCGCGGGGTGATTTACGCCGTGGCACCGTCCTTCCACGACGTGAACATCATCTGGGCGGGTACCGACGATGGCCTGATCTACCTCACCCGCGATGGGGGGAAGCATTGGACGAACGTCACTCCGCCGGAGTTGACGGCATGGAGCAAGGTCTCGGTGATCGAGGCATCTCACTACGAGGCGAACACCGCGATCGCGGCGGTGAACCGGTTTCGGCTCGACGACTTGAAACCTTACCTGTACCGAACCCGGGATGGCGGAAAGAGTTGGCAGAAGATCACCGCCGGACTGCCCGAGGATGCGCCACTCAATGTGGTGCGCGAAGATCCGGTCCGCCGAGGATTGCTGTTCGCGGGCACCGAGCGTTCAGTCTATGTGTCTTTTGATGAAGGAGATCACTGGGCGTCTCTGCAGCTCAACCTGCCGCACACCTCGATGAGGGATCTGCAGGTTCACGGAGACGATCTGATCGTCGCCACCCACGGGCGCTCGTTCTGGATCCTCGACGACATCACTCCGCTTCGCCAGCTCTCACCGGAAGAATCCCCGCTGTACTTCTACCGCCCGCAGCAAGCCTATCGGGTGCGCTGGAACCGAAATACCGACACTCCGCTGCCGCCAGAAATATCGGCCGGCAAGAACCCGCCGGATGGGGCGATCCTGAATTACTACGTTCGAGGCCCAGAAGCTTCTCCCGTGGTGCTCGAGATCTTTGACTCCGGCAACCGCCTGGTGCGCCGCTTTGCCAGTACCGATGCGCCCGAGCCACCGGTCAAAGACCTGAGCGTGCCGACCTACTGGATCCGCCCTAACCCGATGTTGTCCGGAGGGCCGGGAATGCACCGCTTCGTGTGGGATCTGCATTACCCTTCTCCGCCCTCGATCGAGCCCGACTATCCGATATCGGCGATCTTCCGAGACACGCCCAGAGTTCCGCGCGGCCCCACAGCTCTCCCCGGGACGTACCGCGTAAAATTGACCGTGGGCAACCAGACGCGCACTCAAGAGCTGAGCATCAAGCTGGATCCGCGCGTCAAAACGACACCTGCGCAGCTGGCCAGGCAATTCAGGTTGGCGAGCAACATCGTCCAGGCGATGACGGCCGACTTCACAGCGCTCGAGGAGGTGCGCACATCCCACGAGCAAGCCCAAGCGGCGCTCTCGCGAGCCGGTTCGGGCAACTCCGCAGTGGCCCTCGCGGCGCTGGAGGCAAAGCTCGATGCCTTGGTGGGCGAAAAGGAGGATTTCTATACGCCACCGACGGGCGGGGAAAGACAGCACAATCTTTCGCGGCTCAGCCAGGATCTGCAACGGCTGCTGGAGATCGTGGACGCAGCGGACCTCCCACCCACCCGTGCGATGGAAGCCACCTTCGGCCAACTTCGCACCGCGCTCGATTCTCTCCTCCAGAAATGGAACGAGGTGCGCCGTCGAGACCTGCAGCTGGTCAACGAAGAGCTGCGCCGGGCCGGATTAACACCCATTGGAGCATCGTCCGCTCCCAAGTAGGCACTCGATGTCTCAGCCCTCCCGTTCGTTCTTTGGCCTTCCTAGTCTCTTGGCGGTTCTCATCGGTGTTGGCTGCAGTCACGCGCCGTCTCGTTCGGACGCAACACGCCCCGAACGCGCTCGCGTAATTGTCTTCGTTTGGGATGGATTGCGGCCGGAAGCAATCACCCGCACCGACACTCCAAATCTGTATGCCTTGCGCCAAGAAGGCACCGAGTTCCCCGATCACCATTCCGTGTATCCGACCTTCACCATGGTGAACGCTGCGGCGCTCGCAACCGGGAACTTTCCTGCAAGCACCGCCTACTACGGGAACTACATCTTCCAGCCGGGACCCGATGGCAAGGACACCGCCGGCAAGGCGGTGCACTTCGATCGCGAGGTGGTCTTCACCGAGGATTTCGGCGTACTGCGCAGCCTCGATGCGAACCTGGGCGGACGATTGCTCTCGCGACCCACCCTGTTCGAAGCCGCGCAGCGAGCCGGGTTGAAAACCGCGACGGTCGGCAAGGCCGGGCCGGCGTTTCTGCAAGACCTGCACTTAGGCGGCGTGGTCATCGATGAGCAGGTGGTCCTTCCGGATACGCTGACTGAGGAGCTGCGTGCCGCCCTCCCCTCGCTGCGCTGGCCGCTCGGGCCCGAAAAGCTCCTCACCCTCGCCGATGGGGTAACCCCGGACCCGACCGCGAGATCCTCGAGGCACGCCAAGGCGAATGCCGCAATGATCGACGTCTACTTGGATCATGTGCTCGTCAAAGCACCTGACCTTACAGTGCTGTGGTTGCGGGACCCGGATTCCACATCGCATGTCTATGGCCTGGGCTCGCCCGCCTATCGCGACGCACTCGTCCGCCAGGACGCATTGCTGGGCAAGCTTCTGGAGCGACTTCGCGCGAACGGAATGCGCGAATCGGTGGATCTGGTGGTGATGAGCGATCACGGGCACACCAGCGTCGGCAATCCGCTTCGAAGCGCGCCCGCGGCAGGTGGAGAGCCTGAAGCAGGAGAGATCCGGTTGGCGCACTTGCTCACCCAGGCCGGATTCGAAGCCTTCGACGGCACCGGCTGCCTGTACTCGCCAGTGCTTTCACCGTATCCCACGCAGGAAAGCCACGGGGAATGTCCGGGCCTCGCACGCTACAGCACGCCTTCGTACCTGCTGCCGGCTCAGTTGGGACCGCGAGCGGTAATCATCGCGGTCAACGGCGGCAGCGATTACCTCTACCTGCCGTCGAAAGATCCAAAGCTGGTGCTCGAGCTGGCGCGTTTTCTCCAAGGGCGTCCGGAGGTAGCCTCGCTCTTCGTCGCGGCGCGGTATGGGTCCGTTCCTGGGACCTTGCCGCTCTCCGAGATTTTTGCCGAGGACGCGCTAGGGAGACATCCAGACGTGGTGATCGGGTATGGGTTCGATGAAACCGCGGCCGTTCGCTGCGTCTCGGGTGTTGAGTTCGCTGGGATGACGCGCTCGCGCTACCGAGGGATGCATGGAACGCTGGGGCCAAACGATCTGCGAGCGGTGCTGATCGCCCAGGGACCGCATTTCCACGCCCGGTTCCGGGATCCGTTACCCACCGGAAATGCTGACATCGCGCCCACGGTCGCCGCTCTGCTCGGGCTGGATCTCCCTGTCACGGATGGACGCCCGCTGCTTGAAGCCATCGAGGGCAGTGGCACAACCGCCGCCGATTATCGCTTGGAGGCGGTGACCCTCGCGCCCAAGGCGCCGGCGGAGCACTTCACCTTTTCTCTCTACAAAAAGGTGCTACGGCGCAGCGGGTCCACGTCTACCTATCTCGAGCAAGTTCAGCCGCGCAGGCAATGATCCGATTGGGCGCGGCGCGCAGCGATCAAGCGGCGAGCGGGTCGGCGCCGGTTTCCGGGTAACAACCGGCGGCTCGCGCGCGCTGTCGAACCAGCGCGTATATCGCGTCGCAGGTCGGCGTCGGCCGGCCCACCAGTCTGCCCATTTCCACCACCGCGCCCAGCAAGGGATCGATCTCCATCGGCCGACCACGCTCCAGATCCACGAGGGTGGAGGGTTTATGATCGCCCACCTCCGCGGCCCCGGCGATGCGCGCGTCCACGTCGATCGGGAAGCGCACCCCGAGTTTCTCCGCCACCGCTTGCGCTTCCACCATCATTGCTCGAGCCACGGCGCGCGTCCCCGGCTCGCTGGCGACGACACCCAAGGTGCTCATCGTCAAGGCGCAGATCGGGTTGAAAGACAAATTGCCCCAGAGTTTGATCCAGAGATTCTCGCGGATCGCGCCCCGCACCGGACAGCGCAGGCCCGCCTTGATCATCACCTCGGAAAAAGCGACAGCGCGAGGACTCCTACTCCCATCGGGTTCCCCGATCTCGAATCGATTCCCGTAGGTGTGCTCAATGACCCCCGGTTCGACCAGATCGGTGGCGGGGTAGACGATGCAGCCGACCACGCGAGACGGCGGCAACTTTTCCCAGAGCTGTCCCCTGGGGTCTACCGCCTTGAGCCTCGTATCCTGATAGGGGCCGCGCAGCTTGTAGAAGTACCACCAGGGGACGCCGTTGATCGCCGGCACCAGCGTGGTCTGAGGGCCGATCAACGCGCGAATCGAGTCGGCCGCGGGCAACAGCGCATGTGCCTTGACGGCCAGCACCACGTAGTCCTGTGGACCGAGCTCGCGAGGGTTGTCGGTGGCATGGGGGTGCGCCACCAGCGTTTGTCCTTCGCTGAGCAGCTTGACGCCCTTTTCCTTGATCGCCTGCAGGTTCGGTCCGCGGGCAACGAAGGAAACGTCCGCGCCCGAAAGCGCAAGCTTGGTTCCGACGTACCCGCCGATTGCGCCCGCACCGAAGATGCAAATTTTCATGCAGCCGATTCCGAGGGAGCCAAGCCCAGCTTAGCGGCCAGGCCGATGCGCTGCAGCTTTCCGGTCGCACCCTTCGGGATCTCCGCTAAAAAGACGATCTTCCTCGGCACTTTGAATTCCGGTAGGCGACACGCGGCAAAGTCCTTCAGCTCTCGATCGGTGAGACTGTGCCCCTCGCGTAGGACAACCGCGGCCGCGACTTCCTCCCCCAAGTGATGGTGCGGCAGCGCGAAGGTGGCCACCTGAGCGACCGCCGGATGATCCATCAGCACCTCGTCCACTTCGATCGGGGAAACCTTCTCGCCTCCTCGGTTGATCAGCTCTTTGAGGCGGCCGGTCAGCCGAAGGAAACCCTGCTCGTCGAACATCCCCTGATCCCCGGTTCTGAACCAACCGTTGATGAAGGCGCGCGCATTGGCGGTCGGGTTGTTTTCGTACCCCGAGGTGACGTTGAGGCCCCGAATCACCACCTCGCCGGGAGTCGAGTGGGGCAGCTGATGACCGTGCTCGTCGACGATCGCAACCTCGGTTCCCGCAGGGACGCCGACCGAGCCCGCCTTGCGGGCGAGCGGCGGCAAGGGATTGGAAGCGATCTGATGCGAAGCCTCGGTCATGCCATAACTCTCGACCACCGGCGCATTCATCACCCGCTCCAGCTCGGCCATGACCGCAGCGGGCAAAGCCGCCGACCCCGAGCGCAAAAACCGAAGCCGCATCCGCTCGAGGATCTGCCGATGTCCGCGAGCCCGGCCGAGGATCGCCTGGTGCATCGTCGGCACCGCCGTGTACCAGGTGGGCTGAACCTCGTCGACCCAACCATAGAAGCGAAGTGCGTTGAATCCGGAGCTGCAACATACCGAGGCTCCTGCCGCTACTGAGGCGCTCACCGCGGCCATCAGCCCATGGATGTGAAAGAGCGGCATGATGTTGAGGCACCTGTCCGAGGCGGTCAGCCGCAAGCTGGCGAGAATCTGAACCGCGGAACTGGCGATGTTTCGCTGCGAAAGCGGCACGATGTTCGGTCGCGACGTAGTCCCGGAGGTGTGCAGCAACAGAGCCAGGTCCTCGGGTTTCGCAAGTCCGGGCGAGCCGCTCGGCAGCAGCATCTTAGCCGGGGCCTCGAGCACGAAGTCGCCTGCTCCCGAGTCGCGGCGCGGATGGAGCTCGATGATCGGAATATTCAATGCCGCTGCCGCAGCTCGCGCGGGCGACTCGACACCTGCCTCGGCGATCAGCGCCTTGGCCTTCAAGTCCGAAAGGTAGTACTCGAACGCGTCGGCGCGGAAGCCGGGGTTGAGAGGCACCGTGGTGGCGCCGGCGGCCACGGAAAGAAACGCGGTCGCCATCTCCGGCCCATTGCCCAGAACGATGGCCACCCTGTCATTGCGGCCAATCCCCATGGCATTGAGGGAGGTCACCGTCCGCTCCATCAACGCGCGCAACTGAGAGTAGGTGAGCCACTTTCTCTTGGGAGCACCGATCGCTGGGGATTTGTCCTCGCCGCCCGTCAACAGTTCTGCAACCGTCCTACAATCCCGCATCAGGTTCACTCCGTGTGAATGTGCGCATTGCCTGCTCGGCGTTCGTGCCCGTACCGCCAATAAGAGGCGCATTCTACGCGGCGCGTTACGGCGCTGGCCTGGCCTGCGTGCTTGTCAGCAAAAGCATTACTTACAGCAGGCCTGAGATGCGCCCCTGCTAAGCGGCCGTAGGACCGGTCAAACCCCGAATTTCGCGGCTTCGCACGTGCGGGCCGCCAAGGTTGCCTTCCGAAGAGGTGGCGAACTACGGCTTGAAGGCCGGAACGGCGGAGGGCTGGCCGGCGAACTCCGGCACGTCGCGGGCGACCGGCACCTTCATCTTACGAAGTACGAAGTAGGCGAGCACCGCCGCAGTGATGTCGAAGGCGATGGCGATTCCAAAAACGCCCGCCCAGCCGACCTTCGGCAAGGTGAACGTCGCGGCGAACGGTGTCCACACCGAGCGAATCACGGTCAGTACAATCCCATAGGTGACCAACAGAGCGGCAATCGCCAGCAGGACCTCCTTAGCCCTTCGACTTAAAGCCACGTGCATCACGGTCGGAGCGATGAACAACGCAAACAGCAGAACCGCACCACCCAAAATCAGCAGGATGTCGGCCCGGAAATCGAAAGCTTTGCCGGCCGCCAGGGCCGAACCGATGGGAACGAACATCGAAGCGGTTCCCTTGGCGGTGTAGAGGAACCCGTAATTTGCGGTGGCGTATTTGCGACCGAAGAAATCCCCGCACAGCGCCGGAAACAGCGAGAAGATCTCTCCCCAACCAAAGAAGGTGAAGGCACTGCAGATCACAAACGCCAGTGGATTCCGGGCGAACTGGATCAGCACGAAGATCGCGATCGCTTCGAGACCGAAGGCCAAGGTCATCGTCTTCTCTCGGCCAATGTGATCTGACACCCATCCCCAGAAGGGTCGGCAAAGGCCGTTGATCACTCGATCGGCGGAAAGGGCAAATTGCAGCGCGGGCATGGTGAGCCACAAAAACGTCACCGGAACCTTGGCGACCTTGAAGTCCACCGCCATCGGATTGAGCTGTGCAACCGCCATCAGGCCGCCGGTGGCGACCAGTGTCATCATCAAGTACATCAGCCAAAACTGCGGCGTGGACGCCATCTGGGGGGGCGTGAAGTCGACCGTGCTCTGTCGGCGGCTGACTTGAACGGCCACCGCCTCTTTCCTCCACCCCCGCGGCAGCCACCCCGGCGGAGGGGCCTTGAGGAACAGCGAAGCAAGGACCACCACCGCGCCCTGGATGATTCCCCACTGAATGAAAGCCGCTTGATAGCCTTGGCTGTTGATCATGTTCGCGATCGGGGCGACGGTAAACGCGGACCCAGCGCCAAAACCCGCCGCCGTCAGACCGGCGGCCAGCCCACGGTGGTCCGGGAACCACTTGAGAGCGCTGCCGATCGCGGTCCCATACACCACGCCAGCGCCGATGCCGGCAACCGCGTAGGAGCCGTAGAGAGCGGTCAGCGACTCGGCGTAGCCGCTTCCGACCCATCCCAGGCCAGCCAAGATGCCGCCGATCAGGACCAGAATTCTGGGCCCGAACTTGTCGACGAGGGTACCCTCGAAGGGAACCAGCCAGGTTTCCAGAAGCACGAAGATGGTGAAGGTCACCTGGATCAGGGATTGCTCTTGGCCCAAGTGCTTCTGCAGTGGCGGCACGAACAATGTCCAGCCGTATTGAAAATTCGCCACCGCCACCATGCTGAGCACGCTGAAAAAGAGGATCAGCCATCGATTCCCCAACACCGAGCCCTGGGCGGCTGAAACCGCCGGACTGGGTTCCTCGCGCACTGCAGCCATGATGCACCTCCCGAGAGAATTTTCCTGCTAGTCCTTCCTCTCCCTTACAGGCAAGCAGAATCGCTCGCCTGGCTTACGCCGGGGCGGGATCCGCTTCGACCTGCTTGCGGAATGGGATGACGCCCGGAATCAACCAACGCTCCCACATGTCGTCGACTTTGCTTTGAAAGTAGCCGATGTCGTCATCGGTGAAGTGCGCGAACCGCCCTTGCCGTAGCAAGTAGTCACGTACCGGCGTGCGCTTGAGCTGGCCGTCCGCGATCGCGCGAGTCTTTCCGATGAGCTTGAGAACGCCCTTTTCCACTTCGTAGAGCGGCCACACACCGCTGCTCACGGCCAATTCACCGAGCTCGTGGGATTGGATTGGATCGTAGTCCCAGCCTTTAGGGCAGGGGTCGAGGGAGTGGATGAAGGTCGGTCCGCCGATGCTGAGCGCCTTTCGAACCGCGTTCATCGCCTCCACCGCGTAAGACATGCACACCGTTGCCACGTATTTGCAGCTCGGGTGGCCGGCGGCGAGCATCCCAGCGGTGTTCTTCTTCCACCGGTGATGCATGATCCGCTTGATTTTGCCCGGGGTGCTGAAGGTGGTGTTCGCGCCGTAGGGCGTCGAGCCGGACAACTGAATGTCCGTATTGGCGTAAGACTCGTTGTCGTACATCAGGATCAGCAGGTTGTAATCAGGGTGGGTGAGCGTGGCCGAGATCGCGGACAGTCCCATGTCCGCGCCCCCGCCGTCGCCGCAGAAGGCGATCACGTTGATCGGCTCGTTCTTGATCTTGCCCTTGCGCATCAGCGCCTTGAGCCCCGCGGCGGTGCCCAACCCGGCCGAACCGCTCGAGCCGAGTTGGGTATGCATCCAGGGCACCACCCAGGAAGTGCTGTAGTACGTGGTGTTGGCCACATACATGCAGCCGGTGCTGCCCAGTACGATGGTGCGAGGTCCGGCAGCCTTGACCATCATCTTCATCACCAGCGCGGATTCGCATCCCTGGCAGGTCCGGTGACCGGAAGTGAAGTACTCCTCCAACGGAAGCTTCTTGACGCCCTTGAACGCGTCCAGGTGCTGCGTGGGCTGCTGCCTCAACAACTCCGCCAGTTCTCTGTCATTCGCCATAGTGGCCATCGCAAAATCCTCCTTGCCAACCTACTCGCGTAAACCAATCCACTGCGTCCCCGGCTGCGCCTTGCCTTCCGCCGCCAGATAAACGCTTCGGGTCATCCGATTGACGTCCGGGACCGTGACCTCGCGACCGCCCAGTCCGCAGATGAAGCCCACCACCGGCGGTCGTTTGGCGGCAGGGTAGAGCGCGGTGCGTACCTCGGTGGCGAGCACCCCGCCCATGTACGGCGAGCCGAACGAGAAGTCGCGATCGATCACCCCTACCGCCTTGAATCGGCCCAGAGTGGCCGCCAGTTCCTCGGCGGCAAAGGGCCGGAACCAACGCATCCGGACGAAACCCACTTTCATGCCCTGCTCCCGCATTTTTCGAATCGCCACCCGGACGGGATTCGACATGGTACCCATTCCGACGAGAACCACATCCGCATCGTCGGTCATGTATTCCTCGAAGAATGGCAGCCCGTACTTGCGGCCGAAGATGCGCTCGAAGTCGGCGTACGCCTCGCGGATCACCGTGAGCGAGCGTTCCATCGCCGCGGCATTTTGCCGCCGAATCTCCATCAGCCAGTCCTCGTTGGCCTGAGGCGCGACGGTGATTGGATTGTCGGGGTGGAGCAGCAGATCGCCCCGATTGTAGCGAGGCAAGAACGCATCCACCTTCGCCTGAGACGGAATCTTCACCAGCGCCTGGGAATGGGTGAGAAACGCGCCGTCGCAGCTGATAGCGCAGGGCAAGAAGATTCGCCGATCCTCCGCCACCCGGTAGGCGATGAGCGCGGTATCGAGCGCCTCTTGCGCGTTGTCCACCCAGACCAGCTGCCACCCCAGATCTCGCACCGCCAAGGCGTCGTTGTGCTCAACGCCGAACGCGCCGGGATCGTCAAGGGCGCGGTTTCCGACCATCGCCACCATCGGGATGCGCAGCGCTGGGGTTACCGTGAGCGCTTCGAACGCGTACATCCAGCCCACTCCGGAGGAGCCGCAAAATACCCGAGCTCCGACCGCGGAGGCGTGCTTGACCACCTCGAATTGCGAGTGCTCGCTCTCGGCGACGATGTACTCGCAATCCAACTCCCCGTTCGACACCAACTTGGCGACGTACTGCATCACCGTGTCGTAGGGGCGGATCGGATAGGCAGTGATCACGTCCACGTCGGCCAGCTTGCAGGCCACCGCGATCGCCTCGCTGCCGGTGATCAACGAGGTTCCCTCCGCCGTTAGAGTTGGCTGCACGGGTGCTACCGGTACCTGCGGCTCAACCTTTGCCTCTACCTGTGCCTGTGGCATGACGGCTCTCCCTGTGGAAACGTTGCTTTAGCCCTGATTGGCAGTCTTGGCTTGGTCTTTCAGCTCCTGCTCGTACTGTCCGCGGTAACGGAAGCCGTGGGAGCGCTCCGGCCGATTGGCGATCTTCTCATCGAGCCAGCGGTGATACCCCTCCTTGTCCTTCTTCCACATTTCCCATTGGCTGGCGTTGTCGCTGAACTGCGTCTCGTTGACCATGGTGACGCATTTGTCGACCGGGCAAACCGCCTCGCACACCCCGCAGCCGCAGCACGCCTGCATGTTCGCGTCGTAGAGCGAGTCCGGGGTGACGTCGAAACACGAGTCCGGGCACTGGAGCCAGCAGAGCGTGCACTTGATGCAAGTGTCGAAATTGACGACCGGCCGCATCGTGCGGGTGGTGAACTTTTTGAAGGTCGGGTTGCGCTCGGGTCGATATCCCCCGCTCTTTCCGTTGTTGGGGTCCTCCATGGCGTGGCCCGGGGGAATACAGGGAATGGCGATTCCCTCTCGCATCTCGGTCCACTTCGGGAAGGTGAATTCGTACGGTTTTTCCGGATTGCCCTGCAGCGAGGTTACGGTGACCGGCGCGGTTTGAGAGTGACTCTTGCGAGCCGAGGTAACCTTGAGCTCATCGTGCCACTCATCGCGGATCACCTGCTCGACGGAGGCCAGGTTGCACAGCTGAGGCAACACCTTGGCGACCGTTCCGAGGATCCGAACGTCGGTGTGATCATCCTTGTACACCCACAGACCGGAGAAGCTGGCGATGCCTTTGACGATCGCCAGCTGATAGGGGTCCTCCTTGCGGTGGGCCATCGCCACCAGCGTTTCGGGCGTCTGGTGGGAGGTGACGATCAGCGTCCCGTTCGGTTTGAGCAGCCGGTTGATGGGCTGCAAGCCGTACCAGGCCCAAGACTCGACGCCTTTGCACAGCGTGTCATCCACCGCGATGGTGACGTCCACCTGCTTGGGCTCGTACTTCGCCATTCCTTCTTCCAGGGTGAGGTCGTCGGTGGCGATGATCGCGAAGTTCTTGGCGGGAACGCCATTGCGCTCGGGGCTGTCCCCGTACCGGCCGAAGGTAATTCCAGGCTTTCCTTCCCGGTGAGCAGCCAGCACCAGTGCTCGCCCGATGTTTTTCGCCAAGGTCTTTTGGAAGATGCCTCGATAGACGATCTCGACTGCAAACAGTTGGCCCATCTCACGCCTCCGATTGGAATTTGCGCATCACCACTCGTTGAATCTCCACCAGGTGCTGCCGCGCGGCCCGCTCCGCAGCGCGCGGATCGCGCCGCTTGATCGCGCTGAGCAACCGAACGTGCCCCGCGTAGGACCGCTCGCGCCGCCCCCGAACTTGCAAGGATTGGGAGCGGCTTTCGCGAAGCAGATCCATGAGAACGTCCAGCACCCTGAGCACCACGCTGTTTTGGGCGGCGAGAGCGATGGTGCGGTGGAACTGCGAATCCTCCAGCATCGTGTCCTCGTCCCGCGCCATCTTTTCTCGCTGACGCCGCAGAATGTCTTCCAGCTGCGCCACCTCAGCTGCGCTGGCGCGCAGCGCGGCGCGGGCAGCCAAGGCGGGCTCGATCATCCGGCGCACGTCCAAGAGCTCAGAGACCATGTCCCGCTTGCGGACCAGGACAGTGGCCAAGGGCACCACCAGCGATTCGGTCGAGAGATCTCGAATCACCGTGCCGCGGCCATGGTGCGCCTCGAGAATTCCTGCCACCTCCAAAGTCCTGATCGCGTCACGGACCGAGCTTCGACTCACGCCCAGCTGCGTCGACAACTCGCGTTCCGATGGAAGCCGATCTCCGGTTTTCAGAGTGCCTTGCGCAATCAGCTGCTGGATTTGCTCCGAGACCTGATGGTAGCGGCGCGCCTTGCGGATCGTCTTGAAGTGCCCTGCCCCTGCTCCGGTCAGCGTGCCCTTCGCCGATGATGCCGCCGAGCTTTCCATCCGCTCTCCGCTGTTGTCAGGTGATCGGACCACTTCGTGCAAGGTCGGCCGATACCCCAGGTCGGCCTGCACCGTCAAGAGACTTCTGCCGCCGCGGTTGTTGAAAAGATAGTACGCCCCAGGCCCTTCAGTCAGTGAATCTCCGGCCCGGTCGGCAAGTCGAGGCTGAACACGCAACCCTTTCCCGGAACCGAGTGCACCCGAAGCGCACCGCCATGGGCCTCGGCCGCTCGCTTGGCGCCTGCCAAGCAGAGCGCGAAGCGGCTCTCGTCCGCGCCAAGCTGCACGAAAGGGTCGAACATCTTTTCGACCTGCCCCTCTTCGAGCCCTCCGCATTCGTCCTCAACATCCAACAGCACTCGGCCCTGGGCGGCGCGAGCCCTGAGCAACACCCGTCCTCCGCGCCTCGTGAATCTGACCGCGTTGCGAACCAGGCTGGTCAGCGTCACCCGCAGCAACCGTTGGTCCGCCTGCACGTTGAGCTCGGGATCAGAGACCGATTTGACGTCGATGCCTTTCGAACCAGCGCTCTCTCTCGAATCCTCGGCTACATCCGACAGAAGTCCGGCAAGGTTGATCGAAAGCCGATGGAGCATGGGCCCGGGCTTGAGACGCAGGTTGAGCAAGGCGTTGTCCACCACGTCGGTCAATCTGCAAAGGCCCCGGTTGAGCATTTGAAGGTGTCGGTCGAAGCCGCTGCTCTGCTTACGGCTGAGAAAGCCGGCAGCAAAACGCGCGATCCCGAGCGCGTTGCGGATTTCCTGGGTTAAAAAGCTCAGGCGTTTGGCGGTCAGGGCTTGCGCTTCCCGGTCCCGCGCGGTCGCGTACTCCTCCGCGGCGTCCGCGGCGGCGGTGTTGATGATTCTGTGAAACAGCGCGGCTTCTTCGGCGCTGACTGCAATGCTGTGCTCCGCGGCGAGCTCCCAGATCGCATCCGCAAGCAGCCCATACTCGCGGACCACTGCTCCAACG
>Ga0126384_10000636_pt1 | contig 19692 bp, 22 predicted proteins | sample PanSoiMetPlot_36_FD_92543 | JGI IMG/M metagenome (GOLD analysis project Ga0126384, IMG submission 92543) | Tropical forest soil microbial communities from Panama - MetaG Plot_36 | ecosystem: Environmental > Terrestrial > Soil > Tropical forest > Bulk soil | place: Panama | collected 2016-02-17 | reverse complement strand
TGCTCGATCGACTGGCTGCCGGCGGTGACACCCTCGTTCGGCGTGCGCGCGGTGTCGCCGGAGATCATGTGCACGCGTGCGAGCGGCAGGTCGAGCTCCTCGGCGGCGATCTGGGCAAGCGCCGTGACGATGCCCTGTCCGAGTTCGACCTTGCCGGTGCACACCGTCGCGTTGCCGTCCGCATCGATGCGGATCCAGGCATCGAGCATGCGGTTGGTCTCGAGATCGCCCGGCAGCTTCGCGGGCTGTTGGGCGAGCGCAACCTTCGGGTCGAGCGAGAATGCCAGCACGATCGCGCCGGCGCCGGCCGTGAAGGTGCGGCGGGAGATCATCGGGGCGTTCATGTCAGGTCCTCCCCATCGTGTCGGCGGCGCGCAGCACGGCACGCACGATCCGGTTATGGGTGCCGCAGCGGCAGAGATTGAGCGCGAGACCCTCGCGCACCTCGGCGTCGGTCGGATGCGGGTTGCGGTCGAGCAGCGACTTCGCGGTCATGATCATGCCGTTGATGCAGTAGCCGCACTGCGCCGCCTGCTCGTCGATGAAGGCCTGCTGTATCGGGTGCGGCTTCTGCACGCTGCCGAGGCCCTCGATGGTGGTGATCTCGGACTGACCGACCGAGCCGGCCGGCGTCACGCAGGAGCGCACCGGCTGGCCGTCGACCAGCACCGTGCAGGCGCCGCATTGCGACAGGCCGCAGCCGAATTTTGCGCCGTTGAGCGCGAGATCGTTGCGCAGCACATAGAGCAGCGGCGTGTCCGGCTCGGCCGGAACGCTGTGCGTCGCCCCGTTCACCTTCAAGCTGATGGTCATGAAGCCTCCCTGTGGCCGCACCTCGCGGCCATCGGTTGGATTGGGAGCGCATATTGCGCCGAGGATCGTCCCGGCGTCGAGACGGTGTCGCCGGACATATCCTTGTCGAACCGACATCCCCCGGATCAAGCTCGGGCAGGCTTTCGCCGGGATATGCGCGCGCTAATCGACGCGGCAGCCGTCGAGAAACAGGCGCACCGCCGCGCGCAGCCGGCGGTCCTCCTCGGCGGGCGGCTCGCGGCCGATCAGGAGCGCCAGGGTCCGCGGTATACCGACCACCAGGATGGCGAAATGTTCCGCCATCGTGCGCGGATCGCGCAGCACGATCACGCCGCGCTCCGCATAGATCAGCAGCACCTCGATCACCATGTCGAGCAGCCGGTTGCGCTCGACGAACAGCTTGGCGAGCTCGGGAAAACGGCCGGCCTCGGCCACGAACTGGCGATGGAACGCCAGTGCCTCGGGAGTGAGCACGAGGTCGAGCAGCTTGCGCCCGAACGCAAACAATCCTTGCTCGATATCATCGGGCGGCGGCTCGGTGAGGTGCAGCGTGCCGACCGCATCCGCCATCAGGCGCTCGATCGCCTCGACGAACAAGGCGCCCTTGTCGGCATAGCGCGCGTAGATGAAGCCCTTGGCGACACCGGATTGGCGGGAGATCTCGTCGACCGAGACGCCGTCCCACCCTTTTTCCAGAAACAGCCGGAATGCCGTCGTCAGGAGCGTGCGATGCCGTCGCTCCGCCTCTTCCCGGGTCGGACGGCCGCCCGGACCGCGCTTGAACTCGCCATGCTCGAGCGGCGCGTCCGTCATGCTTTGAATTGCTCCTTGCCGCGATGCAGCATCAGTGTTAATGCAACGATACCGTTCGGTTACAAAACGTCAAGTCCATCAACTGGGCTGAGGCCCCGAGTCCAGTTCCATGAGCCGACGCTTCATCGCCTTTTCCACCATCCTGCTCCTGGCCGTCGCTGGCGGCGCGTGGTGGTGGACCACGCGGACGGTCGGGGCGACCGAGTGGCAGGGCTATGCGGAGGCCGATTTCGTCAAGGTCGGCCCTACCCAGCAAGGGCTCCTCACCTCGCTTGCGGTCAAGCGCGGCACGCGGGTGGGGGCCGGCGCGCCGCTGTTCGATCAGGACGACACGTCGGACCGGGCGGCGCGTGACCAGGCGGCGCGTCAGCTCAAGCAGGCCGAGGAGCAACTGGCCAATCTCCAGGCCGGCGGCAAGTTGACCGAAATCCAGCAGGGCGAAGCAAGCCTCGCCGAAGCCAGGGCGGCGCGCGACAAGATCGAGTCGGATCTCCGGCGCAACGAGACCCTGGTGACATCCGGCGCCACCACCCGGCAGCTCGTCGACCAGCAGCGCGCCGATCTGCGCTCCGCCAACGCCAAGGTGGAGGGCCTCGAGGCGGCGCTGGCCCAGATGCACGGGCCGATGGGACGCGAGGGCGAGATCAAGGCGCAGCGCGAGCTGATCGAGGCCTCGCGCGCGGCAGTGACGATGGCGCAGTGGCGGATCGACCAGCGTCATGTGGTGTCGCCGGTCGCCGGCGTGGTCGCCGACGTTCTGGCGCGGCCGGGCGAGACCATCCCGGCCGGCGGTCCGGTGGTGTCGCTGCTGCCGCCCGAAAACATCTTCGTACGCTTCTTCGTTCCCGAGACGCGGCTCGCCGAGGTCCACAACGGCGACCGGGTCGCGCTGATCTGCGACCGCTGCCCGTCCGGTCTCGTCGCCACGGTCTCGTTCATCTCGCCGCAGGCCGAGTACACGCCGCCGGTGATCTACAGCGAGGCCAGCCGCTCGAAGCTCGTCTACATGGTCGAGGCGCGGCCTTCCGGCGAGCACGCCGTGCTGATCAATCCCGGACAGCCGATCGCAGTGCGGCCGACCGTAGCCCAGCCGATCGCTGTGCAGCCAGTCGCCGAGGGCGGACCGCGATGACCGACGCGGCGCCGACCGACTACGTCATCGATGTACACGACCTGCGCAAGAGCTTTGGCGACCGCAAGGTCGTCGACGGGCTGAGCCTGCAGGTCGCCAAGGGCGAGATCTGCGGTTTCCTCGGCGCCAACGGCAGCGGCAAGACCACCACCATCCGGATGCTGTGCGGTCTGCTCGTCGCCGACGCCGGACGCGGCACCTGCCTCGGCCTCGACATCATCCGCGAGGCGCCGCTGATCCGCCGCCAGGTCGGCTACATGACGCAGAAGTTCAGTTTCTACGAAGACCTCACGGTGTTCGAGAACCTTGACCTCGTGGCGAGCGTCTACGAGATGCCGAATCCACGCGCGGCCGTCGCTGACATCATGGAGCGCATGGGGCTTGCGGATCGCCGCGATCAGCTTGCCGCACAGCTGTCGGGCGGATGGAAACAGCGTCTGGCGCTCGCTGCCTGCATCCTGCACAAGCCGCAGCTCCTGCTGCTCGACGAGCCGACCGCCGGCGTCGACGCCAAGGCGCGGCGCGAGTTCTGGGACCTCATCCACGACATGGCGGGCGGCGGGCTCACCGTGCTGGTGTCGACCCACTACATGGACGAGGCCGAGCGCTGCAACCGCATCGTCTATCTGGCGCAAGGGCGCATCGTCGTGCACGGCGGCGCCGACGAGGTCACGCGCCAGTCCGGACTGATCACTTTCGAGGCCACCGGCGAGAACGTCGACGATGCGGCGCGTCGCCTGCGGCGCATGCCGGGCGTCGAGGCCGCCGCCGTGTTCGGCCGCGCCCTCCATGTCGCCGGGCTCGACCGCGGCGCGCTCGAAAGCGCGATCCACGAAGTCGAAGGCGGCACCTTGTCGTGGCGCGAGGTCGAGCCGCGCCTGGAAGACGTGTTCATCCACATGCTGAGCATCAAGGGCGAGGGCAAGGAGGCGCCATGATCTCGTTCAAGCGGCTCTACGCGCTGATGCGCAAGGAATGGATCCAGGTCATGCGCGACTCGCTGACGCTGCGGTTCATCATCGCGGTGCCGACCATGCAGCTCTTCCTGTTCGGCTACGCCATCAACACCAATCCGCAGCATCTGCCGACCGGGCTCCTGGCGGTCGAGAACTCCAAATACGAGCGCACCATCATCGCCGCCCTGCACAACACCGGCTACTACGACATCCGCACGCTTGCGAGCGAGGCGGAAGCCGAGCGTGCGCTGGCGCAGGGCGAGCTGATGTTCGTCATCGCGTTCCCGCCGAATTTCGACCGCGCCGTCGACCGCGGCGAGCGCCCCTCGGTGCTGATCGATGCCGACGCCACCGACCCCAGCGCCGTCGGCAACGCCACCGCGGCACTCGCGGCCGTCGCGTCCGCCCTCGATCGCGACCTGCCGCCGATCATGCGCGCGACCCCGACCTCGACCGCGTTCCAGTTCGTTGTCCACGCCCGCTACAATCCCGAGCAGCTCACCGTGCTCAATATCGTACCCGGGCTCATGTGCATCGTGCTGATGATGTCGACGCTGTTCATGACCACGCTGTCGATCACCAAGGAGCGCGAGCGTGGCACCATGGAGAACCTGCTCGCCATGCCGGTGCGGCCGGTCGAGGTGATGCTCGCCAAGATCGTGCCCTACGTGTTCATCGGCTACATCCAGGTGATGCTGATCCTGGTCACGGCATCGCTGGTCTTCCAGCTGCCGCTGCGCGGCTCGCTGCCGTCGCTGCTTGTCGCCCTCGGCCTGTTCATCGGCGGCAATCTCGCTCTCGGCATCACGTTCTCGACCGTGTCGGCAAACCAGATGCAGGCCATGCAGTTTGCCCAGTTCGCCCTGATGCCGTCCTTCATGCTGTCCGGATTCATGTTTCCGTTTCGCGGCATGCCGCAATGGGCGCAGTGGGCGGGCGAGATCTTTCCGACCACCCATGCGATGCGGATCGTGCGCGGCGTGCTGCTCAAAGGCAACGCCACGCCCGACATTCTGCCGGAGCTGTGGCCGATCGCGCTGTTCATGATTGCGGTCGTCGCCATCGCGGTGTGGTGCTATCGCGAAACGCTGGAATAATCGCGGGTCGGACTCGAGCACGAAGCGATTAGGCAGAATCGCATCGTGCTCTCATTTCATTGATGCTGGCGCCGGGCGGATGTCAGTTACCTGTCTGTCGGTCACTTCTGACATCAGGCACGGGACGGGCATGCCTCGCGGCCTGCATGTCCATGTTCGATCTTCCGCCCGTCGGCGGGTTCTCGGCTGACGATTTGCCTCAAACGTGCGACCGCCGAGCCAATTCGCTGCCGGGCAAATCGGGTTCATGCGGCGAGGAGGTCGTGATCGGCTCTGATCCGACCCCGTCTTGGCGCTCAGCGGGCAATTGCAAAACGGTTGCGCGCTGCCGGGGCTGCAAAATCGTCAACAGAACGGTCCGACCATCGGGGAATTCGACAGCGTCGTGGTGGGCGTAGGGGTTGGCGGGATCCACGCGGCGAAAGCGCACGAGTCGTCCGGCGCGCAGCCTTCGCCGAAAGAACGAGAATGGGCGTTCCCAGGCCACGTCCTGTTCGAATGCAAGCTCGGTCCCGGGCATGACGCAGACCGCAATATTCGGTTCATCCAGGGCTGCAAACCCGCGCGTCGACGAGTTTCGAAACTTCGTCGTCGTGAGTATCTCCCCCAAGCGAGCCGGTCGCGACGCGACGGCATGCAAGCTGTAATCGCACATCGGTACACCTCTTCAGCTGCTTGGGCGACGCCTTCAGGCTGCGAGCTCTGGGCTCCGCCCTTGGATGATCCCTTTGAGTCGTTCGCGGCGAGGCCGCATCGACCGAGTCGATTTTCTGAAAAATATCCGGGTTGCTTCGTCGACCGAGTCGATCTCCATGAGAAACCACATCCGGGGTGCTTCGTTCCGTCGCTTGCTGGACAACGGACCGCAGCCGCTCCAGCGTAGAGCGATTTACGAGGTCACGGCCTACAGCGCCGGCAGGTCTCCCCTCGCCCATCCGTCGCGGGTCGCGGCCGCGAACGCTGCAAGATTCCCGGCCGCAATCGCGGCCCGCATGCCCTGCATGAGGTCCTGATAATAGAAAAGATTGACCTGGCTCAGCAGCATGCCGCCGAGCGCCTCGTTCGCCTTGACCAGGTGGTGCAGATAGGCGCGCGAGAAATCGCGCGCCGCCGGACAGCGGCTCTCGGCATCGAGCGGGCGCGGATCGGCCGCGTGGCGCGCATTCCTGAGATTGATCGGACCGTGGCGCGTGAAGGCGAGGCCGTGGCGGCCGTTGCGGGTCGGCAGCACGCAGTCGAACATGTCGATGCCGCGCGCGGCCGCCGCGAGCAGATCGTCGGGCGTTCCCACACCCATGAGATAACGCGGCTGACTGGCGGGTAGGCGTGGCACGACCTCCTCGACGATCGCCAGCATCACGTCCTGCGGCTCGCCGACCGCAAGCCCGCCGATCGCGTAGCCGTCGAATCCCATGTCGACCAGCGCGCGCGCGCTCTCGACGCGCTGGCCCTTGTCGTCGCCACCCTGCACGATGCCGAACAGCGCCCGCCCGGCAGGCGACCCCTCAAATGCGCGCTTGCAGCGCTCGGCCCAGCGCAGCGAAAGCTGCGCGGCGCGTGCGATCTCGGCCGGCTCGGCCGGCAGCTTGAGGCACTCGTCGAGCTGCATCGCGACGTCGGCGCCGAGCAGTCGCTGGATCTCGATCGCGCGCTCGGGGCTGAGCGCCACCACGGCGCCATCGAGATGCGAGCGGAAGATCACGCCGTTCTCGTCGACCTTGCGCAGGTCGGCGAGCGACATCACCTGGAAGCCGCCCGAGTCGGTCAGGATCGGATGCGGCCAGTTGATGAAGCGGTGCAGCCCGCCGAGCTCGGCGATGCGCTCGGCACCCGGCCGCAGCATCAGGTGATAGGTGTTGCCGAGCACGATGTCGGCGCCGGCTTCCCGCACCTCGCGCCAGTGCACGCCCTTGAGCGCGCCCTGGGTGGCGATCGGCATGAAGGCCGGGGTGCGCACGGTGCCACGCGGCATGCGGATCTCGCCCGCACGGGCGGTGCCGTCGGTGCGCTGGAGCGTGAACGAGAAGGCGTCGGCCATCGCGCTTCAGCTCGCAGCTCGATGCAGAAGGCAGGCATCGCCGTAGGAATAGAACCGATACCCCGCGGCGATCGCATGCGCATAGGCACGTTTCATCGTCTCGAGACCGCTGAAGGCGGCGATCAGCATGAACAGCGTGGAGCGCGGCAGGTGGAAATTGGTCAGCATCAGGTCGACCGCGCGAAACCGATAGCCCGGCGTGATGAAGATCGCGGTCTCGCCTTCGAACGGCCGGAGCGTACCGTCCTCCGCGACCGCGCTCTCGAGCAGCCGCAGCGAGGTCGACCCGACCGCGACGATGCGGCCGCCCGTTCGGCGCGCCGCGTTAAGGGCATCCGCCGTGGCCGCATCGAGACTGCCCCATTCGGCATGCATGGCGTGGCCGGCCGTGTCCTCGGCGGTCACCGGCAGAAACGTGCCGGCGCCGACATGCAGCGTCACGGTGTTGAGCCCGACATCGCGCGCCGCAAGCCGCGCCCGCAGCGCATCGGTGAAATGCAGGCCGGCGGTCGGCGCCGCCACCGCGCCTTCGTGGCGCGCGAACAGGGTCTGGTAGTCGGCGCGGTCCTGATCGTCGGCGGCGCGGCGCGTCGCGATATAGGGCGGCAACGGCATGTCGCCGCGTTCCTCGATCGCCTGGTCGAGCACCGGACCGTGGAACGCGAACGCCAGCGTGACCTCGCCGCGCTCGCCCTTGTGCTCGACCGTGGCGTCGAGCTGGCCGAGGAAGCAGACCTTGCCCTCCTCGCCGAACCGGATCACGTCCCCGACCGCGAGCTTCTTCGCCGGCTTGACCAGCGCCTGCCAGCGTGAGCCGTCGAGCCGCTTGATCAGGTTGGCCTCGATCGTCGGCTCGGTCGCGCGGCCGATGCGCCGGCCGTGCAGCGCTGCCGGAATCACCTTGGTGTCGTTGACCACGAGCTGGTCGCCGGCGCGCAGCAGATCCGGCAGGTCGCCGACCACGCGATCCTCGGTCTCGGCCTTCGCGCCCGGGCGCACCACCAGGAGCCGCGCGGAATCGCGCGGGCTCGCGGGCCGCAGCGCAATGCGCTCCGGCGGCAGGTCGAAGTCGAACAGGTCGGTCCGCATGAGGTCGGCTCGGAAAAGGCAACCCGCCATGCGCGGGCTGGCCCGCGCATGTATCAGTTTCGTAAGACGATGGTTTGCCGGGTCAAGCCCGGCAACGACGAAACGGCCTGGTCACGCCGCGTCCTTCATATGCGCCTTGACGATCTTGTCCGGATCGCTCACCGGCTCGCCGCGCTTGATCTTGTCGATGTTCTCCATGCCGTACGTGACCTTGCCCCAGACCGTGTATTTGCCGTCGAGGAAGCGCGCGTCGTCGAAGCAGATGAAGAACTGGCTGTCGCCCGAGTCCGGGCTCTGCGCCCGCGCCATCGAAACGGTGCCGCGCACATGCGGCTCGCGGTTGAACTCGGCCTTGAGCTTCTGCCCCGAGCCGCCGGTGCCGGTTCCGTGCGGGCAGCCGGTCTGGGCCATGAAGCCGTCGATCACCCGGTGAAACACGATGCCGTCGTAGAAGCCGTCGCGCACCAGCTCCTTGATGCGGGCCACATGGCCGGGCGCGAGGTCGGGACGCATCTCGATCACGACCTCGCCCTGGGTGGTGTCGAGGATCAGGGTGTTCTGGTCCTTGTCAGTCATGGTGTCAGGCTCCTTTTTCGTTTCGTCGGTCGACGAATGGAAAGATGGCGGGGCGTCCGGCCACCGCATTGCCGAGCCCCTGCGAGAACGGCAGCGGCGTGCAGGCATTGATGGCCTCGACCGCGGCGCGCTGGTACAGCGCCCGGATCTCGGGCGACGCCTCACGCGTCATGTAGGTGAAGCGCGGCTCGCCGAGAAGGTCCCCGGTCCGCGTGAAGGTCAGCATGACCGTGACGTTCATGCCGGGCCTTGCCCGCGCGAGCGGCGGCAGGTGCGCCGCCCAGCAGATCGAGAGCGCGAGGCCGATGTCGTGGAGCGTGTTGAGCACCGGCGGCCGGCGCGGCGGCGGCGCGCCGCTGTCCTGTACGCGCTGCAGGTTGTCGTCGCAGAAGGCAGCGAGACCCTTCGCATGGCCCTGGCCCGCGGCGGCGCCCAGCCCGGCGGCGAACGTGCCCAGCACGAGATAGCGGACGATCGCTCTCATTTAGCGTGCTCGCGGTCCGGCGTGTCTTTTGCGCGCTCTCGGTCCGGCGCGTCTTTTGCGTGCTGGCGGTCCGGCGCGTCACGGTTGTCGACGTAGCGGATCGCGATCGGCCGGCCCGCTATGGCACCGCCCATGCCTTTGCTGAACGGCACCGGGGTGCAGCGATCGAGCGCCTGCGTGATGGTGTGGCGATAGACCTGCCGGGTGTCGTGGTCGATGCCGGGCGTCGTATAGGTCACGCGCGGCTCGGCGATGACCTCTCCGGTCCGCTTGAACGCAAAGCGCACCGACATCTGCATGCCGTGGTGCGTCGCGTCGGGCGGCTGCCAGCAGGCACGCAGCGCGGCGAACAGTTCGCGGATGGTGTCGATCGGATGGTCGCGGTCGACCGGCTCGCCCTGCTTCGACTGGGTGCTGTTGACCGTCAACTGCAGGGTCTGGCCGAGCGGAAACGGATACTGCGGCTGGCACGGCACGCCGCTGAGCGGACTGCACACCGTCGGTGCGCATGGCTCACCGCTCAGCACGCTGCAGATCACGTCGCCTTGCTGCGCCTCGGCGATCGTACCGAACGCGGTGCACGCGCAGACGGCTCCCCCCACCACGGCGTAACGCGTCAGGGGCCTCACATTCGCCTCTCCTCGCTATTTGGCTATTTGGCGTCGGCCGCAACCTGGACCTTGACCATCTTGTCCGGGTTCTCGACCGGCTCGCCTTTCTTGATCTTGTCGACCACGTCCATGCCGGCCGCGACCTCACCAACCACCGTGTACTGCCCGTTGAGGCTCGGCGTCTCGCCATACATGATGAAGAACTGGCTGTTGGCCGAATTGTTGTCGCCGCCCTTGCGCGCCATGCCGACGATGCCGCGCTTGAACGGCACGTTGGAGAACTCGGCCGGCAGGTTGGGATATTTCGAGCCGCCGGTGCCGTTGAAGTTCTGGCCGTCGCCGGTCTGCGCCATGAAGCCGGCGATCACGCGATGGAACGGCACGCCGTCGTAGAATTTCTCGCGCGCCAGCGTCTTGATCCGCTCGGCGTGCTTGGGGGCGAGGTCGGGACGCAGCTTGACGATGATCCGGCCCTTGTTCGTATCGATCAGGATGGTGTTTTCCGGATCGAGCCCGGCGGGCAGCTTGGTCTGGGCAAGCGCAGGCGCGACGCAGGCGAGCGCCGCGATGAACGCCAGAATGCGGACGGACATGCGAATCATGAGATCTCCTGTTGAGACGTTTCCTTGAGACGCGTCTTGGCCCCTTCCTTGGGCCGTAAATGCTTCGCCGGCTCAGGCGCCGGGCTTGCGGCTGCGCTTGGCGCCGAGCCTGGTCGCGACGGAGGCCGGCACGAACGCCGAGACATCGCCCCCCATCCCGGCGATCTGGCGCACCAAAGTGGCGGTGATCGGGCGGACCAGCGGAGAGGCCGGCAGAAAGACCGTCTGCACCTGCGGCGCCATGCTGCCGTTCATGCCGGCCATCTGCATCTCGTAGTCGAGGTCGGTGCCATCGCGCAGACCGCGAATCAAGATGGTCGCGCCGGCACGCTTCGCCGCCGCGACCACGAGGTCGTCGAAGGTCACGCAGTCGAGCGCGCAGCCGGCCTCCTTGGCGATCGGCCCGCAGGTCTCCTTCAGCATGGCGAGCCGCTCGTCGGCCGAAAACAGCGGCGCCTTGCCGGGATGCACCCCGACCGCAACCACCAGCCGGTCGGCGAGCCGGACCGCCTGGCGGATCACGTCGATATGACCGTTGGTAACCGGGTCGAACGAGCCGGCATAAAGAGCAATGCGAGCCATGCGGCGGTCTACCCCGGCCTCCCCCCTGCCGCAAGGCCGGCGCGCGACACGCCGGCCGTTACCCTCGGCTTAAAAAAACTCGCATAAAGACTGAACCTGCCACCCCCCTGCCCCGACTCATCTACGGAAGGGCCGACACGACCTCGGGCGCAACAGGGTGGCGCGCATGACCAAGATCCTCGCAGCCGTTTTCGCCACCGAAATACTGGTCGGCATCATCGTCACGATCGTCATGATCCCGGGCGTGACCCCCCAGGTCGAAGCGCACATGTATGCCGTCACCAAGGGCGACCGCCTCGACCTGCGGACCTACGGCACCGCCTGCTCCGAGCGCGGCTGGCCCTATTTCGAGACGAGCTGCCTGCGCGACACCTCCAACCCGACCCGCGACGCCCGCCCGGTCCGGGTCGTCGGCACCGATCGTCTCGCCGACGTCGGCGGCCCGCGCTAATCCGCCGAATTCGCCCTGCCCCTGCTGTCAAAATGCCGGCCCCGCGCCGGCATTTTTCATTGGCGCTGACCGGCGTGCGGCCGGCCATGTAAGGTCGCGCCAAGCAAGGTCGCACCCGCGCGACGCGCGCGCATGGGCGACGCGAATTGGTCCGCCGTCATCAGGCAGTTTTGCTGCCCGTCGCCTGCGTCGAGCCGTGCGCCGCTTGGGTTCGGTCGGATGGACCGCGCCGTCCGACATCGCGGTAGTCGGAAACGTGACGCCTCACCAGGTCGCCCGCCTCTGACGGCAGCGCCGGCTGGGTGCACGCGCTGTCGGGAAACCAGTGAAACAGATTGGGCCCTTGAAACAGCAAGAGGCCGTCGGCGAGGCGCCGCGCCCTGGAGAAGCCGCTCCAGTCCATCCGTCCCTCACTGCGCTTGCTGCTCGAAGACATGCCGTCGTCGGAAAGACGGATCACCCAATCATCGTTGAGTGTCGGGATTTTGCGTATGCGGCGGCGGCGGGAAACCACACCGCACAATGGGGCGGAAAATATCAAACCCGCTCCGAGAAGCAGACAGAGGATAAGCCAGATGGGGGGCGAGTCGGCGCCTTTGGAAGAGTAGGTCAATGCCAAGTAGATCAACGTTACCAACGCAATCCAGGCAAGCACCCTGGCCAGCCAAAGCCAGCGGTACCACCAGAGTTGCCGCCGGTACCTTGCGTAAGCGGTGACGTAATAATCTTCGTCACCGCGAAAGCGATATTCCACCACCATGAGCATGCCCTTGGAAACTTGCGGACGAGATTAGGGCTGGCGACTTGCCTGCGTTGAGGAGTCGGCACCAATGAGGCGATGTGGCAACCGACTCGATCATAAATCACCGCGCGAAGTGTGGTAATAGCTTGATGTCACGCAATTTTCTCGCGCATAAGACGCATAAGATTCCCTCGGGGTGGAGCCATTCATGCGATTGATCGCAGCAGCTGCTGTCGTGATGGCAATGGTCGGCGCAAGCGTGCCGGTGCAGGCGCAGTCCTATCCGACCCGGACCATCCGGCTGATCGTGCCCTTCCCGGCCGGCGGACCGGTCGACGTCATGGGCCGGCTGATCGCCCAGTCGCTGTCGTCGAGCCTCGGCCAGCAGGTCATCGTCGACAACCGCCCGGGCGCCGGCAGCACGCTCGCGGGCCGCGAGGCCGCCCGCGCCCAGCCGGACGGCTACACGCTCCTCCTCGGCAGTGCCGCCACGCTGGCGATCGGCCCGGCCCTGTTCAAGGACATCGGCTACGACCCGATCGACAGCTTTTCGCCGGTCGCCTTCATGTCGAGCGTGCCTTACGTGATGGTGGCGGGGCCGAAGGCGCCGGCGAAGACCGTCAAGGACGTGATCGCCTACGCCAAGGCCAATTCCGGCAAGCTCAATTTCGGCGTGCCGAACGGCGCCCCGCCGCACATGCTGGCGGCCTGGTTCAAGGACGTGACCGCGACCGACATCGTGGTGGTGCCGTACAAGGGTGCCGCGACCGTGATCACCGACCTGATCGGCGGCCAGATCGACCTCGGCTTCGAGACCACCTCGGTTACCCTGTCGCACGTGCACGAGGGCAGCATCCGCCCGCTCGCGGTCGCGACGACGAAGCGCCTGCCCGACCTGCCGGAGGTGCCGACCATGATCGAGAGCGGCGTGCCGGATTTCATCGCCGCGTCGTGGACCGGGATCATGGCCCCGGCCGGCACGCCGGCCGAGATCATCGGCAAGCTCAACGCGGCGATCAATGCGGCGCTGCGATCGCCCGACATGCAGGCGCGCTACAAGCAGCTCGCCGCCGAGGCAAGCCCGGGCACGCCGCAGGATTTCGCCGCCTTCATTACCGCCGAGCGGCCGAAATGGGCCGCGATGGCGAAGCTGTCGAACTTGAAACCGGATTAAGCCCAAGACTTCTGCGTCATCACCGGGCCGGCGCGCAGCGCCGAGTCCCGGTGATCGACGTCTTGCTCGCCTGAAGGACGTGGATCGCCGGGTCAAGCCCGGCGATGACGCCGGACTCGTGGCCAGGTCACGCCAGGTCGAAATACTCCCGGTGCTCCCAGGCCGCGGTTCGATCGGCGGAGTCTGCGCCCTCCTTCTGCGCGCGGGCGATCTCGGCCTGCTTGAGCGTGACGAAGTAGTCCACGAACGCGTCGCCGAAGCAGGCGCGGAAGCACTTGCTCGCCTGCAGCGCGTCGAGCGCCTCGGCGAGCGATTTCGGCAGCGGCTCGGCGACGAGCTCGTAGGGCTCGTCCGCCGACGGGCCTGGCGTGAGCTTGCGCGTCATGCCGTCGAGCCCGGCATGGATCTGCGACGCCATGTAGAGATAGGGATTGGCGAGCGGCTCGCCGACGCGGTTCTCCAGATGCGTCGACGGATCGCCCGGCGCCCCCATCACCCGCACCATGGCGCCGCGATTGTCGCGCGCCCACACCGCCTGGATCGGCGCCATCGAGTTGATCTCGTGGAAACGCTTGTAGCCGTTGAGCGTCGGCGTGGCGAATGCCGCGGCGGCACGCGCATTCGCCAGGAGGCCGGCGAGGAAGTGGCGGCCGATGGAGGAGAGCGGCTCGCGCCTGTCGTGCGAGACGAAGTCGTTGCTCCCCGATTTCGCATCGACCAGCGACTGGTGCAGGTGCCAGCCGCTGGCGAGCACGTTGGGAAAGTTCGGCCGGCACATGAAGCTGACGAGAAAGCCCTGGCGGCGCGCCGCCTGCCGGATCGCGCTGCGAAACAGCACCATGGTGTCGGCCGCCGCCATGCCGGCCTCGGGTGCGAAGGTGAATTCGTACTGGCTCGGCCCGAACTCGACTTCCATCGACCGCAGTGGCATGCCGAGCGCGGTAACCGTCGCCCGCAGCATCTCCATCACGGGCTCGACCTGGTCGAATCGCGCCTCGGTCAGATACTGGAAGCCGTGCGTGGTGTGGCTCACCGCCGGCGGCTCCGCCGGCCAGGCGAGCTGCGCCGGCGCGAGCTGGTGGTCGTTGATCTTGAACAGGTGGAATTCGACCTCGAGCCCCGCCATGTAGTCGAAGCCGGCCTTGGCGAGCCGCCCGAGCGCGTCGCGATGGAGCGCCCGTGTCGACAACGGGACCGGCGTGCCGTCGTCAAACACGAGGTCGCACAGCACCCAGCCGGTCCGTTCCGCCCATGGCAGCACCCGGAAGGTCGTCGGATCGGCCACCATGATGATGTTGCCGGCGCCGCGTGACGCCGCGAGGCCGGCGCCGGCGGTGAACACCGGAAACACCGTGCGGTGCGAGGTGTCCTTGGCGAGCAGCGTGCTGGTCATGGTGACACCGGCGCGCAGCGCGCGCACGGCTTCCGACCCGACCAGGGTCTTACCGCGCAGGATGCCGTGCTGGTCGCAGAACGAGAACCGCACCAGCTCCAGGTCTTTCTTGCGGATCGTCTTCTCGACCGCGGCGATGCCCTGCGCCTGTGCGGCAGTCCACAGATCGTGGCGCTCGACGAAATCCTTCCCGCGATGCTGGGATGGCGGCATTGCGGGCGGTCAGGCGTTGGCCCAACTCGCAGCCCAACTCGCAGCCTTGCGCTTGCTCGCGTCGGTGCGCTGCCAGTAGCCCTGCCAGTCGCCGGTCGGACCGATGCCGTCGATCGCGGCCGGACCGGTGAGCGCCGACGCAGACTGCGCGTCGAGCACCATCAGCGGCCGGCCGCCCTTGCCGGCCTCGTCGATCGCGGCCCGCAGCAGCTTCCGGTAGGCGATGATCGCCTTGTCGGAACGGCCGAGGTGCTCATTCGTGCGGTCCTGGATCGCGCCCATCGACTCGCACGCCCACTGGTCGTGCACGTTGATGTCGGCACCCATGCCCGTATAGGTGTCGTGCGCCTGCTCGTGCGGATCGAAGCCGTAGTCGTTGCCCTTGTTCTTGCGCGGCACGTAATCGGGGAGTTCGTAGAGCTCGAGCCGCTGGCGGCGCATCTCGTCCTTGTTCACCGGCGCCCCGAAGCTGGTGAAGATCGCATACCAGTAGTGCCGCGTGTCGTCGATCGGCACGTGCCATTGGGTGATCGTCATCTCGCGGCTCATCGGGATCACGAAGGCGTTGGGAAACATCAGGTTGGTGACGCGCACGTGGGTCTTCTCGGCGCTGATCTCGCGCAGCGTGACGACCCGCATGCCGTAGCCGGTCTCCTCCACCTCGATGCGCGGGCGCGGGAACTCGCGCATGATCTTCGTCATCGGCAACTCGGAATCGATCGAGGTGTCGCGGAACAGCTTGCCGTAGCCCTTGTTCGGATCCTCGTCGTGGAAGAAGCGGTGCAGGAACGAGGTGTGCGCCGGATCGATGCCGACTTCGAGCGACTGCAGCCAGTTGCAGTCGATCAGCCCCTTGAACGCGAAGGTGTGGGTGTCGGGCGCGACGAAGCAGTCGAAGTGCGGCAGCGTCGGCGGCTCGCCCGGACCCATGTAGGCGAACAGGATGCCGCCACGCTCGATCACCGGGTAGGCCTTGTGACGGATCTGCGAGCACAGGTTGGAGTCGTCGGGCTCGGCCGGCGTCTGCAGGCAGCGGCCCGCGACGTCGAACAGCCAGCCGTGGAAGGCGCAGCGCAGCCCGCCGTCCTCCAGCCGGCCATACGCGAGATCGGTGCCGCGGTGCGGGCACGCGCGGCCGACCAGGCCGTAGCGCCCCTGCACGTCACGAAACGCCACCAGCTCCTCGCCCATCAGCCGCACCGGCTTGATCGGGCGGTTGCCGGCGAGTTCGTCGACCAGCGCGGCCGGCTGCCAGTAGCGGCGCATGAGCGCGCCGGCCGGCGCCTGCGGTCCGGTCCGGGTGATGCGATCGTTGAGTTCGGCGCTCAGCATGGCTCATGTCCTCGGCTCGACGTCGACCTTGACCTCGCGGACCCGTCGACCTTGACCTCGCGGTCAGCGAAATGCCAATGTTCGCTGACCGAACATAAGTTCGAATTAGAGCAAACCCAAAACGGCGTGGCAAGGCTGCGCCGGAGTCGTAGACGCCGTTTGGACGCCGTTTGGACGCCGTTTGGACGCCGTTTGGAGCACCGTCATGCCGCGCATCGGCCGCTCGCCCGATGAGCAGACGCTGGTGGACGCCGCCGGGCCCGACTTCCTCGAGGCGCTCGCGCGCGGGCTGCGCGTCATCGAAGCCTTTGGCCGCGAGCGCAAGGCGCTCACGCTGAGCGACGTCGCCCGCCTGGTCGACCTGCCGCGCGCCTCGGTGCGCCGCACGCTGACGACGCTGGTGCGGCTCGGTTATGCCGAGATGGACGAGCGCCTGTTTCGCCTCACCCCGCGCATCCTCAATCTCGCCGGCGCGTATCTCGCGTCGAATGCCATCACCGGCATCGTCCAGCCCGCGATCGAGCGGCTGAGTGAGGATGTCAACGAGGCCTGTTCGGCCGCGGTGCTCGACGGCGAGGACGTGGTCATGATCGCGCATGCTGCGCCGCGCCGCGTCATCAATGTCAGCGCGCAGGTCGGCTTCCGTCTGCCCGCCGCCGCGAGTTCGCTCGGCCGGGTGCTGCTGGCCGCGCTCGACGGTCCGGCGTTGGATGCGTTCCTGGCGAGCGTCCAGCCGACCAAGCTCACGCCCGCGACGGTCGTCGGCAAGAAGGAGTTGCGCAAGACGATCCTCAAGGCGCGCGCCGACGGCTTCTCGCTGGTCGACCAGGAGGCCGAGATCGGCTTCCGCTCGATCTCGGTGCCGCTGCGGCGCATCGACGGCCGGGTCGTCGCCTCGCTCAACATCGGCGTGCGCAGCGAGCGCTGCCCGCTCAGCACCATGCGCGGCGTCTTCTTGCCCAAGCTGCGCGCCCTGGCGGCCGGCTTGCAGCCGCAGATCGTGTGACCGTGCACCTGGATCCACTTGGATCGTTGTCTTCGGGCCGCGCCTTTGCCAACCTGCCACGAGGCCCGCGGAGAGGCCGGGAGGACGTGACCCGATGCGAGCGCGCGCCCTGCTAATCGCCATTGTGGCGCTCATTTGGACGCTCGCGCCGGCGGGTGCCGAGCCTTATCCGAGCCGCCCGATCAAGCTGATCGTGCCGTTTCCGCCAGGCGGCCCGGTCGACGTGATGGCGCGGCTCGTGGCGCAGCGGCTCTCCCAGGACTTCGGCACCATCGTCATCGACAACCGGCCGGGCGCCGGCGGCACCATCGGATCGCGCGCCGCGGCCGCGGCCGAGCCCGACGGCTACACCCTGCTGTTCGGCTCATCCACCACGCTCGCGGCCGGCCCCGCGCTCTACAAGAATCTCGGCTACGACCCGATCCGAAGCTTCTCACCCGTCGCCATGATCTCGCGCGTGCCGTTCGCGCTCGTGGTCGCGCCGGCGCTGCCGATGCGCAGCGTGCAGGACCTCGTCGCCTACGCGAAAGCCCATCCCGGCAAGCTCAATTACGGCGCGCCGACCGGGGCGCTGCCGCACCTCACCGGCGAGATGTTCAAGACCGCGGCCGGCGTCGACATCGTGCACATCCCCTACCGCGGGGCCGCCAGCGCGGTGACCGACCTCATCTCGGGACAGATGGACCTGGCCTTCGAGCCGACCTCGGTGCTGCTCGGCCATATCCACGAGGGCAAGATGCGAGCGCTCGCCGTGACCGGGCCGGCGCGCAGCGCCGAGCTGCCGGATGTACCGACCATGATCGAGAGCGGCTATCCGAGCGTGGTGTCGGTGTCGTGGAGCGGAATCGCGGCACCCGCCGGCACGCCCGCCGCGGTCGTCGCGGCGCTCAATGCGGCGATCAACGCCGCCATCGCGGCGCCCGAGACGCGCGCAAGCCTGGCCAGGATGGGCGCCGAGCCGCGCGCCGGCACGAGCGAGGAGTTCGCCGCATTGATCGCGGCCGAGACGCCGAAATGGGCCGCCGTCGTGAAGGCGGCGGGAATTGTGATTGAGTGATTGACAGCGCGATTGCTTCAGCGGGATCCGTAGGGTGGGCAAAGCGAAGCGTGCCCACCTCCGCACCAACCAGATCCGTCATCCTGAGGCGCGGGCGAAGCGAGCCTCGAAGGATGACGGGTCAAGTTCAGGATGACGGCGGTGACGTCGGCCGTTGCGCCCGGTCACGTTCATCGCGACGATGCCTTTGCCGCCGCGACGGGTCGTGCGGTACTCGTATGACAAACCGCGCTTGCCGTAGTCGTTCTCCGTGATGGTGAGCATGAACTGCTCGGCGCCCAAAAACGGCGCAGCACGATTTCCCGGCCGAGGCCGGATTAACTCCTCGCCGCCGGGTGCTAGCGCTCTTTCAAAGTTGATGCACGTGCGTCCGCGACTATCCTTCGTCGCGCTGCCTCGTCCGCTCGCTCACGTTTGACAACGCCGGTTTTGGGCGAGGCCGGCAATCAGCTTTCCGCACAACAGGAGACGCACAGCCATGACATCGATTGTTGGAAAGTTCTCCAGCGCTGCAACTGCCGACAACGGCAAGGTCCGGCTCGGCGACGGTGCTGCACCATCGTTCGGCCCGCGCCAATCAGCCACCAAGGCCGAAGACACCGCGACGCGCGACGGCGGCAAGGTGCGGCTCGGCGACGGCGGCGCGCCGTCGTTCGGTCCGCGCCAACCAGCCACCAAGGCCGAAGGCACCGCGACCCGCGACAGCGGCAAGGTCCGCCTCGGCGACGGCGGCGCGCCGTCGTTCGGTCCGGGCGCGCGTCAACCCGCGCGCGACGATGCCGCGACCCGCGACGGCGGCAAGGTGCGGCTGGGAGATTCCGCACCGCTGTTCTAGCTCGCGGACCGCAACTCGAGCGACCACGCCGTTATCGGCCCATGGGGGCACGCGCTGCCTCCATGGGCATCAGACAAGGTCCGTCCGGCTCCACTCACGTCGTCGCGCGAAGGGCCGAAACAGCGGAATGCATCCGATGACCGAGCCAGGCAATTCACCGGTGATTGAATTCTTCCAGCTGGTGCCGAATGCGCGTCCGCCGCAGCGGGCGGACCGCGCGGTCGGCGGCACCATCCCGACCCGAGCGCTGCGATATTGCGAAGCCATCACAAGTGCGTCGAGCTTCGGCTGGTACGTCTTTCTTCCGCTCAGCTTCAAGGTCGTCTGGGACGGCCATGACATGCTGTGGACCTACGAAGGCTGCAACGAATGGCTGCCGCTACTGGACGCCGCACAGTATCCCGAGTTTCGCGAGCGGTTCGATCAATTCGCTCCGGAGCAGGCCCGTGGTTTTTCACCTCCCTTTCTGACGCGCTCGATACAAACTGGCGGACTCCAGGTGTGGACCGGCTGCATTGCCAAGACCGCGCCGGGCTGGAATCTGCTGGTGCGCGGCGTCGCCAATCTTTCGAAGAGCCTGTCCTACGTGACGTTCGAAGGGATCATCGAGACGGATCACTGGTTCGGGCCGTTGTTCGACAACATCCGCCTGATCAAGACCGACACGCCGATCGAGTTCAGAAGCGACGTTCCGTT
>Ga0126384_10000635_pt1 | contig 19703 bp, 19 predicted proteins | sample PanSoiMetPlot_36_FD_92543 | JGI IMG/M metagenome (GOLD analysis project Ga0126384, IMG submission 92543) | Tropical forest soil microbial communities from Panama - MetaG Plot_36 | ecosystem: Environmental > Terrestrial > Soil > Tropical forest > Bulk soil | place: Panama | collected 2016-02-17 | reverse complement strand
TATGCGGCGATCACCAAGGCGGGCTTCGTGCTCCAGATCGACGCCCCCGACCTCGCCATGGACCGCACCATCGGCTTCCAGGACAAATCCGATGCCGAGTTCATCGCCGCCTGCGAGACCATCGTGGCGGCGATCAACACGGCGATCGACGCCGAGGTCGCGCGGCTCGCCCGCCACGCCAAAGCGGCGGGCCGCGATCCGGCCGACTGCTTCATGACAGCGCCGTCGCCCGGGATCATCTCGAGCACGCTGCTCAATGCCCATTATGCGAACCACGAGGACTACGTGTTCGCGCTCGCGCGCGAGATGCGCAACGAATACGCGGCGATCACGAAGGCCGGCTTCGTGCTGCAGATCGACGCGCCCGATCTCGCCATGGACCGCACCATCGGGTTCCAGGACAACACCGACTCCGAGTTCCTCGCGACCTGCGAGACCCATGTGGCGGCGATCAACCGGGCGATCGAGGGGCTGCCGGCGGAGCGCGTGCGCCTGCACTGCTGCTGGGGCAACTGGGAAGGCCCGCATACCAACGACATTCCGTTCGCGAGCGTGCTGCCGGTGCTCGAGCAGGCGAAGGTCGGGGCGCTGAGCGTCGAGTTCGGCAATCCGCGCCATCAGCACGAGGCCGAGGTGCTGCGCGGCCGGCGGCTGCCCGACCGCCTGATCCTGGTGGCGGGCGTGATCGACACCACCACCAATTTCGTCGAGCACCCCGAGGTGGTCGCCAAGCGCCTGCTCGAGATCGTCGACGCGGTCGGCGATCGCGAGCGCGTGATTGCCAGCACCGATTGCGGGTTCGGGACCTTCGCGGGCCGTGAATGGGTCGCCGAGGACGTGGTGTGGGCGAAGCTCGGCGCGTTGTGCGCCGGCGCCGACATTGCGACGGCAAGATTATGGGGACACGCGCCAAACAAAAGAGTCTAGAGCCCGTTCCGATTCGGTAGGAACGAAGTGTGCTCTGGGCGCATGATCCCGGATCGAAAGGGGGATGCGATGCAGGCGCTGTACGACGATCCGTCATGGCTGGTGACGCTGGGACGCTGGATGATCGTGTTCTTCTTCCTCGCGGTCGGCCTGCGCAACTGCCTCAAGCCGCAGGTCGACGACCACGTCCATCGCCTGAAGATCTTCCATGCGCCGTTCCCGCCGGTCACGTTCTGGACCGGGCAGACGCTGGAGTTCGTCGGCTGCGCGCTGGTTCTATTCAACTGGCATCCCGCGATCGGCGTCGGCTGCCTGATCGTCTTCACGGTGCTCGCCTCGGCGCTGCTGCTGCGGTTCTGGGAGGTCGACGACCCGTTCAAGAAGGCCGTGATGCGCAACGCCATGTTGGCCAACACGGCGATCGTCGGCGGGCTCCTGCTGCTGCTGCAGAACGTCCGATGAGCGGGGCGCGCCTCGCCCCGCTGCCGCCCGAACACGCGCCCGAGCTTGCCGAGGAGTTCGGCTCGTTCCTCAGGTCGCTCGGCTTCGTGCCCAACAGCGTGCTCACCATGCAGCGCAATCCGGCGCTGGTGCGGGCATTCGTCGCCATGCAGGGCGCGATCTGGAGCCGCGACAGCAAGGTCGACCGCGGGCTCAAGCGGCTGATCGCCCATATGGCGAGCCGCGCCGCGCGCGACCCCTACAGCATGGCGCATACCGCGAGCGGCGCGTTGCATTTCGGGGTCGACGCGCGCAAGCTGGCGGCGCTCGGCGATTTCCATACCAGCACGCTGTTCAGCCCGGCCGAGAGGTCCGCGCTCGCACTCGCGGTCGCGGCCGGCATGGTGCCGAACGGCGTCAGCGATGCGATGTTCGCGGAGCTCGGGCGCCACTGGAGCGAGGAGGAGATCGTCGAGATCGTGGCCGTGATCGCGATGGCGGGATTCCTGTCGCGCTGGAACGGCGTCATGGCGACGCCGCTTGAGGACGAACCGCGGTCGGTCGCCGAGCGGCATCTCGCGCCGCAGGGCTGGTCGGCCGGCATTCACGGCGCCTGAGCGGCGCTTGCGCATTTGCAAGGAGCGGGGCGGCACGTCCCGCCGACACTCGTTGAGGTGACGCGAAGACCAGGGGAGGGCCAAATGCCGGGTCGTTTCGATCGTCGCAGGTTCCTGCAAGCCACTGCAGCGGCCGCCGGTGCGGCCGCCTTTCCGATGCCCGCGGTCGCGCAGAACGCGCCGCTCAAGGTCGGTCTGATGACGGTCAAGACCGGCCCGCTTGCCGCCGGCGGGTTTCATCTCGAAGAGGGCTTTGTCACCTATCTCAAAGCGCGCAACTTCACGCTCGCGGGCCGCAAGATCGATCTCATCGTGGCCGACACCGGCGGCAACCCGGCGGGCGCCAAGACCAAGGCGATCGAGCTGGTCGAGCGCGACCACGTCGATCTCGTCATGGGGCCGCTGGCGGCGTTCGAGCTGCTGGCGATCCTGGACTATCTCGCCGAGCACAAGGTGCCGACGCTCGCCTTCGCGGGCGCCGAGGACGTGACGCAGCGCCGGCGCAATCCGTATCTGGTGCGCACGTCGTACAGCTCGGCCCAGGGCCTCTATCCGCTTGCCGACTACGCGGTCAAGGAGATGAAGGCGAAACGCGCTATCACCATGGCGGACGATTTCGCCTTCGGCTACGAGCAGGTCGGCGGATTTCAGCGCGTGTTCGAGAACGGGGGCGGGCGCATCGTCAAGAAACTGTGGTCGCCGCTCAATACGCCGGACTACACCCCCTACATCGTGCAGATCCAGGATTGCGACCTCGTGTGCGAGGCCCTGGTCGGCTCGAACCCGCTCAAGTTCACCAAGCTCTATCACGAGCTCGGCACCAAGCAGGTGCTGATCGGCGGAACGACGGTCGCCGACGATACCATCATGGGCGCCTTCAGCGACGAGGCGATCGGCCTCATCAATTCCATTCCCTACACGCTCGACCTCGATACCGAGCCCAATCATCGGTTCCTCGCCGAGATGCGGAAGAACTACGGCCAGGATGTCGCGATCGGCACCTATTCGGCCTGCTTCTACGTCAACGGGCAGATCATCGAGGCGGCGCTCGAGAAGACCGGCGGCAAGTCCGACGACCCGGAGCTCCTGATGAAGGCCGTGCGGTCGGTGTCGCTCACCGACACACCGCGCGGACCGCTGCGTTTCGACGACTACGGCAACCCGGTGTTCGACGTGTATATCCGGCGGATCGAGAAGCAGAACGGCAAGCTGGTGAACCGGACGATCAAGACCTACCACGAGGTCAGCCAGTTCTGGACCGACGATCCCAAGTGGTTTTTGCAGCAGCCGGTATTCTCGCGCGACTATCCGCCGCTCAAGAGCTGAAGGCGGGCGGGCCGCGGCGCGCGATCCGGGGGACATCATGAGACGGCGCGACTTTCTCGCTCTGCTCGGTGCCGCGACCGCCTGTCCGCCGCGGGCGCATGCGCGTGATTGGCCGGCGCGGGTGGTGCGGATCATCTGCCCGCTCGCGGCCGGCGGCGGAATCGACGCGACGTCGCGCATCGTCGGCGCGCGCCTGGCGGAAATCTGGTCGCAGCAGGTCGTCGTCGAGAACAAGACCGGGGCGAGCGGCAACATCGCGGCCGAGCTGGTCGCGCATGCCGAGCCGGACGGCTACACCATCTACATGGCGACATTCCCGCACGCGACCAATCGCTTTCTCTATGCGTCGCTCAGCTACGACCCGGTCGCCGACTTCACGCCGATCATCCTGATCGGCCTCTATCCGCTGATGATGGTGGTGCCGAACTCCTCTCCGGCCCACTCGGTCGCGGAGTTCATCGCCTACGCCAAGACCAGGAAGCTCAGCTATGCGTCGTCCGGGCACGGAACGTCGCTGCATCTCGCGGCCGAGCTGTTCAAGCGCGCCGCCGGGATCGACATGACCCACATCCCCTACCGTGGCGCCGGCCCGGCCTTCACGGATCTCATTCCCGGCCGCGTCGACGCCATGATCAACTTCGTCTCGTCGAGCCTGCCGCTGGTGCAGAGCGGCAGGCTGCGCGGGCTCGCGGTCGCTACCGCGACGCGGCTCGAGGTCGCGCCCGATCTGCCGACCATGGCGGAGGCCGGCGTGCCGGGCGTGGAGGTCTCGTCCTGGGCGGGACTGCTGGGGCCGGCGAAGACGCCGGCCGACATCGTCGCCAAGATTCACGCCGATACGGTCGCGGCGATCGCCGATCCCGCGGTGTGGGCCAATCTGGAAAAGGGCGGCGTGGTGCTCGTCGGCTCCACGCCGGACGAGCTCGGCGCGTTCCTGCGCACCGAGATGGACAAGTGGGGACGGGTGATCCGCGAGGGAAACATCAAGGCCGAGTGAATCGCCGCCGCGGCCATCCGGTCCGTGCGTCGCGCCGATCCGCGTTCAGTCGCGCTTCAGTCCCGCTCAGTCCCGCTTGGGGATGCCGGCCTTTTCGATCACCGCGCTCCACTTGGCGATGTCGGCCTTCATTCGCGCGGTCATCTCGTCGGGCGTGCTCGCGCGCATCGCCATGCCGAGCGATTTCGCCTTCGCCTGCACGTCTGGGCTGGGCAGCACGTCGTTGATGGCGGCGGTCAGCGCCTGCACGACCGGCTTCGGCGTCGCGGCCGGCACCGAGATGCCGTTCCAGCTCGAGACCTCGTAGTCCTTGAGGCCGCTTTCGGCGACGGTCGGCACGTCGGGCAGGTAGGCGGTCCGCTGCGGGCCGGTCGAGGCGAGCGCGATGACCTTGTGGTCGAGGATCTGTCCCTGCAGCGCGGCGTAGAACTCGAAGGCGACATCGACGTTGTCGCGCAGGATTGCGCCGGCCATGTCGGGCGAGGTGCGGAACGGCACAATGGTGATGTCGATGCCGGCGGTGCTGCGAAAGAGCTCGGCCGCGAGGTTCTGCGTGCTGCCCGGATTGATGGTGCCGATGTTGAGCTTGCCGGGGTTGGCGCGCGCGGCCGCGATGAGGTCCGGCACCGTCTTGAGCGGCGAGCCCGCGCGCGTGACCAGCAGCAGGTCGAAGTAAGACGTGGTCGAGGTGGACGCGAAGTCGGTCAGGATGTCATAGGGCAGCGACTTGAACAGCGCGACGCTGATCGCATTGTTGTTGCCGGTCATCAGCACGGTGTAGCCGTCGGGCGGCGAGGAGGCGGCCGCCTTGGCGGCAATGATGCCGCCGGCGCCCGGACGGTTGTCGACGACGAACTGCTGGCCAAGTCGCGCGCTCAGCCGGTCGGCCAGGATGCGCATGCCGGTGTCGGCGATGCCGCCCGGCCCGTAGGGAACGATGAGCATCACGGGCCGCTCCGGATAGCGGCCTTCGGCGCCGGCCGGGGCGCCGAAGGTTGCGCCAAGCACTGCGCCAAGCATTGCGGCGAGCGTGGCGACCGAGGCGGTACCGCGGGGCGCGCGGCCCGCAGCGGCGAACGGATCGGTCATGGCGGCGCCCTCCCGGGTCTCGATCTTGCTCCGCGAAAGCGCATCAGCGAGCCCTTGGCGAGCCTTGCGCTCACGGTTCGGCCGCATTGTTCCACGACACATTGGGGGGTCAAGCGTGTCCGGGCGCCGCGCGCCCCGCGGTCGTCTTTCCGGGCGGGGCGGCGGTGTGCTAGCACGATGACCGGCACAGCGCTGACCCGACGGGTTGCCACGCGAGCCACCATGAGAGCCATTTTCCCAGCTTCGACAGGAGGCTTCATGAAGATCTTCACCAAGGCCTTGATCGCCGCCGCGCTCACCACTGCGATCGCCTCCGTTCCTGCCTATTCGCAGCAGGATAACAACAAGGGGCTGACGCGGCGCAGCGATGCGCAGAAGAAAGATGATGCCGACATCGACAAGGCCTATCGCGCCGCGACCAAGGGCGAGGTCGAGCCCAACGTCAAACGCGACCCGTGGCGGATCGTGCGCCCCGAGGACGCCAAGCCCAAGCGCTAGAAAGGCCAAGCGCTAGAAGGCCAAGCGCCAGAAGGCCGAGCGCCAGCTTGGCGGCGTGAGCGGCACCGCACTTCCGGCGGGTGCTCCAAGACAAGGTGAATCAACGGTTGCGGCGCCGACCTCGGCGCCGGGCGGGCGGTGGTCGGGCCGCAATCCGGGCGGTGTGGGCCGGCATTGCGGGCTGCCGTATCGTCAATGGCGGTGCAACCCGCGCCGCCTGCAGCGATTGACCGCGCCCCCGCGGCGGCGATTCTCGTTGAAATTTCCTGGTTTTGTCCCCCTGATCTGTTGCATAAGCTTGGTTTCCATTCGGGCAGCCACGCGGCCCAACAGAAAAATTCACGCGATACCGGAGAGACGCACCATGAGAAGGACCGCCTTCGTGCTTGGCACGGGCCTTGTGGCGCTCGCGATGCTGGCCATCCCGGCCGCAGCGCAGCAGCCGATCATCATCAAGTTCAGCCACGTGGTCGCCAACGACACGCCGAAGGGCAAGGGCGCGCTGAAATTCAAGGAACTGGCCGAGAAGTACACCGACGGCAAGGTCAAGATCGAGGTCTATCCCAACTCGTCCCTGTACAAGGACAAGGAGGAGATCGAAGCGCTGCAGCTCGGCTCGGTGCAGATGCTGGCGCCCTCGACCGCGAAATTCGCGCCCCTCGGCGTCAAGGAGTTCGAGGCGCTCGACCTGCCCTGGCTGTTCAAGGATGACGCCACCTACGACAAGGCCATGAAGGGCGAGATCGGCAAGTGGCTGTTCAAGAAGCTCGAGGCCAAGGGCATCAGCGGCCTCGCGTACTGGGACAACGGCTTCCACATGACGTCGGCCAACCGGCCGCTGATCGAGCCGTCCGACTTCCAGGGCCTCAAGATCCGCATCTCGGGCTCGAAGATCGCCGACCAGTATTTCCGTCAGCTCGGCTCGATACCGCAGATCATGGCCTTTTCGGAAGTCTACCAGGCGCTGCAGACCGGCGTGGTCGACGGCTGCGAAAATACGCCGTCGAACTACCTGACGCAGAAGTTCCACGAGGTGCAGAAGCACATCACGGTGTCGAACCACGCGCACCTGCAATACGCCGTGATCGTCAACAGCAAGTTCTGGGGCGGCCTGCCGGCCGATGTCCGCGGCCAGCTCGACAAGGCGATGGCCGAGGCGACCGACTACACCAACTCGATCGCGCAGAAAGAGAACGAGGACGCGCTCGCCGAGATCAAGAAGTCCGGCAAGACCACGCTCCACTATCTCACCGACGAGCAGCGCGCGGCCTGGCAGAAGGCGATGGCCCCGACCTACAAGTGGGCCACGAACCGCGTCGGCCAGGAGGTGCTCGATCTGGTCTACAAGGAGCTCAACATCAAGACGAATTGATGAGCTGGCAGGTTCGGCAACAATAACAACATGACGGCCGGGAGCCGCAGCTCCCGGCCGCGTTCGCGCCGGGGGGAGGGGTAATCAACGTGCTGTTGCGCGCGCTCGATCATCTCGAGGAGTGGCTGATCGCCACCCTCATCGCGGCCGCAACCGCGCTCATTTTCGTCGCGGTGCTGCATCGCTACGGCACCGGCGCATCCATCGATCTCGCCAAGTGGTTCACGGCGCACGGGGTGCCGGTGCTGCCCGGCCTGCTGCGCGCGGCCTATGGCTGGCTCGCCTCGCTCGACATTTCCTGGGCGCAGGAACTCTGCATCTACATGTTCATCTGGATGGCCAAGTTCGGCGCCGCCTACGGCGTGCGCACCGGCATCCATGTGGGCGTCGACGTGCTGGTCAACCTGCTCGACGAGCGCCACCGCAAGCGCGTGATCCTGTTCGCGCTCGGATGCGGCGCGTTTTTCACCGCCATCGTGGCGGCGTTCGGCTTCACGTTCGTGAGCCAGATGTATGCGACGGGTCAGCAATCGAACGATCTCGAAGCGCCGATGTGGTTCGTGTATCTGGCGATCCCGCTCGGCTCCGGCCTGATGTGCTTCCGCTTCCTGCAGGTGATGTGGTGGTACTACTGGACGGGCGAGCTGCCGCACCACAACGAGGCGCGCGTCGAGGGCGTCGCCGCATCGGACGGGCTGCATCCCTCGACCGATGCGCACGGCCAGGTCTCGAGCCGTTCGTCGAGCCCGCTCTCGCTCACGCTGATCATGTTGCCGCTGCTGATCCTGGCGGTCTGTCTCGCGCAGAAGACCGGGGTCATCGTGCTGCCGCAGTGGGTGCGCGCGGTCACGATCTTCGTCCTGCTGATCGCCTTCATGATCACCGGCATGCCGGTGTCGATCGCGCTCGGTCTCACGGTGCTGACCTTCCTGTTCATCCTCAGCGACGTGCCGATCGAAGCGGTGTCGATGAAGCTGTTCACCGGTCTCGAGAGCTTCGAGATCATGGCGATCCCGTTCTTCATCCTGGCCGGCAACTTCCTCACCCATGGCGGCGTCGCGCGCCGCATGATCGACTTCGCGGTGTCGCTGATCGGCCATTGGCATGGCGGGCTCGGGCTCGCCGGCATCGTCGCCTGCGCGATGTTCGCGCTGGTGTGCGGATCGAGCGTCGCGACGGTGGCGGCGATCGGCGCGATCGTGCTGCCCGAAATGGTGCGGCACGGCTACCCGATGCGTTTCGGCGCCGGCATCATCACGGTGGCGGGCTCGCTCGGCATCCTGATGCTGCCGTCGATCCCGAAGATCATCTACGCGATCTCCACCAACACCTCGATCGGCGCGCTGTTCGTCGCCGGCCTGCTGCCGGGCTCGCTGCTCACCGTCATGCTGTGCATCGTGACCTGGTACCTCGCCCGCAAGCGCGACTATCCGCGCGTCCCGAAGGCGACCTGGGGCGAGACCTGGCACGCGTTCCGGGAGAGCCTGTGGGGCCTGATGCTGGTCGTCATCATCATCGGCGGCATCTACAGCGGCCTGTTCACAGCGACCGAGGCCGCCGCCATGGCGGCGGTCTACTCGTTCTTCATTTCCGTGTTCGTCTACAAGGCGCTGAGGCTCAAGGACGCGCCGCGCGTGCTGCTGCGGGCCGCCAACACCAGCGCGATGCTGCTCTACATCATCACCAATGCGGTGCTGTTCTCCTTCGTGCTCACCAACGAGAACATTCCGTCCGCGCTCGCCGACTGGATCCTGGCGCAGAATCTCGGCTGGTTCGGATTCCTGTTCCTGGTCAACCTGCTGCTGCTCGCCGCCGGCAACTTCATGGAGCCGTCGTCGATCATCCTGATCATGGCGCCGATTCTCGCCCCGGCGGCGCGGCGGCTCGGCATCGACCCGGTGCATTTCGGCATCGTGATCGACGTCAACATGGAGGTCGGCCTCTGCCACCCGCCGGTCGGGCTCAACCTCTACGTCGCCTCGATGATCGCCCGCATGCGCATCACCGACCTCGCGGTCGCGGTCCTGCCCTGGCTCGGCACGATGTTGGTGTTCCTGGTGATCGTCACCTACTGGCCGGAGCTGACGCTTTTCCTGCCGCGGCTGCTCGGGATGCACTGAGGCGGCGCGCGCCGTCTCGATCGACCGGCGGCCGGACGGTCGCCGCCAGCGCGAATGGGCAGCAAAGCTGCTGCGAGCACGATGCAATTAGGTAGAATCGCATCGTGCTCTCATCTCATTGATTCTGGAGCATGATCTTGTCCGAAAAGTCTGCAACCCCGGATCAAGTCCGGGGCGGGCATTTCGGGATCATGCTCCAGCTAGGCTCTGCTCGTCGCCGGATCCGCCGGATTCAGAAAATATCGGGTATGCCGTAGCTCACCTGTTTTGGTGAGCGCGCCCTTCTCGACCAGGTCTTGCAGGTCGCGGGTCGCAGTGGCTCGCGAGGCCTTGCTGATGCTGATGTAGTTCTCGGCGGAGAGGCCGCTCTTGAATCCATCGATTCCTTCGCGGAATATGCGGGCGATGACCTTGGCTTGGCGTTCGTTGAGCCGGTCGCGGAATTTCTCGTAGAACTTCGCTTTGGCGATGTAAAAATCCACGCGCTTGATCGTGTTGTCCTGCGCTTTCAGGACCGTGTCCGCGAAATACTTCATCCAGCCGTCGATGTGGAGTTCTTTGTTGTTGCGCTCCAGCGCGGCGTAATAGTCCTTACGCTTGCGCTCGATCGTGTAGGCGAGTGCGATCAGCGTCGGGTGGCCGAGGTTTTGCGCGAGCGCTTTTTCCGCAAGCGCGCGGCCGATGCGGCCGTTGCCATCCTCGAACGGATGGATGCAGACGAAATGAAGATGTGCGAGCGCGGCGCGGGTCAGCGTCGGCAATGCCTTCCTGCCGCCGGGCGCGGTAGCGTTGAACCAAGCGACGAAGCGCTTCATTTCATTGGGTACGCGCGCCGATGGCGGGGCCTCGAAATGGACCGTGCGCTTGTGAATTGGTCCTGAGACCACCTGCATGGCATCGGCATGAGTACGATAGCCGCCGATGACTTTGATCTCCTTGTCTCCCGCCAGCAGCATGGTGTGCCAGTCGAACAGCGCCTGGTCGCTCAGCGCGTCGGCGTAGTTGCGATACAGGTCGACCATCATTTTGGAGATGCCGCGCTCGGCCGGCTTGACGTTTGGGGCTTCTGCACCGAGCCCGAGCTGCGCGCGCAAGGAAGACTGCACGCTGTCGCGATTGAGGATCTCGCCCTCAATCTCGGACGTCTTGACCGCCTCTTCGCTGATGAGTTCGATCTTGAGCGTCTGCTGCTCATCAGCGCCAATGTGCTTGTAGGCGCCGACGAACTCACCCGCCTGGCGCAGGAATTGCTGCTCCAGAGGCCCTAAAGCCGTAGAATCATATGTGAAATCAGGCCATTCGGGCTGTTCCCAGTTCCAGGTCATGAGCTATAGAAGGCCTCCTCTATAGCTCACAATAGGCCGAAATATGAGCTATAGCAAGGAATTCTATAGCTCACGCCATTCGACCATCCGTACCCGCCAGCCGCGCTAAGCCGCGAAGGCAAGGCACCGCTTGGCCTCAGTGGCCACCAACCCGTACTGGGGAATGCTGATCGCGCGTTCATGGATGGTGAGCGCGAATACAGCCGGTCATTTGTTTGGCGCATATTCTTATCGGCGAACCGGTGCACACCCCGGAACAAGTCCGGGGCAGGCTTTCGCCGGAATCCGCCCTAATCGGGAGCGGCGATGCCGAAGCAACAGGCGCGCTACGCAGTCTATTTCGTGCCGGACGCTCGCTCGGCCCTGTACCGCTTCGGTAGCGCGGTGATCGGCTACGACTGCCGTACCGGCGGGGAGGTCACGCCGCCCGACGATATCGCGGCCGATATCGAGAACTGGCGCCCGCTGACCGCGGAGCCGCGCCGCTACGGCTTTCACGCGACGCTCAAGGCGCCGTTCCGGCTCGCCCCGGGCTCGACCGAAGCCGTGCTGGTGAGCGCCTTCTTCGATTTCGCCGTCCGCACGCAGGAGGTTGCGCAGATCGCGCCGGAGGTGCGCCTGCTCGGCGGCTTCGCCGCCATCGTGCCGCGCGAGCCGTCGCCGGTCCTCGCCACCCTCGCCGATGCGTGCACGACGGCGTTCGATTCCTTTCGGGAGTCGATGGCGGAGCAAGAACGGGAGCGCCGGATCGCCTCCGGCCTGAGCGAGCGGCAGATCCGCAACCTCGACCGCTGGGGATATCCGTACGTGTTCGACGATTTCAGATTCCACATGACGTTGACCGGGCAGGTGCCGGTCGCGCAACGCGAGCAGGTGCTCGCGCTGCTGCGCGCGGGCTTTGCACAAGCCTGCGGGGAGCGGCCGATCGCGATCGACCGGCTGGCGCTGGTCAAGCAGGAGGACGCGCAGGCACGCTTTCGTGTGGTGTGCCAGGCGGATCTCGGTCGCTGAGCCGCCAGCGTCTCCGCCGCTGTGATGTCCGCACGAGCGCTAAGCACACGAGCGTCCTTTCCCCGCGAGCGAAGTGAGTGGCGGGGACCTGGCAGAAACGGACTTACGTGCGATCTCGCAAGTTGGTTGGCACCGCAACCGGATCTATCATGCAAAGTAGCCCCGCCACAGGATTGTCGCGCCATGGTGCAACAGCGGTAGCACCCGGGTTCAAGGATAAATTGAAGGCGATGCGAAATGACGAATGAGTGCACCTCGGTTTCTTGTCGCTGCGGCAAAGTAGAGCTCCAGATCGTCGGGGCTCCAATTTTGCGAGGCATTTGTTATTGCGCGAGTTGCCAAGAGGCAGGTCGCCGGTATCAGGCGGTGCCCGGCGCCGGTTCTGTTTTGGCCGAGGATGGCGGCACAGACTACGTTCTCTATCGCAAGGATCGAGTACGCTGCGTCCAGGGCGGCGACCTTTTTGAGGAGCGACGGCTGAAACCGGGTTCGCCGACGAGGCGAATGTACACGCGCTGTTGTAACACGGCCATGTTCCTCGACTTCACCAAGGGTCATTGGCTCACGGTCTATCGCGGCCGCCTTCCCAACGATATCCCGCCGGCAACTATCCGGATGATGACTGCCGAACGACCCGAGGGCGTCGTTTTGCCTGACGATATGGCCAACTATCCAGGCCACTCCGGAAAATTCATGCTGAAGCTACTCCATGCGTGGATTGCTATGGGCTTCAGGCGACCGGCCATCGATGGCGTACCATGAGCGCTAGCCGCGAACCCCGGACGTGATCCGGGGTGGGCGCCGGTTCGCCGATAAGAATATGCGCCAAACAAATGAATGTAGAGCACTTTCCCATTCCGCAGGAGCGGAACCTGCCCTGATCAGTCCACGCCCTAGACCAGCGCCTTGCGCAGCCTGGCGCTGAGCAGGTCGATGACCATCACGGTGACGGCGATGATCAGCATCTGCGCCGCGGTCTCGCCGTACTGGAACGCGCGGATGCTCTCATAGAGCGTCTGGCCGATGCCGCCGGCGCCGACGATGCCGAGCGTGGTGGCGGAGCGCACGTTGGTCTCCAGCCGATAGAGAATGAACGAGCTCCACAGCGGCACCACCTGTGGAATGACGCCGAAGATGATCTCCGGGATCCGTCGCGCGCCGGTCGCCCGGATGCCCTCGACCGGACGCGGATCGATCGCCTCGACGGCCTCGGAATAGAGCTTGGAAAAGACGCCGGTGTTGTGCACGAACAGCGCCATCACGCCGGCGAACGGCCCGAGTCCGACCGCAACGACGAACAGCAGCGCGAACACGATCTCGTTGATGGCGCGGCAGGCGTCCATCAACCGCCGCACCGGCTGCACGACCCATTGCGGCGCGATGTTGGAGGAGGCGAGGATCGCGAATGGCGCGCCGACGACCGCGGCGAGCGCCGTGCCCCAGATCGCGATCTGCACCGTCACGATCATGTCGGCGAGGTAGCCCCGCCATTCGTGAAAGTTGGGCCGCAGGAAGGCGTGGCCGAACTCCGCCATGTTGCGCCAGTCGGTGACCAGCGAGGCGGCACGGAACATCTCGGCCGGGCCCCAGCTCCAGATCAGGAGGCCGAGCACGAGGAGCCACAGCGTCCATCCGCGCGCGCGCCGCGCGAGCGGATGGGACGGGACCGCGATGTCGTCCGCCGTGAGCCCGGTTGCGACCGCGGATCCCTGTTCGCCGGCGCGCATCGGCGCCGGTCGCTCGCGGGGAAGCAGGGTGACCTCGCTCATCTGGGTCGGCGATCGGACGCGGCGTGGGGAGCGGGTTGGGTCGCGCCGGGCAGGGTGCTCCGGCGCGCGCCCTTGTGCTGGGGCGTCAGTTGGTGCCAGCGAAGCCGGCGGCGAAGTCGGCGATCATCTTCTTCATCTTCTCCTTGTCGCCGGCCTTGTCGGCCGCCACGAAGTCCGCGACCCGCTTCTGATACGGATCGGCCTCGAGCTCCTTCTCGGCCTGCTCGATCTTGGCGAGCTTGGCCTTGATCTCGGCGGTCTTGGCGGCCTTGTCCTCGGCCGAGAGCTTGTCGTCGGCCTGAACCTTCATCAGGTCCCGATTGGCTTCGAGCTTGCGGATCGGGATGAGCTGGCGATCCGATGACGGGTTGAACGGCGACCAGATCAGGTTGGCGAGAACCTCGCGGTCGGTCTTGACCTCATCCTCGGTGCCGAAGCGGCCGTAGCTCATCAGGAAGGTGTAGAGCTTGGTCTTGACGGCGGGGTCGAGATCCTTGCGCCAGATCAGCGGATCGAGCGGGATTATCGGCGAGGTCCAGATGATCCGGATGCGCTTGCGCGCGTCGGGCGCGGTGTGCTCGACCCGCTGCAGGTCCTCGCTGTTGTTGGTCGCGGCGTCGACCTGCTTGTTGGCGACCGCCATGGCGTTGGCCTGGTGGCTCGCGTTGCGCACGGTCTTGAAGCAGGATTTTGGATCGATGTCGCGTGCCGCGAAGACGTACGCGGTCGGCACCAGGAAGCCCGAGGTCGAGTTCGGATCGCCGATGCCGAAATTGAGCGACTTGTCGCATTTGAGGACGTCATCGAGCTTGGTGTAGGGGCTCTCCGCATTGACGATGACGTGCGAGTAGTAGCCGATGCTGCCGTCCTTCGACACGACCTGCGCGAACACCTGGCCGCTCGCGCGGTCGACCGCCTCCATGCCGGACTTGTTGCCGAACCAGGCGACCTGCACCTTGTTGAAACGCATCGCCTCGATCACGCCCGCATAGTCGGTGGCGTAGAAGGCCTTGACGGCGAGGCCGGTCGCCTTCGACATCGCCGCGACGAACGGCTCCCAGTTCTTCTTCTGGTTTATCGACGCTTCGGTCGAGATCACGCCGAAGTTGATCTCGGTCGGTGTTTCGGCGCGCGCCGCCGCGAGGCTGCCGGCGAGCGCGAGGCCGGCGAGGGCGACCTTTGCGAAGAGTGACGACATGAAAGCTCTCCCTGCTGTGTTGTCTGCAAGAGACAGAAACCTCGTCCCGCGCCCCTTGCCGAGCGCGGTGACGGTTATGCGTGCGCCTGGTGCCTGTGATCGAGCCGGCGCGAGAGCTCGAGCACGGTCGCCGGTTCCGGGCTCGACAGCGCCGGCCAGCGCTCAAGCGACGCAAACAGGTCGTCGCTTTCGGCCCCGTAGATCGCGCCAAGCAATTCGGGCGTCAGCGCCTCGGCGGCGCCGTCATAGGCGATCTCGCCCGCCTTCAGGGCGACGATGCGCGAGCAGTAGCGCAGTGCGTATTCGACCTGATGCAGCGACACCAGGACGGTGATTCCGTCTCGCCGGTTGAGATCGGCAAGGATATCCATGACCCGGCGGGTCGAGTGCGGATCGAGCGAGGCGATCGGCTCGTCGGCGACGATGAACTCGGCGCCCTGCATCAGGGTGCGCGCGATGGCGGCGCGCTGCTGCTGGCCGCCGGAAAGATCGCCGCCGCGCTTGAGCGCATGCTCGGCGATGCCGACGCGCGCGAGTGCCCGCATGGCGCGGCATTTCTCCGCGTGCGAGAACCGGCCGAGGCTCGCCTGCAACAGCGGCATGCGCCCGAGCCCGCCGAGACACACATTGGTCAGGGCCGACAGCCGCGGCACCAGGTTGAACTGCTGAAAGACGACGCCGACGCGCGCACGCAGCGCGTTGGCGGAGCGCGCGATCTGGCCGCGCCGCTGCATGGCTTGCGCGAACAGCAGGATCTCGCCGTCGGTCGTGCGGTCGATCGGCGTGAGGCCCGCGATAGCGCGGATCAGCGTCGACTTGCCGGAGCCGGAGGCGCCGATCAGCCCGACCATCTCGCCGCGACGGACGTCGAGATCGACGCCGGTGAGGACGCGGATCCCGCCATAGGATTTCGAGACGCGGCGCGCTTGAACGACCGGCTCTGTTGGCACGACGAAACTCCGCTCGGATCGGCTGAAAAGCGCACTAACAGCGGCGCGTGACACTCCGATGAAGCACGCCGTGCCTGTTGCGGTTTCGCTAGACAAGCCCCGGATGTGCACGGCGTTTGGAACCGCGGCGTGCGGCCGCACGGCCGTCTGCGGTCAGGGGCCGAGACGGTCGGGCTCAACGATATGGACGACGCGGCCGCCGACCAGCACGGCGACGATGCGCGGCCGGTCCGCCACCTCGGGGTCGACCAGGATGAGATCGGCGCGCTTGCCGGTGCCGATCGCTCCGCGATCATCAAGCCCCACGGCGCGTGCCGGCGCCGCCGAGACGAGTTGCCAGGCGGTCGCCAGCGGCACGATGCCCTTGGCGGCGAGCCGGAATGCGGCGATGAGCGGCGCCGGATAGTAGTAGTCCGATGCCAGAACCGAGCAGAGCCCCTGCGCGATCATGTCGCTCGCGTCGATCCAGCCGAGGTGGCTCTTGCCGCGCATCACGTTGGGGGCGCCGAGAACGATCTGGTCGCCCGACCGGGCGGCCTCGCGCGCGGTCTCGACCGTCATCGGAAATTCGCTGACGCGGCAGCCGAGGGCGCGATACCAGCGCCGCTGCTCGGGACTCGCGTCGTCATGCGACAGGAGCGCGATGCCGTGCGTGTTGGCATGCGCGGCGATGCGCTCGATCGAGCCCGGAACCTCGTTGTCGCGGCCGCGCAACTGCTCGACCAGGGCGACGAAATCCTCGTGCGGGACGCCCGACCGCGCGACCATCTGGGCAAGCTTGCCGGGGCGCGCCGCGACGCTGTCGGGCGATGGCAGGTGATCGTTGAAGGCGAGCGCACCGATGCGGCGCGCGGCGATCCAGTCGCACACCTCGTCCTCGGCGGCGAGATTGTAGGTCTCGTGGCGCAGATGAAATTTCGTATCGGCCGCGAGTCGTGCGCGCGGCGATTCGATCGCCGCCAGGATCGCGCGGGCATTGTCGGCGCTGCGCAGGCCGGGTTCCCACGACCAGGTCACGCCGTGAAACACCGTCGTGATGCCATTCGCGATCGCCTGGCGGTCGGTATCGATCAGGCCGATGTCGAGCGAGATGTCGACCCCCGGACGCGGCATGATCTGGCGCTCGAAGGCATCGCCGTGGATGTCGACGATGCCGGGCAGCAGCAGGAGCCCGCCGGCATCGAGGGTGCGATCGGCGGCGCGGTCGGCGCCGATGTCGCAGATCAGCCCGTCGTCGCGGCTGACGTGAACCGGGCATTCCTCGAGCGCACCATCGCGCAGGATCCGGCCGCCGGCGATGCGAAGGCTCATGGCTCGACTCATGCGATCGCGGAAGCGGCGCCGCGTTCGCCCGCGCGCTGCTCCCGGCATTCGTAACGTTCGAGGAACGCCTGTGCCGACAGCGCGCGGAATTCGGGCAGCGCCCGGTGCAGCTTGTCGTGCGGCCAGTCCCACCACGCGAGCGCCTGCATGCGTTGGGCGAGGTCGTGGGGAAACCGTGGACGGATGAGGCGCGCCGGATTGCCGGCGACGATCGCATAGGGCGGGACGTCCCTGGTCACGACGGCCGCGGCAGCGATCACGGCGCCGTCGCCGATGCTGCGTCCCGGCAGCACGATCGCGCCGTGCCCGATCCATACGTCGTGACCGATGATCACCTGATGCGCGCGCCGCCAGGCGAAGAACTCGGCCTCATCCGTTTCGCCGGGAAAATAGGCGCTCGCCCGATAGGTGAAATGGGACTGGCTCGCCCGCCACATCGGGTGATTGCCCGGATTGATCCGGGTCATCGCCGCGATCGAGCAGAACTTGCCGACCGTCGCATAGGCGATGTCGCTGTCGTTGACGACGTAGGAATAGTCGGACAGTTCGACCTCGAGCAGCTTGGTGCGCGCGCCGATCTCGGTGTAGCGGCCGAGCGTGCAGGTCTTGACGTCGGCGCTGGGATCGATCAGCGGCGCGTCGGACAGCATCTTGGTTGTTGCAGCGGCGGTCTCGGTCATGGCGGCGCGGTCGGCGAGGGCGCATGCTTGATCGCATTCCATGACAGATGGATGACGCAGTCGGGCGCTTGCCCGTGTCGGCGAACCCGGGCGCCCGCGCCGCCGGACGGGCTACGGCTCGATCACGAGTTCGAGGCGGTCGGCCGCAAAGCGCGCACGGGTGGCGAGGATCGGCGCGCCGTCGGCGTCGACGTCGACGCTGTCGACCACCAGCAATGGCCGGCCGAGCGCGATCCGCAGCACCGCCGCGTCGGCGGCCTCTGCGATCGCGGCCGTGACGCGGCTCGTCTTGCGTGCATAGTTGCGAATGCCGAACTGGGCGAGCATCCGCGTGATCGAGTGGCTGCCCGCATAGACCCGTGCCGCATCGGGAAATCGCCGGGCCTCGAGCCACGTGGAGGCGGCGCACAGCGGCACCCGGTCGGCCTGGCGCAGGAGGTCGAGGCGCAGCAGCGGCGTGCCGGCCTTGAGCCGCAGCCGCCTCGCGAGGCCGGCCTCGGCGGCCTCGATGGCGTGCGCGATCAGCCGCCCGGCGGCCGCATGGCCGGCACCGCCGACGATTTCGGAGAACCGCGTGCGTGGCCGGATCGGATAGGGAATGCGCCGCGGCTCGATATAGGTGCCGCTGCCGCGCTCGGCGCGCACCAGCCCGCGCTGGGCGAGGGCCGCGATCGCGCGGCGCACCGTGTGCCGGTTGACGCCGAAACGTTCGGCGATCTCGACCTCGCCGGGCAGCTTGCTGCCGGGCTCGAACGCGCCGCGCGCGATCGACTGCTCGAGTTCATCGGCGATGCGGCGCCACAGCAGGATGCCCGAGGGGGCATCCTGCGCGGATATCGCGGCGGGCCGCAAAGCTTGGCGTGTCATGGCGGCGTCACGCAAAGTTCATGCTGGCGCGGTAAACGGGGTTGTCTACTACCATAGACAACTACGGCGGACAACTGGCCAGACGATTGCACCATGGCGAGCGCCTCGATCTCTCCGCAACCGGCCGATCTGCGCGACCGCCGCCGCGACGCGATGGCGGTGCTCGCGTGCAGCGAGACGGCCGCGATCGCGCGCGAACTGGAGGCGATCGGGCCGCTGCCGCCGCACCAGGACATGCGCTTTGCCGAAAGCGGCATGCTGATGGTGCGCGGCCGGATCGGCGGCGACGGCACCCCGTTCAATGTCGGCGAGGTGACGGTGTCGCGCGCCGCCGTCCGCCTTGCGAGCGGCGAGAGCGGAGTGGGCTACGTGCTCGGCCGCGATCGCGAGAAGGCGCGGCTGGTCGCGTTGTGCGACGCGCTGGTGCAGAGCGAGCGGCATGCCGGCGAGGTCGAACGTCACGTGCTCGCCCCGCTTCGCGTCCGCCTCGAAGCGGCGCGCCGGGAGGATGCCGAGCGGGTGGCCGCCACCAAGGTCGAGTTCTTCACTCTCGTGCGCGGGGAGGGCTGACGATGCTGGTCGCGGGCTTTGCCGATCCGGTGCTGGCGGCGCAGTCGACCTTCCGCGCCGTGCTCGACGCGATGGCGCGGCCCGGCAGCCTGCAGCCGATCACCGCGCCATTGACGCCGCCGCACCCGTTATGCGCGGGCGCGGCTGCGATTGCGCTGACGCTGTGCGATCACGACACGCCGGTATGGCTCGACGCCGAGCTGCGCGCGAGCGAGTCGATCGTCGAATGGCTGCGGTTCCACTGCGGGTGCGAGCTCGTCGCAGATTCGCGTCGCGCCGCCTTTGCGTTCGCGCTCGACGCCACGACGCTTCCGCCGTTCGACGCGTTCAATCCCGGGACCGACGACTATCCGGACCGGTCGACCACGCTCGTGCTCCAGGTCGATACGTTGCGGGCCGGGCCGAGCCTGATGCTCACCGGTCCCGGCATTCGCGACCGCGCGCATCTGCGCGCCACGCCGGTGCCGCACGATCTCGTGGCGCGCCTTGCCGAGAACCGCAGCCGTTTTCCGCGCGGCATCGACCTCGTGCTGGCGGCGGCCGATGCGGTCGCGGCCCTGCCGCGCTCGATCCGCGTCGCCGAGGAGGCCTGACATGTACGTGGCGGCCAAGGGCGGCGAGCG
>Ga0126384_10000634_pt1 | contig 19734 bp, 15 predicted proteins | sample PanSoiMetPlot_36_FD_92543 | JGI IMG/M metagenome (GOLD analysis project Ga0126384, IMG submission 92543) | Tropical forest soil microbial communities from Panama - MetaG Plot_36 | ecosystem: Environmental > Terrestrial > Soil > Tropical forest > Bulk soil | place: Panama | collected 2016-02-17 | reverse complement strand
CGTCGCCCGCGGCCCCAAGGTTTTTGGATGGAAAGAATGAGAAGCATCCGTAGTGCCCTATTGAGCCGGCACGCTTGCCCTTGTACTCAGCTCCAATCGCCTGAGCTGCGTCTTCAATGACAACCAGGTTATGTTTCTCAGCAACCGCCACCACCGCATCCATGTCCGCCATTTGGCCGTAAAGATGAACCGGAATAATCGCGCGAGTTCTTGGCGTTATTTTGGAAGCGAGCTGTGTGACATCGAGATTGTATGTAACTGGGTCGATATCAACAAATACGGTCTTAGCGCCGACCCGGGCAATTGCCCCTGCCGTTGCAAAGAAAGTGTATGGGGTTGTTATAACTTCATCGCCTTCACCGATGTTCTCCGCCATCAGACAAGCAAGCAGAGCATCGCTTCCGGACGACACTCCAATTGCATGGGCACAGTTGCTATAGCGTGCGATTGCCTTCTCGCATTGCTCCACCTTCGGTCCCAAAATAAAGTGCTGGGACTCCATTACTTCAGCAATGGCAGCGCTAACTTCAGATTTGATAGTGGCGTACTGCGCCTTAAGATCGAGTAACGGCACTTGCATATTCGGACTCCTCTTTGAATTCTTTGTATGATTTCGTTCCTTTGCTGAACTCGCCCGGAAGAGGTGCTTCTTCATCCAGATCAAGGCAGCGAAGCACTCCAGGCTCAACTTCACAATAGCGATATCCGGTTTCGGGACACGTCATCACGCCATCGGAGTCTGGCGAATCGAGGCGATGCCCATGCCGACTCATCCATCCAACCTGACGAGCCGGATTTCCAACGACTAGAGCAAAGTCAGGTATGTCCTTTGTGACGACCGATCCAGCTCCGATGAAAGCGTAGCGGCCAACCGTCACCCCGCACACGATCGTCGCGTTCGCGCCTATGGAGCATCCGCGCTTGAGACGGGTAGTCTCATAAAGGGAATGCCGGTTCACTTGCGATCGGGGATTTGAAACGTTGGTCAGTACACAGGAGGGCCCTAGAAAAACGTCGTCTTCGATGACCAGTCCTGTATACACGGATACGTTGTTCTGGATCTTCACGTTGTTACCGATGATGGTGCCTGCATCGATGTTCACGTTCTGTCCGATGACGCAGCGCTCTCCAATTCGAGCTCCTTTCATCACGTGGGAGAAGTGCCAGATCTTCGTTCCTGAGCCGATCTCAGCGCCGTCGTCGGCGTATGCGGACTCATGGACGAAGTAGGGGCGCTCTTGCTTAAGTGCAGGTGCGGGTGCGGAGAGTCCCGTTTCACCGTCGCGCAGTGCGCGCTGGCAAGCGTCCAGAACGCGCAGGACTCTCAACCCCTCGGCGCCATCGCTTAACGGAGGCCTTCTCGATACAACCGAATCCAGAAACTGCTGACACTCGGCGCGCAGGGGTTCCCTCTGTTCGAGTTCAACGGATTCCGGCTTTGCTTTGACTGCAGTTGGGATTCGATTCTTCCATTCCACTCGATGTGGATAGAGTAGAAGCTTGTCTTCAGCAGTGTCGTCAAAAACCGCCATCTTTTCCGAACCAACGACGACAAGCTTTTGTTCCTTAATGGGATGCAGCCAGCTCACGAAAATGTGAGCCTGCACGCCGCTAGGAAAATCAAAGTGGCTCAGCGTTACGTCCACCACGTCTCGATTAAGATAAGCGCTGCCTTCGCATGAAACACTCTTCGGCATCTCATTGAGAAGAGCCAGGATGACGGAAATGTCATGCGGAGCGAAACTCCACAGAATGTTTTCTTCGGTTCGAATTTTTCCAATGTTGAGACGGTTGGAGTATAGGTAACAAATCTTCCCGAGCACGCCTTCGCGGATAAGTTGCTGGAGTTTTAGGATCGCCGGGTGATATCGGAGAATGTGGCCTACCATCAGGATGCGCCCCTTGTTTTCGGCAAGCCGTACTAATTCCTCTCCATGCTTTAGTTCAACAGCCAAGGGCTTTTCCACGAGCACGTCTTTGCCGGCTAGCAGTGCAGCCTTGGTCAATTCATAGTGCGTGACGGCCGGAGTGGCAAGGGCAATCGCAGTGATCTCCGGGTCAGAGAGAACTGAGCTGAACTCACGATAGAACTTCACCCCCTGGTACTGCTGCCGGCAAAGTGCCTCGGCAGTCTCAGAGGGATCACAGAGCGCTCCGAGCGCCCCAAGTTCATAAAAGTTACGTACTAAATTCTTGCCCCAGTAACCAACGCCTACTACGGCAACATTTGCTCTCGATGATTTGAATCCGTTGTTTTCCATGAATGACTCCAAAACTTAAAGGTTTGGGGAGTTGTGTTAAGCGGACAGTCAGTTCAGTAGACTCACGCATTTTTCGGCAGCGAAGCCATCGCCGTAGAGCTCAGGCGGGCGACCATTTGGGGTAAACGATCTCACCGCTTGCGTGATCTTGTCTGTATCGGAACCAACCAAAATATTCCAGCCGACTTCTATGGTTTCAACCCATTCGGTATCTTCTCGAAGGGTCACACAAGGCACGCGCAACCAAAACGCTTCCTTCTGCAATCCACCCGAATCGGTAAGAATCAGCCTGGCTCCGCTGGCCAGCCCGACCATCTCGACGTAGCCAACCGGATCAATGAGTCGAATATTGTGGTTGAGCTTGCAGCCGGCCCGCTCGATTGCCTTTCTTGCTCGTGGATGGACGGGAAAAACTAAAGTCTCATCCAATGCATTAAAGGCGTCCAGGATTTGAGAAAGCTTCGCAACATCGTCGGTGTTCTCGCTGCGATGGACTGTCGCCAGCAGATAGTTTCCCTTCTTAAGATCCAGCCGATTCAGCACATCGGGTGGTTGTTGAGCATTCCGCTGCCTCGCCCAATTCAGAACATCAAGCATCACATCCCCAACCATGTGGACGTTGCGAATAATTCCCTCGGCTGCAAGATTTTGCACAGCGGTATCACTGGGACACAGCAACAGGTTCGACAAATGATCAGCAACTACTCTGTTTATCTCCTCCGGCATACGCCGATTAAAGCTGCGTAGTCCGGCTTCGATGTGAACGACTGGAATAGATAACTTGGAAGCAGCGAGCGCTCCAGCCAACGTCGAATTGGTATCGCCGTATATGAGGAGATAGTCCGGGTCTTCACTAACGAGAATGTCTTCGATTCCCTTAAGCATAGTGCCGGTTTGACATGCATGGGTACCCGACCTGACATCCAGATTCACGTCCGCCGCAGGCATTTCCAGACCTTCGAAGAATATCCCTGACATCTCATAGTCGTAGTGTTGGCCTGTATGCAGCAAGATTTCCGTATGCTGTTTGCGCAGTACTTTGCTTACTGCCGCAGCCTTAATAAACTGTGGCCGCGCTCCTACAATTGTTACTACTTTCAACGGAGTTCCCATGTAGTGCCCGTTAATTCCCGGTTCGTTCATCTCAGGTTATCGAGCCGTGGCAGCAGCAGCCTTCACGGCGACGCTCTGCTGCGCTACTCCCACCACTCGCTGCAATTGTTCGGAAGTCATCTGCGGGAACATTGGGAGAGAGACGATCTTAGGAGCAAGTAACTCCGTGATCGGGAAGTCGCCCGTTTGATATCCCAGATGCGTATATGCCTTCTGTTGGTGGAGTGGGACCGGATAGTGAATTCCTGTGCCTATACCAGCCTGTGCAAGGTCGTTTTGGAACTGGTCACGGTTTTCGACACGAACAACGAACAGATGATAAACCGCTTTCGACCAGCTTGGCTCAAACGGTGGCGCGATGTTCGAATCCGGATTCGAAAGAAGCTCTGTGTATTCCGCTGCCAACTGTTGGCGCTGTGCATTCCATTCCGGAAGATGCTTTAGCTTTACGCTAAGCATGCCTGCCTGGAGGGCATCGAGTCTGCCGTTGTAGCCTTCGATATCGTGATAGTACTTCTTGGCCTGTCCGTGGTCTCGCAGCATTCGAATTGTCTTGGCGATTCCAGCATCGGAAGTTGTCACCGCGCCTCCTTCTCCGCAGGCTCCCAGATTCTTTCCTGGATAGAAGCTGAAAGCGGCGGCTCGCCCCATAGATCCCGCTGTCTTCCATGCGTCTTCCCGTTTCGAGAAGTACCTCGCACCATGGGCCTGGCAGGCATCTTCTACAACTGTGAGCTGAAATTGCTCTGCCAGTTCGAGGATTGGGTCCATATCCACCATTTGCCCATACAGGTGAACAGGAACAATGGCGCTAACGGGCCGACCGCTGCGCATGCTAACAACTTTCCCATTTGTGAATTCGCAACGCTCTGTCAAGTAACGCCGCAGCGCTTCCGGATTCATGTTGTAGGTGCGCACATCAACATCGACGAACTCCGGCAACGCGCCTGCCTGGGAGATCGCCTCAGCAGTGGCGATGAAGGTATTCGGCACCGTTACAACTACGTCGCCGGCACGGACACCCGCAGCAATCAGGGCGAACCGCAAAGCGTCGGTTCCGTTGGCGGCGCCGATGCAATATTCAGCTTCGCAAAATTTCGCGAAAGCTTTCTCAAACTCTTCCACCAAGGGTCCGCCAATGAACCCGGCGGTGCGCAGCACGCGTTGAAAGATTTCAGTTAGTTCGCGTTCGAGTTCTATGTGTGGCGTAACAAGATCGAGAAATGGAATGTTGCTGGCGTTCAATCGATGATCTCCTGATGAAATGTTTGTCGTGCTTTGATTGGCTTGCAAGGGGAGCAGTACTGGAGTTTTAATTCAGCTATAGCGCTGTAACCACTTCGGAAACTTCTTCGGCAGCCGTGATGTATCGCAGCACCTTCGCGGGATTGCCGGCGACAATCGCATGGTCGGGAACATCGCGCGTCACTACACTTCCGGCACCCACAATGGCTTTTTCGCCCACGGTGACGTTGGCCAGGATCGTCGCTCCAGACCCAATCGAGGCGCCCTTTTTAATTCTTGTCGTCTCAACTTTCCAGTCGGCTTCAGTTTGCATCGAACCATCGCTGTTTGTGGCGCGAGGATAGCTATCGTTGATAAAAGTTACCCCATGACCAACGAAGACGTTGTCCTCCAAGGTGACACCTTCACACACGAACGTGTGGCTGGACACTTTACAGTTCTTGCCGACAAATGCATTCTTTTGGATCTCTACGAAAGCTCCTATCTTCGTTCCGTCTCCAATCTCACACCCATAGAGATTGATAAATTTAGAGAGCTTAACGTCCTTACCCAACTTAACGTTGTTCAGACAGACAAACTCATTCATAAGTAGACAAGTTCTCCCCTCTTGCTTACCGATTGATTGGCCGCTTCTAACATCTTTACCACTCGCCAGCCTGCGTGGCCATCATTGATTGGCTTCTTGCCAGTGCCTATGCAGTCGATAAAGTGATCGAGTTCAGTCTTCAGAGCCTCGCCGGGCTCCACCTGTGGAGACCACATATCTCCGGAGCGATAGTTCACGAGCATCTGATAGACACCTTCGCGGCTCTTAATGTCGACTCCCTTGTCATAGACCTTGATCTTTTCGTCGGCTTCCAGATCGTTCCATACCAGCATTTTCTTCTCGCCACCGATGAGTGTGGTTCTCACTTTGACTGGAGAGAGCCAGTTCACATTAATGTGAGCGATAACCTTACCGGGGAAATATACGGTCAGAAAAGCGATGTCTTCGTGTCCATTCAGGTGGGTTTGTCCCGTGGCCGACACTGCTTCCGCCTTCGCGCCAATCAGGTGATCCATGATGGAGAGGTCGTGCGGAGCCAGATCCCAGATGACGTTGACATCATGTTGAAATAAACCGAGGTTGACGCGAGTCGAATCGTAGTAATACAGGTTTCCGAGCGCGTTCTGGTCGATCAGTTGCCGGATTTTCTTCACCGCGCCGGTAAAGAGGAAGGTATGGTCTACCATGATGCATAGACCTTTTTTCTCCGCGAGTTGAATCAATTCTTCCGCTTGCGCTGAATCCGAAGTAAACGGCTTCTCGACAAAAACATGTTTCCCATTCTCGAGAGCCTTTTTCGCCAGCTCGAAATGCGTCCACACCGGAGTAATGACCGCGACTGCGTCGATCTCAGGTGAACACAGGACATCACAGGAGTTAGTCGTCGTCTTTATATCTGGATAGGTCTGGTTCACCCGCCGCAGCATCTCCGGGCTTTTGTCACACACCATCGCGACTCGGGATCCCTCCACGCGATGCAGATTGCGGACCACATTGGGACCCCAATAGCCGTAACCAATCACACCAATTCGAATCATAGTTCCTTCACTTCAAAGTAAGTTGGCGTTGAATTACTCGCTTTCAAAACGAGTCAGAGCAGAGGGGAGAATCGTTTGCTGGAAGAGTCAGGTTGCCTTTCTTGGGGGGACGCAGGCTAGTAAGCACCATCGCCGGAAACAACGGCCATAGGCGTTTGCAGCAATATCTTCAGGTCCAGCCAAATAGACCAGATCTTTGCGTATTTCAAGTCGAGGCGAACCATATCGTCGAAAGTAGTTCGTGAACGTCCCATCACTTGCCACAAGCCGGTGATTCCGGGCTTGACTTCTACTACACGGCGCCGATGCCAGACGTCATATTGTTCGAACTCGTAAGGCACCGGAGGGCGCGGGCCTACCAGTGACATTTCCCCACTTAGAACATTGAATAATTGAGGAAGTTCGTCCAAGCTCGTCTTTCGCAGAAATCTTCCAAGAGGAGTAACTCGTGGATCGTTTGTCAGCTTATAAACACCTGCTTGCCCGCTCTTGGCCTGCTCGGCCCGTCCCTGTATGAGCTGTGATACGTATTCCTGATGAATCTTCGGATCATTGTTGCTGTACATGGAGCGAAACTTGAGGAACGTGAAGGACGCGCCGTGCAAACCGATTCGACGTTGTCGAAACAGGATCGATCCTTCCGAGGTGAATTTCACTAAGGCCGCGATCACCAGGAAAACGGGCCACAATACCGCCAATATCATCAGAGTCCCGATTACGTCGATGCTTCGCTTGAGCAGGCGAGCACTTCTCTTGGAGTCATGTCGATCCGAAGAGTCCGGGTAGAAGACCAGATCGATGTCTTCGTCATCAGGTTCAATATCTCGGTTAGGAAAGATTCGAAACGTGATGTTGACCGCGTCGAATTGTTCCATCCCGAGCGTCTTCTGTAACGCAGTCGTGACCTTCCCAATGATCAGCTTGGCATTCTCTTCCGGCGGACCAATCTCCGGGAACAAGACCGCTAGGGTTGAACCATATTCATACCATCCAAGAGTATCTGTCTCCCGTGTGGCCACTGACATGGAGCCAACGATCTGACGAATGACTCTTTCTCCCTCGGGCGATTGAAACAGCCCATGCCCAGAAAGCAGCATGAGCATAAAGGGACTACCGGAACGTTCAGTTCTCTTTCTCTCGAGGCAAAGCATGCGAAGGAAATGGTGTTCCTCCATGACTCCGCCCCATCGCTTCGTGTGCCTACGTCTTGCAACTACAGAACTCCTCTGAGGAGGAAGAAAGATCGTATCTTCGGTAATCGGAAAAGTAGCCATCGTTATTGAATCGGCCTTAGAGAGCTACGACGAGGTCCTTTCGAAGTTCCGCCTCTGCCCGCTCGAGATTCATCAAAAGGAACTCGAAGAGGCTTTCGGTCGCGCAGTGCTACTTATGCAATCCTTAAGCCATCTAGCGCATGTGGAATGGCGCAGTCCGCTGCCCAACAAGATCCATGCAAGTGGCTGACATATAGTGATTTGCTACCGCTGATCGCAAAGGCCGTCAATGGGAACTGCTTGTCTGCATGCAGGAGACGGGCACTCGTTGCAAAGGTTTGCACATCGTGTTGAAGCAAGTTCCCATAACGATTCTGTGACTGACATCGCTTCTTAATGAGGGATGACTCGGATCGGCAGTTTGAGTCTGCAAATGTGCAAGTTCTTGCACTTGTCTATATCGATTTGCCGTCGAGATGGGCGATCGTAGCCTTGGCATCTTGGACGTAATTCGTCGCCAAGTTTGACTCGATCGCACGCATTAGAGATTCCCGGGCCTCCAGGGGTTTTCCAGCTTTCATTAGCGCCATGCCAAGGTGGTAATGATATAGACCGTTCGTTGGCTTCTGCTTAACCAAGTCTTTTAACTGTTGCGCCGCAGTGCTGTATAAGCCCTTTTTGTATTCAATCCAGGCCAACGTATCCGAGACGCTGGGATCCATTGGTAGCGACTGTTTTGCCCGCTGGGCCAGACTCAAGGCTAGATCGAGGTTTCCGCCGTTTTCGCAATAAAGCCATGCGAGGTTGTTCAATGCCGGAGCGTAGTCTGGATTCCTTTGCAGTGCATCTTGATACGCCTTTTGTGCGTCACTCATTGCGCCAGTTTGTTCGTAGAAAGTACCCAAAAGAAGGTAGCCAGGAACATAGTCGGCATGATCCTGAAGCACATCCTTAACGGCCTGTATGGCTTGAGGCAATCGCCCAGTTGCTGCGTACACGCGGGCTAATTGAACATTCGCTCCGTCGGCTTTCTTGTCTTGCTGCAGCGCATCTGAGAATGATTGCTCAGCATTCTTGTAGTCTTGTTGCCGCAGATAGACATCTCCCAACATCTGGTAGAAAACACTTTGCCTCGGAGCTCGCTCAATCTGTTTCCTGATTCTTGCGATTCCCTCGTCACTGCGATTTTGCAAGGTGTAAATCTGCAAGAGGTTGACCATTGCGGGAACGTAATCGGGTTGAGCCTGCAAAGCGTCTTCAAACCGATTCTGCGCTTCTGCGATTCGCTTTTGACGGAGAGCTACAAATCCCAGGCGCTCCAAGACCACCGGATTCTTGCTTTGTGTGACTGCCAGTTCCCGCAGCTTGCTTTCAGCAGTGGCATCGTCCCCAATTTGCATGTAGGAGTTCGCCTGGACGAGACGGGCTGAAATCAGCTGTGGGTTACGCGCTAAGGCCTTGTCAGCAAATTCCAAAGCGAGCTTAGGCTGGTTCTCCCTTGAGTACAATTCGCCCAGGCTGACATAGGCAAGGACAAAGTCCGGATTGCGCTTTATGGCCTCGTTAAGGCTGGCCACTGCTCGCTCGAACCGGCCGTCCTCTGCGTGCGCAACACCCAGGTAGAAATGGGCTAGCGCCATCTCCGGCACATCGTGCGTCAATTGCTCCAGAGCCGAGATGGCCCCGGCCCGGTTGCCGCGCACAAACAGCAAACGAGCATGAAAAAGCCGTACTTGCGGATTCTTTGGATGTAGCTTGAGGAGTTCCTCGTTCAGTCTCTCGGCGTCGTCCCATTCCTGACGATTGATGTGAACTTCAATGAGCTTCATCCGCGCGACATCGTTTCTCGCATCCTTGCCGAGCAACCGCTGAAGTTCCGTTTTAGCACTCTGCGTATCCCCAATCGCACGATAAAAGTCGGCTATCGCGAGTGACGAAAGAGCGGAGTCGTCGGTTGCTGAACGCAGGTCGTTGAACAACGGCGCGACTTTGTCTCCTGATCCGCTGCGGACGTACACTTCAGCTACGGCAACATAAGGCGTGATCTCTTTCGGGTTGCGCTGGATCGCGGTCTTAAGCGTCGCAATCCGGAGCTCTGGGTTACCGAGTGCGCCGTAAACTTGAGCAAGGTTGATGTAAGCGGGAAGATAACTTTGATTTGCCTCGATTGCAGATTGATAGCTTGTGATTCCCTCAGAATAACGCTTCAGTAAGACATAGCAATCGCCAACCTGAGCTAATATTCTGGCATCCGTAGGAGCGATTTGCTGAGCTTCTTTAAATTCCTGCAGGGCTTCGGAGTATCTACCTTCCTGAAGAGAAGCGCTTCCCAACAACATGTGTGCATTGATATTTGTTGGTTCGATTGCGAGCACCCGCTGCAGCAAAGCCCTTGACTCGTCTGTCCTTCTTGCAACCTGTTTTAGGGCGGCTAATTCCGTGAGAGCTGAGGCATGCCTCGGATCAAGCTCTGTAGCCTTCGTCAAAGATGAGTATGCTTCGCGCAGGTTTCGCTGTCGGAGTTCGTTGATTCCTAACAGATAGTAGGCTTCTGCGGATCCCGGATTGAGCTGAACCGCCCTACGGAATTGAATGGCGGCAGCATCGTATTGCTTCTTTTCGACATATTGCTTGCCGCTTTCCAGAAAATGCTGCGCTCGAGCTTTAGGATCCCGCGAGCAACCGGAGAGAATGCAGATGAAGGTCAGAAAACTGATGATTGTTTTGCTGCGCATATCGTATTCCGTAGCCGGAACGCAGATGTAATCTGCATCCCACGTTAGGAGAGGAGATTTAGGCTAATACTTGTGAGGGTTCCGAATTAAAAGACACAGTTAGCCCTTGCCCGTCTTAGAAACAGCTCTCCCTGGATTAGAGCTGTTGTAGTAATCCCTATAGTAGCGTTCCTCTTGCGAGGTGGCATCATTCATGACTACAGCAAAGAGTTTCGATTTCTCCAAACTTTCCAAACCTTTTGTCAGAACATTTTTGGGCGTAACGCCTTCCCTCACGACGAGTAATACGGCATCGCTCATCGTCGTCCAGACATTCGCATCAGTAAGGGGAACGAGCGGTGGAGAATCGATAACGATCCAGGAAAACCATTGTGCCAACTGCTTCAACAGCTCTGCGGCTGACGTTGACTGGAGTATTTTGAGAGGCTGGTCCTGACTAGTCCCGGCGGCGAGAAACCAAAGAGGTAATCCCTCCGCGCGATACATGGGACTCGTAGTGAAACCTGATTCTTCGCACCAGTCTGCAAACCCGCGCTCGGCATTCACACCGAGGGCAGTGCTAAGGGAGGGCTGGTGCAGATCGCCATCAAGAAGCAGCGTCCTCTCTCCCTGGGTTGCGAGGGTGATTGCCAGGTTTGCGCTGATTGTGCTCTTTCCGTCTCCTCGCACAGCGCTAGTAACCAGAACTCGACGCAATTGTCGCCTCTGTTGCGACTGTCGCAGCCGCGCCGACAGACCCCGAAGATTCTCAGCGGCCAATGAATTTGGCTGCGTCCAAGCCACCAGGCGTGACTCCAAGTCATTTGGGAGCGCAAATTGCGAGGCTTCCTCCATTGCTGGTACCTCGCCGATAAGAGCCGCAGCTAACGGTGACAAGCGTTGCGGAGACTCGGGCACATCGGATAGAGATCGCCCAAAATCGGGATTTGCCTGCTGCAAGGCTTCGAAGATGCGGCTCATGAATCGATCGTACCTTTCAAACTACGCTAGTTGCCTTTTAAAGAGCTTCCGCCACTGAACCGAGAGGAGCGGCCGCCACCCGCAAAATATCTTTACGTTTTGTGGGTAGTTCCGGATTGCCCAGACAAAAGTCTGCTGCCACTTCATCCACTAGCTCTGGCGATATGACGGAGCTCTTCATAGCAAAACTTGCAACCAGCGCCGCTTCACAGATGTTATTGACTAACCGAGGAATACCCCGTGAATATCGGTATACGAGTTCTATTACGGCCTCTCCGAAGATAGACTGCTCTTTTGTACGCGCTCCAGCGAGCCAGAGTCGCTGCACAATGTACTTTCCGGTTTCCTCTCGCGATAGCGGCTCCAAGTGGCAACGCAAGGCAATTCGCTGTTTAAGCTGCCGGAGATCTTGACTGTCCAACTTCTCGTCTAATTCGGGCTGGCCGATCAAGACGATTTGAAGCAGCTTCTGTTGTTCCGTCTCGAGATTCGTCAGGAGCCTGATTTCTTCAAGCAAATCCCAGGTCAACAACTGCGCCTCATCCACGATGAGAACTGCTGTCGACCTCTGCCGGTACTGAGCGATCAGAAATTTATTAAGATCGGCCAACAATTCGCCCTTCGCTTTGCGGACAGGTGCAATTCCCATATCACTCGCCGCATACTGAAGGAATTCCAACGGGGAAAGCAGTGGATTAAAAATATAGGCGAACGCAACTTTGTGCCATTTGAGAGTTCGAAAAAGACACCGCGCAAGCAGCGTCTTTCCCGTGCCTACTTCTCCGGTAACCACAATGAAGCCGCGTCTGCGTTCAATCCCGTGATATAGGCTGGCTAACGCCTCATTATGCCGGGTCGTGCCGTAGAAAAACGCCGGATCAGGCGTAATCTCAAATGGATTGCGGGAAAATCCGTAGAAGGCTTTATACAAGCTGGTTAACCCTTGCGGTAGACCAAGAAAGTCATGACTGGAATTACGACAACCATTGCCGTTGCAGCAACCGCTTCGAGCAGGCGAAGGCGAGTGGCTCTGCGTTTTTCACTGGGACTGGTTAATGATGGAATCGCGATCACTGTCGGTACGTTCAAAACAGCTTGCAGCTCTTCCTGCAGATAGACCTTGGGACTTGCAAGCTCTGTCAACACTACCAATCCGATTCCAAGTGCCAGACCAAACGCCAAACCGGCAAGGCTGAATTGAAGCCGATTCGGGAAATATGCAGATTGCGGCAAGCTGGGAGGATCGATCATTCGAAACTGCTCACCCTGTTGCCGCCTTTCCAAATTGGTTGCCATTTCGGACTGATTCTTCTTAGCCAACAAAGAATCGTAATTCGCGCGCGACTGTTCGTGATCGCGTGTAACCGCAGCTAATTCCTGCTCCCGAGCCGGAGTAAGATTCAATCGCTGCTGGTATGAATCAATCTCTCTCTGGATGTCCCTGATCTCGGTATTGCGATGCGCAATCTCCAATTCGTTTGCCTTAAGCTGACTCTCCACCTGCATCGCCGGGGACATCACCTGGGGATTGCCAGGAACCGCAGCGAGTGCCGGGCGCGGTCTTGGTTTTTCGGTGCTGGCGTCCTGCTCGGCTTCTGCCTTCAGCTTCTCCGTTGCCGCGATCTCCTGCTTTACGCGCACGATATCCGGATGTAGCGGAGTATATTTTGCGCTCAAGTCCGCGAGGGTGGACTTAAGCTTTTCAAGCTTTTGATCAAGCTCGTATGAAGGAGGTAGAGTCCCATTGCCATTGTCCTCGTTGGTTCGAGGATTCATCGCGCGATAACTATTTAGCAGGGATTGCAGATAGAGCTTTTGCTGCTCCGCCTGGTGCAGCCCATCTGTAGTCTGCTGCAATCTCGTCTGTAGCCCGGTTAGGATTTGCAGATTGCTGGCGGTTTGCTCCGGCAATTGTCCGACGTACCGGCTTTTGAACTCTCGTAGCCGCTGTTCCTGACGATCAAGGTTCTTTCGGGCTTCATCCAGTTGTGTGGCAAGGAAACTGGTCGTGTCTTCCGAGAGCTGCTGTCGGCTTCGAAGATTCTCTTCGATGAAGAGGGACGTCAATTCTGCAGTCACCTGCTGAGCGACTACTGGGCTATTTGCCGAATATGAGATCTTGAAAGCAGCGATCGGATTGCGCGTACCGTCAGACTTCACCAGATCAATACTGATGTCTTTCCGCATCTTTTCGACAGCAATGTCCGAATCGTCCCGGCGGTTTGCGTTATACAAGTGAAACTTCTCGATGATAGCCATCAGTCTGGTTCGACTGAGAATTTGTTCGCTCATACTCTGAAGACGCTGTTGCAGGTCAAGAGCAATGTTGGGCTCGACGTAGTGCTCTGGGACCCGCTGCTGTTCCACAAGAATCAGCGTTTCAGAACGATACTTTGCCGGGATAACCCAAGCCACCGCGGTCAACAACGCCCATCCCGTGAAGACCGACGCGGCCACCCAAAGCCGGCGCCGATAGAGTCTGAGACACCAGCCTCTGAGATTTGGAAGGTTGTTCTGTTCGGACTGATCGATCATCTATCTTCCGATCGGAGCTTGAAATGTGTACGAAAGCGACACTGAGGCAACATCGTGGCTGCGCTGTCCGAATCTCACCGAACTGTTTCCCAGGAATTGCTGCCGGAAACCGGAGACCTGAAGACTCAAGTGTGGTGTGATGACTTTGGAAACGCTGAGGCCGACAGAAGCGGAGTCAACGAGTGGCGCTACGCTGAGCGGATCAAGCTGATTGTTTGAAGTGTAATTTCCGAATACGTTGAGAGTTGATAACTTCGTGATTCGCCGCTGCAGGTCCAAGTTCACTGTTCGCATGCTGACGGCGCCGCCCCCACTGATACCAGGATCGTTCACACGCTGGACAAAGCTGAGGCTCATCCCGTTATGCTCCCCGCGCCAGGCCAGGCTTGATCCGCCGGCAACGGAAGAGCGATTTGTGTGCAATGCCACGGGGCCAGTGACAGTTGAAAGAATGTCATCGATTTGGGAAATCTCAGGACCAGCGAAGAACGAAAGCTGAATCGAAGGCCTCACGGCGATATTCAAGGAGCCCAGAATCTGGTGCGAGAGCGACGAAAACTTTCCCGGCGCAGAAGTCGAAGTTGAATTTTGCGCTGTGTACTGTAACCCCAATCCGTATCTCATCGTTAACTGATGAGAATAGAAGGCATGTCCTGACCAGCCGCGTGAGCGCTGCGCAAAGGCGTTTGCCAGCGTGTTATCACCGATTGTCTTGTAACGCAAATCCGTGAAGGTACCGCCTACACCGACCGAAGTATGGGGACCGAGTAGATAAACCAGGTCTCCTTGTGACTGCCCGGTCCGGCTTTCAATATTTGCGCCAATCGCCGAAGAATTTGGTTGGTTTAGAAGACCTAACGTCGGCAACTGCGTGTTAGCTAGAAAGCTCTCATATGGACCTGACGTCATCGAGAAAGAACCTCTCGTCACGAACCACAATCGTTGCGTGAAGTTGTACTTAAATTCAGCGCTAGTTGCATGAGAAGTGTTGTTGTACGCGGAGATATTGCTGCTGTAAGTAAACGCAGGTCCGTAATACAAGCTGGAGGTCCAACGACTTCGATCCACGGATAACCGTGCCCACGGTTGAATTGTCGCGGTAGCGTTCGTTTCCCCCACTGCCGGATTCTTTGGGTTTGTAACATTGTCATCAAACGATCCAGAGAACGTACTTCCGTAGTCCAGCACGTTGCTACGCACAGCTTCGTTGGTCAATGGGGCAGTGCCTAATTGCGAAGGTATCAATGGCTCCTGAGCCACTAGGCAAGAGCCACAAAGAACGACGGTGGCAAATAGAGTCTTGAACATATGACAACTCCCAAGAACTTAGGGAATGACAATAGTGTCCCCGGGCCGCAGTTCAACATTTTCAGCCAGCTTCTTGCCTTTAATAACCTGCTTATAGTCGAACGACAATTTCTGTTGCGTCTTGTCATTATTCGTACGCAATACGTAGATGTGGCTCCCCTTGGCGAAATCTTTAAGACCACCACCCACGGCAATCGCGTCCAGAACGGTCATAGGCTGACTCAACGGATAGGATCCCGGATGTGCAATTTGTCCAACGATGTTGAACTTCAAACTCTTCACTTCCTGAACGATGACGGTGACTTCCGGACTAGCGACATACGATCGCAGCCCTAAAGCAATGTTGTCTTGCAATTTTTTCGGCGTTAAGCCGCTGGCTTGAATGTCTCCTACGAGAGGAATTGTGATCTTCCCGTCGGGGCGAACCGGCACTGTACGAGAAATTTCCGGCTCCTTCCAGATGTTGACCGCCAAAACATCTTCACTGCCGATTACATAATCGGCGGGAGAGACATTCGCAGCGACTGTTGTGGGCTCAGGTTGTGGTGTAGAGCTGTCATTGCGCTGCTTTGTAACTGATTGAGCAAAAGCGGAGCAAGCCAGTCCGGCGATGATCAATCCTGATAGGCAATTCAATTTGAACGAATGTTTCATTGGAGTTTCCAGAACCACGATGTTTCGTGCAATTGTGAATTTCAAAAACAATTAGATATAGAGCGTTCGTTTAACGGGCCCTAGTGGCTCCACGTCATACCCTTCAACAGTTATGGAAAGAGAGCGCTGAATCGTCTGAACCGAGACCACCAGACTGTCAGTACCTTTGAACCTGCTCAGAACTCCTTCGATACCATCCAAAGCACCTCCGCGAATACGGACTCGCTGGCCAACTTCGAGAAAAGGATGGGCTGAAAATGGAATCTTACGTTCCAAAATGGTCTGGATCTGTTCAATCTCGTGATCCGGAATGGGCGATCCTAGTTGATTTCCGCCGACTACGGTCAAGACCCCAGGAGTCCGTAGAACCGAAACCCTTGTCTCGGGTGATTTCGTCATGTTCACGAAGACGTAGCAGGAAAACAAAGGAACGTCGATTTTCATGCGCCTGTCGCTCCACTTCCTTACTTCCGTGAGTAGCGGCAAGAACGTCGCGATTCCCTTCTGCTCCAACTCCGATGCGACTCGCTTTTCATGGCGCGATCTCGTGTGCAGCGCATACCAGCAACTCGTTTCGAACTGCGTACTCTGTGCGCCTTGAACTACTTGTAAACCGCCCATAGCTTCGCCCTCTGAGTCACATCAGTGACCCCAAACAATTAACTCTCAACCTAAAAACCGACTAATTCCTGACCCTGTTACTACTGAACCGATGACGAGCTCAGCCGTAACTCCTTCACTTTGTATAAGAAAGCACGATAACTGATATTCAAAGCGCGGGCTGTACGCACCCCGTTCCAACTGTGCGCTTCAAGCATTTTGGTTATAACTTGCAGCTCGAAATCTCGCACCATCTCCCTCGTAACCTTCTTTAGTGATATTGACCCCCCCGGAGGAATGTCCGGTATCGTCGTAAACCGTTGACTTGTGGGCTTTTTCTGCTCTATTTCCGAGTAGATCGCCTGCTCCGTGCCCAGGATTACGTAGCGCTTCATGACGTTTTCCAACTGCCGCAGATTCCCGGGCCAGTGGTATGCCTGCAGTGCACTCATCAAACCTTCGGAGAGCGCTTTTGCCCGGCAATTGAATTCCATGTTGAACGTTTCGATGAAGTAGTTGACCAATATGGGAAGATCGACTTTGCGTTCCCTTAAAGCAGGCAAGTGGAGATTCACAACGTTGATGCGATAAAAGAGATCTTGGCGAAATCCGCCATTCGCAATCTCTTCTTCCAGCTTCCGATTGGTCGCGCAAATCAGTCGGACTTCAGACGTCTTCTCCTCCTGACCTCCGATCGGACAGAACTTGCCATCCTGCAGGAACTGCAGCAGTTTCGCCTGCAGTCCAGCCTCGAGTTCACCGATCTCGTCGAGAAAAAGCGTTCCACGATCTGCAAGGACTACGCGGCCCGCCTTTTTTCCCACAGCCCCGGTAAAAGCCCCTTTTTCGTAACCGAATAATTCGCTCTCAAACAAAGTCCCAGGAATCGCAGGACAATTCACCTTTACGAAGCGTCCCGTGCAAACCGATGAGAGGCGGTGAATCTCGCGTGCTAGAAGTTCCTTTCCAGTCCCACTCTCCCCGTGAATTAGGACCGGAACATTGCTGACTGCAACCGGGCGTAGAGTTGAACGAATCGCCTGCATCCGAACCGATGAGCCGAATAGCACCGACTCGTGTGGGAGGGGACGCATCTCACTGCGCAATACAGCCGCCGAATATGCAGACAAGTTGCCTTCGCTCATGTGTGACGTGGCTTCTCTAAAGTGTGCGACTCCCCCTCATTTGCACTTCTGCTGCCAACGGAATACAGAAAAGCCGGCTAACTCGGTGGAGGCGATTTAAGTCATTGTTTTTACAATACTTATGTGATGCTCGACGAGCACCTCAGTAGCTCAGGGAGAACAAATTTGGCGGGATTTGAACAAAGTAACCCCAGACCCCTGCGGCACCGCCAAAAGAGTGTGAAAACAATTTCCACCCACATGTGAAAACTGTTTCCATTCTGGGGAAACAACGCTCCCACCGACCGTTACGAAGGTAATGAGGTGAGGATTTAAGGCTGGATCAAGAACGATACAGCGACTTTCCTTCCGCTCAGTTACGAGGCTTGGAACTATCAAATCACTTGCGACGCCTGAAAAGGTGCCAGTGCAGGGCTGACCAACTTTGAAGCTGCAGGGTTCTAACTTCATGGAACCGCAATTGCACACAAGCCTTTAACGCTTCACGAGTTAGCCATTTATCGAGGCAGAATGGCTTCATTGATCCGCGGCGCGTTCGTATAGAAAGGATTACGTTGTTGAGATTTTCTTCGACAGTTCTGCGCAATAGCGCTTTTTCAGCTCTAGCCCTTGTAGCAGTAGTCGCAGCGTCGAGACTTCTTATAGAGATCCTCTCTTTTTCGTTCAAGAACGGATACGGGTCATACTGCATTCTGATTCCCGCTTTTTCTGCATACATTGTCTGGTCACAAAGACAAAATATTTTCAGGGAGACTCATTACGACTTTGTTCCCGGTCTCTTGATGATGGGCGTTAGCATTAGTGTTTCAGCAGTCGCACTGTCAAGAACATCCATCGATTCCCAATCCTTCCTGACGTTGGAACTCAAGTTCTTTAGCTTGTTATTTTGGATCAGCGGAGCCTTTGTTTTTGTCTACGGCAGACGTGCGATGAAGGAAGCACTGTTTCCCTTTGCGTTGCTGGCATTGAGTGTTCCTTTGCCGCCGAGTGTGGCCGACCGCGCGATCACAGCACTTCAGGCCGGCTCGACCGCAGCAGCGTATTCACTTTTTTCTCTGCTTGGTACTCCTGTCTACCGCGATGGTTTCCTCCTGTATGTTCCCGGAGTCACCATCGAAGTCGCCAAAGAGTGCAGTGGAATTAATTCGAGCATCGCCCTGATATTCACTCTTCTGGTGGTGGGGTATGAGACGCTTCATACTACTTCGCGACGTCTCATTCTGGTCTTGCTCGCGATTCCGCTCTCATTCGCCAAGAATGCTCTGCGCATTGTGACGCTGACACTGCTCGCGATTCACGTAGATCCACGCTTTCTCACAGGGAGTCTTCACCACAAAGGCGGCATCGTTTTTTACCTTATTGGGCTGGCTGCGGTCTATCCGATATGGAAACTTCTGCAGCGTTCGGAGATCAGAAATAACCAGCCCGACCAAACACGGAGCACAAAGGAGGGAATCGCTGGAATAGAGTCGCGCGAGACTGTTCCAATTCCGAACAGTTAGCAAACGCAGCTAGAGCGTCAGGAACAGGCTCGCGAACGGGAATTGCAGATGATCGGGCTTCGTTAAGGAGTCGGAATTACGGCCGGCGCCTCATTCGAAAACACACTCTCAACTCCGCTTCCGTCTACGGCGGTAACGACGTAGTAGTAGGTGGTTCCAGATTGAACCGTGGAGTCTGTGAATGTTAACGATTGCAGCGTAGCATTCAATATCTGGTACGGGCCGCCCGACTGTGATGACCTGTAGACATTGTAGCCAGCGACAGTTGAGGTACTGGCTGTCCAGCTCACGTCGACGCCGTGCTGCACTGGCTGCACGGTTCCGGTTCCGGAAAGCGACGCGGTACCGGGAGAGTTGCTTGCTGAACTGGTGACGGAAATCGAGCCTGTAAAGTTGCCCGTTGCCTGCGGCTGGAACAATACAGGCACAAGGCTACTGGTGCCGGCGGGAACTGTGAACGGCGTTTGCATACTGGCGCTGAAGCCGGTTCCAGTGACGGCGACTCCCGAGACGCTTACATCCACGGCGCTTGCATTCGTGAGCGTCAGGTTCTTGGAAGAATTGTTACCTACAATCACATTCCCAAAAGAGATCGATAAGGGCGACAGCGTAAGTGTAGGCACTGATTGGGAAACACCAGTTCCCTGAATTGAGACAACGGTAGGCGTCGCGCTTGCATTGCTGGTGATCGTGGCAGTCCCATTCACTGCTCCAGCACTCTGTGGCGCGAAGCTGACAGTAACAGTGCGGTTCGAACCAGCAGTGATCGTAACCGGAAAAGTGAGCGGGCTCATTGACAAACCCGCGCCCGACAACGTCACGGAAGAGACCACCAGGTCGGCGGTTCCGGTGTTAGTAACGGTGACAGTCAGGCTGCT
>Ga0126384_10000633_pt1 | contig 19741 bp, 16 predicted proteins | sample PanSoiMetPlot_36_FD_92543 | JGI IMG/M metagenome (GOLD analysis project Ga0126384, IMG submission 92543) | Tropical forest soil microbial communities from Panama - MetaG Plot_36 | ecosystem: Environmental > Terrestrial > Soil > Tropical forest > Bulk soil | place: Panama | collected 2016-02-17 | reverse complement strand
GTTCCAATCGCGGACCGGAGGTTGATCAATATCTCCGCGCAGTGGGTCTTAACCCCGTCGGCCACAGCTTTGCCTGGTGCGTCGCATTTACGCATTTCTGTTACCTGAAGGCGGCTGAGTCATTGGGTCGCGACAACCCGCACATCAAGACCGCTTTGGTCCTGGATCATTGGAATCAGGCGGGCAGAAAGCCCGGCGTTTTGCGCATTACAAAGACAGCTGCCATCTCCGACCCTGGTCTCGTTAAGCCCGGCTCGTTGTTCATAATAGATTTAGGTGGCGGGCTAGGGCACTCCGGAATGGTCGTCGAGACAAATAGCGGTCGTATGATAACGATCGAGGGAAACACCAATGACGGCGGCTCTCGCAACGGAATCGGTGTCTTCAAGCGTGATGCAAGAAAGATCAACCAGATCAACAAGGGGTTTATAGACTACAGCGCCGTCTAGCATCGAAGACTTCGTTTAAGGGTTGCCGATAAAAATTCAAGCCGAGAGTTAAGCCCTTACGGGTTCTGATTACTCGACAATGCGACTCTGGCGACACCGTCGTTGCCTTCGTTGGGCGCCGGCTTCAGCCCAAGAATCTTCGCCAAGAGATTGTAGACATCTACGTTTTCAAATGGTTCGATCACGACTCCCTGTCTAAAGGCGGGGCCCTCCGCGATAAAAATCGCGCGCATCGAAGGAAGTTCGTTGTCGTAGCCGTGGCCGCCTTTTAAACCTTCGAACCTCCCTCTGATCTTCTGTTCGTCTAACCTGGCCTTCGTGATCAACGTCCAGCCCTCATCTGGCAATACCAGTAACGGAGCTATTCGCGGGCTGTTCGAATAATGAAACCGTGGTGGCATTTCGGCCTTGCGATAAATCTTCGCGTGGGCAGGTAGCTTTTCCGATAGTGTTTTGTAAATCAGATCTTCCTTGCCAGGATTGGGGAAAATGCTGACGATTTCAGGAGTCCAAAAAACCTTTTCGGCCAGCCCAGGATCAAAAAGCTCGTCCAGCACGATCGTGTCTTTCGGATTCTCAGTGGCCATTCCGTGGTCCGAAACTATGATTAGATTCACGTCGGTCCAGATTCCTCGCTTTTTGAGCCCATCGATCAATCTGCCGATAACTGCGTCGACCTTAAGCACAGCATCACGGGTTCCTGGTGAATCAGGGCTGAAGTCGTGACCTGCCGAGTCAACATCGCTGAAATACAGGGTCAGGAACGTGGGTCTTTCGCTAGCGGGTAAATCGAGCCAGCCAAGGATGGTATCAACACGCGCATCGTTCGGAACTTTTCCGTCATAAGGCTTCCAGTACGTGGGACGAACGCCGCCGATTTCGGCTTCGCTTCCGGGCCAGAAATACGGCGCCGTCTTTTGACCCTGCTTTTCGGCAGTTACCCAGATTGGCTCTCCAAGCCACCATCGCCCGTTATTAACTTCTTCGCGGTTACTCATTGTAAGGCTGGCGTTGAAGGTTTTATCAAAAACGTTGTTCTCTACGATGCCGTTATCCTGGGGATAGAGTCCGGTAACGATGGTGTAGTGGTTGGGGAAAGTCTTACTTGGAAACGAGGGGGTCATCCACTTCGCGCGGACACCATTTTGAGCCAGCGAATTGAGGTTAGGTGGTTGGTACTTATCCAGATAATCGCTGCGGAACCCGTCGATCGAAATCAAAATGATGGTCGGTCGCAGGTCTCGTATGGCGTTGGCTCGAACGCACGAAGATAGAAATGCGACAAGTAGTATAAGGAATTTGATGCACGAGATTCTGGCAACTCGCGCGAAATAGTTTGTCATAGTTTTGATGAGCCCAATTCTGTGTTGCTGAGGAGTACTTGATTCCCGAGCGTTGCGACGCGAGAAACTTAATCGCAGAGAACGGATTTGGCAACTGCTGAAGAATGAGTGCTGAAGAATGAGTCAGCGTGCTCGGGTAGCAAGCGCCGACCTCAGAGTGTGTGCGAAGAGGGTGTCCGGATTCAGCCGATGGATTTTCAACTTCAACCTGACAAGATTTGCGAACCCCGAGATACCATCGGCTTTTTAGCCGATGGAGTTTCAGTTTCGACCTAACACAGGGTTAGCTTTCAAGATACCACGGGCTGTTGGTGGTATTAGGATTTTTCACGCGGTCTCTGAAGCCCGATGGTATCTAGAACCACGCCGTGCACTCTCTTGGTATGCTTACGGACAACTTATCGCTTCACTGCTGGGTGCAGTCCAAGGTCACTCCAACCGTCGCCCGCTCGGTCGTATGAACAGACTCGCGCAAATTTTGCGACCTCCGGTCGAACGAGGCTCCACTCAACTGAGAAGTCACCTTTGCCCGCTTCAAGGATGACAGTTGGCTGAGAACCGTGTGCTTCGCCAGTGCAGTTGAGGTGGAGACGCCATCCTCCAATGTCAATCAACTTTCCTGGAGCAGGGAAAGGCGGCGGAGTTGTTTCAGTTTGAGTTAACGCAGCAGCCGGAGGCATTAACAAAAGCAACAAAGCTCCCAGAGTTGCCAGGAACAAGCGATTTTCAGGTATTCTCTACAAGTGTGTGGCCTCCTTTGACTGGAGGTATTGGCCACAAGCGGCCTTACGTCAACCGATAGGATCAGAGGTGAATCAGGAGGTATCAATATTAACTGGTCCTGAAAAGTCTGCAACAAAAGTCCAGAGTTCTTGCATTTCCTGAGCGGGCAAAAATTTGAACGGAGGTTCGCCGAGAAACGTTTCAGAAAATGCAGTCTAATCTCACAAGGAGCTTGAGACGTCCGATGGCGGTTTTCAAATCCAGCACTCGATTATCTCCCGCTCCCCAAGGAAGTTAACCTTACTTCCCCATTCGATTTATGTTAGATTGATTTAGCGCCCAAATCTTGATCGAGGACCGACTTAGTGATCACGACAGCCGGGAAGCTGGAGCAACTCCAATCCACAATTGAGTCTGTAATCCACGGCAAATCAGATGTGGTGGAGCTCGCGCTGGTTACCCTGCTCGCCGGCGGCCACCTACTTATCGAAGATGTTCCCGGCGTCGGGAAAACCACTTTAGCCCACACTCTCGCCCGCAGCTTCGACTGTAGCTTTCAGCGTATTCAGTTCACTTCCGACATGTTACCTTCGGATATCCTCGGTCTTGAGGTCTTCAACCAACGAACAAGCATGTTCGAGTTCAAGTCGGGTCCAATCTTCGCCAACGTCGTGCTCGCAGACGAGATCAACCGTTCGACCCCCAAAACGCAATCGGCTTTGCTCGAAGCGATGGCAGAAGGACATGTCACTGTCGAGCAGGAGACGTATCAGTTGCCGCAGCCGTTTATAGTTTTGGCTACGCAGAACCCCATCGAACACCACGGCACTTATCCATTGCCGGAGTCGCAACTTGACAGGTTTATGATGCGTTTGCGGATGGGATATCCGGATTCGGAAGATGAAAAGACGATCCTGCGGGAACAGACTCTGAACTCCGCTGTAGACCGTGTTGTACCGGTTATGCACAGCGACGGGGTTAGTGAGCTTCAGCGTGAAGTACGTGATGTGATGGTTGACGAGGCGCTGATCGATTATTTGATCCGCATTGTACAGGCAACTCGCGACGCCGATATTCTGGATCTTGGAGTAAGCCCTCGCGGTAGCCTCGCTCTTTATCACGCAGCGCAGGCGCTCGCTTATGTCGAGGGCCGCGACTTCGTTATCCCCGACGATATCAAACGCCTGGTCGTTCCCACTTTCGCCCACAGGATTGTAGTGAATTCAAGATATTCAACAGGCTTGCGGCGATCGGACGAATCACAGGCGGCACTTCAGGAAATACTTAAAACCGTCAACGTGCCGCTATGAGGTAGTATGAACCGGCAAGCTTGGCGCGATTTCTTTATCACAGTCTTCTTTTTGGGACTGGCGTTTGTAATCGCACTATTGAGTTCGGTCGCCGCCGACCAGCAAAGTACACATCTTGCTGCGATAGCCGCTGCCATTTCCCTTGTGCTGGCGCTGATCGGGGCGCTCTACATCATCCCCCGCCTTGCGCGAAATGTGCGGATCGAGCTGCTTCGTTTTGCGATCAGGACGAGTGTCACTGTCGAAGGTCTGTTATTCATCGTTTTTCTTGCGATAATCGGGTTCGCGGCGTGGAACAACGGTAACAACCTCTTATACCTTGTTCTGTCGGCGATGCTCGCCTTTCTTATCGCCGCAAACATGATCGCGCGCATGTCATTAGCGGACGTATCGATCCAATTACGCTTTCCAGATCACATATTCGCTGGAGAATCCTCGAACATCAGTATCACCTTGCTCAATCATAAACGTTTTATGCCGAGCTATAGCCTACTGGTACAGGCGCTGGCGGACGAGGACGATAAATTCAGAGACGACGAAGAAGACGGGTCGACAAACGAAAACGAAGCGAACGCGTTAAAGCGCACGACTGGTCGAGCGGCTCCTGCTGCGGGCAGCGGTCTCAACAAACTTGCCTATTTTGTGCTGGCGCCGGCGCGTTCGAGCGCCAAGCAACGACTAGAGCACACTTTCCCAGTCCGGGGTCGATATCCCATAACCGGTTTTCGTATTGCAACCAAGTTCCCTGCTGGCTTCTTCAAGAAGTGGCGTCGCATAGATGCCACCGGCGAAATCCTTGTGTATCCAAAGCCACAGCCGCTTGACGATTTTTACCACGCGTTGCCGATGCTCGCGGGACAGATTCAGAGCCATGCACGCGGTTCGGGCGATGATCTCTACGGGATTCGCCGTTATCACCCTTCCGATCACATGCGCTACATCGACTGGAAGGCGACCGCCAAATCAATGGCGATGATGGTGCGCGAGCATATGCGTGAAGACGAATGGCGGCTGACAATCGTGTTTGATACGACGCTGCCTCCGGATAACGAATCTCCGGCCCGTCCCTCATCGAAAGCCAGACGCGGATCGAAAGGTCAATCAGAGCCTGCGGATGCTGCAGCAAAGCCGCCGGACGATTTTCGCGAGCGCTTCGAGCGTGCCGTACTAATGGCGGCCTCGCTGGCGAATCATTTCATACTGGAGCGAGCCGAGGTCGAATTGATCACAATTGGTGAGCAGCACAACGTCGGTTCGGGTGCGGGGCAAGAGCATCTCTACAAGATACTGGCATCGCTAGCGACGCTTCAGCCCACTGACCGAGTTGATGACAGCAATTCGCGAGCTGGCGGTAGCAATTCACGAGATTCGGAATCGCGTCGAGGCTGGGGGATTTTCGGTAAGCGCGAGCTATCGGATAACGTTGACAACCCGACTGGCAAGGGTGCCGGCAATCAGGCTGGAAAAGGTGGCGGAAATCAGGCTGGTAAAAGTGTCGGAAATCAGGCTGGCAAAGGTGCCGGCAACCAGGCTGGCAAAGGTGGCGGAACAAACGGCATCGCATGGCGGCTGCTTGATGATGTTCCAGTGCTTCGAGACGACCGGAGGTTCAAGGTGCTGATTACTCCAGCAAAGAAGGGCACTATTCCGGGGCACGTTTGGCGGAGCGCCCACGTTGTTTTTATGGATGACCTTTGAAATTTGAAATCTGAAATATCTGAAATTTGCAATTTGCATGGAGTCCTACTTCCGAACAACTTCATACGCACTTGTAACCACCGCGTTCCTGGCCATGGCTCTGACCGGAACACTCGATGCCGTCTCGATCATCCTCTACTCGATTGCCGTCGTAGTCTGCTTCTATCGAGACACTCGAGGAACCCAGCGTTTGCGACTTCGCGAATGGATGTGGCGCACTCTTAGTATCGCCTATGTGCCATTCATCTTCATCGACGCAGCGCTGATCAGCAATCGGGTCCTCGCGCTCGTCCACATGACCCTCTTCGTTTCAGCCGCCAAGCTCTTTCAAAACAAACGCGATCGCGACTGGGTCTTTTTGTATCTGATCGCTTTTTTTCAGATGCTGCTGGCGGCCGGTCTCACTTTCAACGCAACTTTCGTAGCTTCGCTGGGCGCATTTCTTTTCTTTTTTATCTCCACGCTGGCGGCGTTTGAAATTCGCCGTGCCGGACGAGAAGTCGCCCATCTCGACGATGAGATCGTTAGCCCGCTGGAGCAGCCTACGCCTTTGAAATACCGGGCAAAGAGTGAACCTGCAAGCGCACCGAAGAACAATCGTGTCCGTTATCTTCTCGGCGCCTCATTCGCGCAAATAGTAATGGTTGCATCTCTAACACTGCCCTTTTTCTTTCTCATCCCGAGATTCGGAGGAGGAGGTGTTGCGGGGGCATTCAATGGAACCGATGCCATCACGGGCTTTTCAGAGAGCGTCGAGTTGGGGCAGGTAGCAAAGATAAAAAAGAGCCCGCGAATAGTGATGAGGATTTTGCTTGACCGCAAACCACCGCGCGCTCTGCGGTGGCGGGGCGTAGCGTTGAATGCCTACGACGGTCGGAAGTGGAGCATCAGTAATCGAGATCCAAAACCTGGGATGAGCCAGGGAATGTCAAGCGGCGACCCCGAAAGAGATGCCAAGTTTGAGCGTCGTTATACTTTTGAAGACAGGTCGCAGAATCCTGGAGCGGTGATAATCGAGCAGAAGATCATCCTCGAGCCAATAGGAAACGACACGTTATTCGCAACAAGGCGACCGTTCAAGATACGCGGCGCGATACCCCAGGTCTTTAGGGACAGTGAGGACGCTCTGACTAGCGTCGGGACAAAGGGTCGAATTTCTTACTCGGTAGTTTCGGATATTAATGTACCGACCGAGCAGGAGCTTCGAATGGATGCACCTGCTACAGCCGACAAGTCAATAAGGCAACGCTACATCACTCTACAACCCGCGAAACTCGATCCGAACATCTCAAAACTCGCTCACGATGTGACGCGAAACGCGCCAACGCCCTACGATAAGGCTCGCGCTATTGAGAACTACCTCAAAACTACATTTCGTTACACCCTCGATCTTAAAACCACGGGCCCTGATCCTTTGGCTGAGTTCTTGTTCCAAACGAGAGAAGGTCATTGCGAATACTTCGCAACCGCAATGGTCATCATGCTTCGTACCCTCGAGATCCCCGCGCGCATTGTGAACGGCTTTCAAATGGGAGAGTACAACGAGCTAAACGATATGTATTCGGTCCGTGAGAGCGATGCGCATTCGTGGGTGGAGGCATATTTCCCGCGAACCGACTCCTGGGTGGAGTTCGATCCTACACCAGCTGCAGGCATAAACGACTACAGCCAGGGAGGTTTGATCGCCCGGATCCGGAAGTACGCCGACGCTCTGGAAGTATTCTGGCTTGATTACATTGTGACGTTGGACCGTGACGAGCAAGCTTCCATGATGGTCGAGTTACAACAACGACTGTTGGGAGTCAAAGACCGTCTAATGCTCTATTACGTGAGCGCAAGGACGTGGACTCGAAACATGCTTAACGGAATCATCAATCGAGCCTGGAGCACCGGTGAACTCATCGCGATCATAAGCAGTGTTTCGCTACTGGCGGTTATGATGGTGTCGTTATACATCGTGCTAGCTTTTAGAAAGCGACGCCGCCTTCCAGACACTGGATACGGGCCGTGGTGGCATAGACTATTTATCCTGCCTCTGTGGCGCCGCAGGCTTGCGAAGCGTGATTACCGGCAGTCGGCGGTGCTCTTCTACGAGCAGATGTTGGCCATTGCGCGAAGAGCAGGACTCGTAAAACAACCCGATCAGACACCGATCGAGTTCGCACTCGCCTCCGGACTGACGCCGATTAGAGAGATAACAACTCTGTACAATCGGGTGCGTTTCGGCGGGGCAGAACTGGACGAAAACGAAACCCGGCGCGTCTCAGAACTGCTTGGAAAGCTGAAGCACGATGTGAGGAGTAAACGATTCAGGTGATCGCAAGATGCTCGGCGGTCCGAAAACCTTCCTCAAAGAAACTCATCTTTTCTCCATTTAGTGCGCAATCTGCTTTTTCGTCTCTAAGTTCTTAATTTGACAACCATTCAAACGGCCAATAGCATGCGACGGGTTACAAGGAAAGGCCAGTGGGTTGTGGTATGAAAATTTATGATGTGACGGTGCCCCTCTCAAAAGAACTTGTAGTTTATCCAGGCGATCCGCACGTAAAGATAAATCGAAGAACAAAAGCTGACCAGGAAGAAGCTAAGTATAATTTAAGCCGCTTCTCATTCAGTTCGCATGCAGGTACACACGTAGATCCGCCGTTTCACCTGATAGAGTCAGGCGTCACGGTGGATAAGCTTCCCCTTGAACTTTTGATGGGCAGGGCGAGAGTGGTGGAGGTAACAGCGCCGTGCATTGACGAGACGGTGCTTGAGGAGTTTGATTTTACGGTCGATGCCCGGGTGCTGTTCAAAACACGGAACTCGTATCTATGGAGCCAGAAGTCCTTTGTTAAAGATTATGTTTATATCACTCCGGGAGCGGCACGTTCACTGGTTAACGATGGCATAAAGGTTGTCGGAATCGACTACCTGTCGGTGGATAAATTCGATTCGCAACCTGAGACCCATATGGAGCTGCTCAGCGCTGGAACGATAATTATAGAAGGGCTGGACTTGCGTGAGGTCGAACCAGGCGACTACGAACTGATCTGTTTGCCGCTGAAGGTGAAGGATGGAGACGGCGCCCCGGCCAGGGTTGTGCTTAGGCAGAATTAATCATCGAATACAGGGCCAATAGACGTATAGGCCCTATAGGACCGATAAAAAGAATAGGTTTTCGGACCATCGCCCCCTCTCCCTATGAAAGACGTCGAACTCGTAAATTCGGTCGCCACACACCGGGTTTTTGCGGTGGTGCGCGCTCGGTCGGCCGAAATCGCGCTGCGTGCGACTGAGGCCGTAATAAAAGGCGGTATAAAACTTGTTGAGGTTGCACTAGCAACCCCTGGAAGCTATAGGGTAATTGCCGATTTGCGACACCGGTACGGCGACCGAGTTTGCATCGGCGCCGGCTCGATAACGAGCCACGATCAACTGGACCGCGCTGTCAAAGCAGGAGCCCAATTCATCTCAATGCCGCACACCAACGCGACTCTGGTAGACGCGTGTCGTCGCGCGCTGGTTCCTCCGATTATTGGAGCGCTTACTCCTACTGAACTGGCCAACGCGTGGGCGATGGGCGTGCCGATCGTGTCGCTATTTCCCGCAACGGCGATGGGCGGTCCTGAGTACGTTTCGGCAATCACATCGCGGATAAACGACATCAGGCTCTCGGTCTCAGGCGGGGTTGGCTCAGACAACATCATTGATTACTTGAACGCAGGCGCCTTTGCGATCTCCATCGGGTCACGCTTATTTACGAACGGCGATCTCAAGAATGAAAACTACGTTGCCATCGCCGAACGCGCCAGGGGGATCATCCGTCTCGCGGGGGTAACGTGATAAAGACAGTAGGCAGAAGGCGGAAGGCAGTAGGCGGAAGGCAGTAGGCAGTAGGCGGAAGGCAGTAGGCAGTAGGCAGTGGCGGCAGGCAGTAGGCGGAAGGCAGAAGACAGATGAGTGCGCCAATCGATTTCTGCTTTCTGCCTACTGCCTTCTGCCTGCTGCCTTCTGCTTTCTGCCTTCTTGCTTTCTGCCTTCTGCTTCCTGCCTACTGCCTTCTGCCTACCGCCCTTCTGCTTTCTGCCTTCCGCCCCCCGTCCACTCATTTACCATTCGCGTTAGTCAGACACGAAATCGTTGATTCGATCGTGAGGCAACCCTTGCTTATTTGAGCATAACCTCTGTAATTTCTTAAATTAGATCCTGTAAAAAGTGATAGGCCCCACGGCACGGTCGTTGCCCTACGTAACGATGCGGTTAACAGACCGAAATAGAGTCAAAGGGGAGAAAACATGTTTACAAACGCAACGAAGAAAATAGGAGCCGCGATGCTGGGTCTAGTAATCTTATTTGCCGCCACGTCGCAGGCTAACGCACAATCCTTTCGCAGGCGAACCTCGGGTGGGGAGAAGGCTGCAATTATAGCCGGCGGAGCCGCAGCTGGCGCTCTGCTCGGAGGGTTGTTAGGAGGGAAAAAGGGAGCAATCATCGGCGGTGTGGTAGGTGCCGGAGGAGGCACAGCATACGTTTACTCAAGAGATAGAGCTGCTGATCGCTACTACGCTGATCGGTACTATGACAGCTACTATTGGTCCGGTAACAACCGCTACTATTGGTCTCCTAATTACAACTATCGTCGCTATGATGATTGGCGATATGGTCGCAATAATGATTGTCGATATGATCGCTACAGGTGGAACCGAAGATTCTAACCAGTTAAAAGAACGGGGTATGTTCTCCCGTGAAGGGTGATAAAATCCCAACGGGAAAGGCGAAGTCCAATGAGACCCGTTAAAGATCTTGTGCCGCTGACGCGCTTCGCAATATTTATTGTGTTGGCGTCAGCGGCACTTTGTGTTGGGCAGACTCACAAACCTTCCGAACAGCCAGACCGCAGTCACCGCGTGATCGCCAGCGCGCGCCTTCTTGGCAATCCTGAAGTCCAGCAGATATCGATCTCGAAGACCGATGGCTCGGTCAAACTCATAATCGAATCTGTAACGTCGCCTCCAAAAATCATTTGGGAAGCCAACAGCCATAACGCAGAAACGAAAATCGACGCGGTTCGCATCGCCGACCTCGATGGAGACGGTATCCCTGAAGTTCTGACACTTTGGTGGAAAGGCACCGATTCTGTACTTCGCGTATTCCACTGGGACACGCATCAACGATCCTTTACCGAGATAGCTTCGGACCAAGAAATCGACAAAGTGCGCAGCTATCGCATTGAGAGCAACGGCCGAACCACGCGATTAGTGGTAGCTTCGAGCTCCGGGCGTGATTCTGGACGTGCCACTCGCGAGTACGAACTGCGCAACGCAAGGCTGGTACGCACTGCCGCAGGATTGGACGTGATGACTACCGATGAATCAGGTATCGAAGGGCAAGCAATAATAAGCCCTTCCCATCCGGGCCCCATAAGACAAGGCGAGTCAGGAACAGCTCCTTTCAAGACGACAATCGTAGTTTGGAACACGGTAGAGGGTAGCGAAGTCGCTCGGGTAGACACCGACTCTGACGGCCGGTTCCGAATCGCACTGAGGCCAGGAACCTATCGGGTTGGCCAGCCGCAACGAACAGGCCGCATCCTGCCGCGTGCCGGCGAAGAGACGGTAACCGTAACCACAGGAAAGTTTTCTAAGGTGACCATAAACTTTGACAGTGGGATGAGATGATGCTCCGGCTCTTATAGCTTTGGGCGTTCTATTTTCTCCTGGTGCTCACCGTTCTCAGCAGCAAACTCTTCAGCCTAACCTCGTCATCGCTTTGTAACTCCAATTGGGCGGCATAGAATGGTATTTCCTCATACCTGAACCCCTCGAGTCTTACCGCATCCTTCTCCGTTGTGACGATCGCGTCGGCGCCAGCCTCTCGCGCAGCTTTGTAGACTTGTTCCAGATCACTTTGTGTAAATGAGTGGTGATCAGCAAAGAAGCACTCGCTTACAATATTGATCCCGGCTTGCAAAATATCTTCGGTGAATGCTTCCGGGTTCCCGATTCCGCACGCGACTGCGACGTTCCAGCCGGCAAATTTCGCCGTGGGGTAAACGTCGCCGCTTTCAAGATGCCGCAAATTTGTGATACTCGAGTAGAAGTACATAACAGGGATTTTGTCGCCGCAGAAATGCTTAACAAGTGACAGAGCCTGGGCTTGATCGAAGGGCCGGTCGGCGCGAGTGATGATAACGGCATCGGCTCTTCTCATCCCGTACAATGGTTCTCGCAGACGCCCAAAAGGTAGCATCTCAAAACCGCCGAAGGGATCGGTTGCGTCGATGAGAAGTATATTGAGGTCCCGGCCAAGCGCGAGGTGTTGATATCCATCATCGAGTACCAGCACTTCGGTGCCGAATGATTCTTCCGCGAGTTTGCCGGACTCGAAGCGCTGACTGTTCACTATTATCGGGATGTCAGGAAGAGATCGGGCAAGCATAACCGGCTCGTCACCGTACTCGCGGTACGACCCCGCGGCTACGGTGCTTTGCTCTTTGATCGGATCATTTAGAACTCGAATGCCTGACGACTCGCGCCCATATCCTCGAGTGAGGACTGCAACCGAATGTCCTTCCGATTTGAGGTAGTTTGCGATGTAACCAACCATCGGGGTTTTGCCGGCACCCCCTAACGTGATGTTTCCCACGCTTATCACGGTCGTATCGAGCCTCTTTTGCTTCAAATAGTCCGTTTCGTATGCTGCAACCCGCAAACGTACCGCGAGTTCATAAAGTTTCGCTGGCAGCCACAGCAACGCGCGTTTTAGTTTTTCGTGTTTCTTGACCATCGATCGGGTCAGTAAAGAAGTGACTGAGATAAACACTCGTGGTCTCCGCGCGCAGGCTAGTCCGAGAATCAATTAACACAGAGGCGCCAGACGCGCAGAGCTGTTTTTGTTCACTGTGGTTCTAACTTTGATTCTCAATCAATTCTCTGATCATTGCGACCGTTCGTTCTGCAGCGCCGCGGTTTGCAATCAAAATATTGCGAGCTCGCTCACCCATCGCCTTCGCCAGTTCCGGTTCGCTCAGCAAACGTTTGAACTCTTTTGACAAATCATCCCCACTTTGGATTTGAACGACCGCCTGCTGCTCAAGGAAATCCGATATGATCTGCCGAAAGTTCTCGGTGTGCGGACCGACGATTACAGGCTTCGCGAAGGCGGCAGGCTCAATGATGTTGTGGCCGCCGCGCGGTACCAGGCTTCCGCCGACAAACACCACCGACGCAAACCGGTAAAGGGATGCAAGCTCCCCGATTGTATCCAATAGCAGAACATCACACGATCTCTCCTCAGGGCTCAGTTCAGGGATACGTTGACTTTCACTCGACCCAATGGGGGATGTATTTGCTCTATGATCCGATCGGCGGATGAATCTGAACTGCGATTGCCGAATAAGCCGAGCCACCTCATCAAATCTTTCCGGATGTCGCGGCGCCAATAAAAGGCGGGTATCTTCCAATCCTGTACAGGCACGAACCTCCTGCAGGGCAGCAAGCAGCATCTCCTCTTCTCCAGGAGCAGTGCTGCCGGCGACAATCAACGGAAAAGTCGTCGAATCAGCGTAGCGGTTATCTGAATTATTGAATGGCTCGACTCGGTCGACGTCAGAATCGGTAGTGCGTAAATTTGCAATAGGAGTCGTGGATTCAGAAACCTGAGCTATGGAGCTCTCGCCAAGGTGAAAATCATATTTGAGGTTGCCGCAAACATGAACTCGACTCGGAGGCGCCCCGAGTTGTCGCGCCCGCTCCGCATCCGCTTCCGATTGCATGATCAACAGCGAGAAGTTTTCGATTGCACGTCTCAGCGGTCGGCCGACCATCCGGTACCGACGGAACGAACGCGCGGATATTCTGCCGTTAGCCAACACAGTGGTAACGCCGCGTCTGTTGCACTCGCGGAGAAAGTTTGGCCATAACTCGGTTTCCAGGATCATTACCGCAGAAGGGTTCACCTTAGCCAGCGAACGGCGAACTGTGAAACTCCAGTCGAATGGAAAGTAAAAGACTGAATCGAGCAGTGGTGTCTGGGATCTCGCGAGGCGTTGTCCCGTAAGAGTCGTCGTGGAGACGACAACCCGTGTGTTCGGCAGCTCCTTCTTAAGCCGCTCAATCAGTGGTCGGGCGGCGAGAAATTCACCGACCGAAACGGCGTGCACCCAGATGGTCCTCCTGCCGTCGCCTCCAACGCACTCGGGCAACCAGCCAAGGCGCTCCATAAAGCTTCCGGCGTATTTTCCGTGACGAGCTGCCTGGTAGGCGAAATACGGCAGGAGGGCGAGAAACAGCAGCGTGAGAACAAGACTATAAAGGAGGTACATGCGTGGCGGTTCTTGGATGCATCGACGATGTGAACCGCTTTAAAAGCCCTTTTCGCGCGTACTCATAAACTTCGAACGGTCCGGCTTACTTCACTCTTTCAAGGTAGACGCCCTTCGCCGGATCCACCCGAATCCGGTCGCCTTCCTTGACGAATGGAGGTACCTGTACCGTTACGCCGGTCTCTAGTTTAGCCGGTTTTGGGCTGTTCGAGGCGGTTGCACCCTTTAATTCTGGTGTAGTTTCGACGACGGTGAGTTCCACCGCCGGCGGCAGTTCGACTCCGATGGGCGCACCCTCGAAAAATTCCACCTGAATCTTCAGTCCCGGGGTTAAATAATCGGTTGCATCACCCAGCGATTCATTATCCAACCCGATTTGATCGTAGGTTTCAGTGTTCATGAAATGATGCATATCACCGTCGGAGTAAAGGTATTCCATCTCGTGCTCTTCAAGGGACGCACGTTCTATATTCTCAGTCGAACTGAATCGTACTTCGGTGGAAGAACCGTTCCGTAGGCTTCGCAGCTTCGCTTGAACAAATGCGCGAAGATTGCCGGGGGTGCGGTGCTGAAAATCAAGCACCCGAAACGGCTGTCCGTTGTAAATTATGATCATTCCGCGTCTGATATCGTTGGCTTGCATTGAGGCTAAATCCCTTCAGCTTATAAGTATGTAGTGTTTGGCGCATGACGGCCAACTTGGAAGGATAAGAGATGTACCGTGGACTGTCCAGTCTGCGGACCGTAAGGTAGGGGTCGTATCTGTGTGTTGCTACCAATCAGTCTTGTGGTGTTTCACCGCCAAACTCGAGAAAGCAAGGATAACCGAGTCAGCTGTTTTGTATGTAAGTTTTGGTGCAACGAGGTAACCGCGAACGCGGCCCAGGGAAATTTTTTGCTTGACTTCCCCTTTCATAGAACGCGGTTAGGACTTGCGAGCACCTAAAGTGCCAACCATGGCAACAGGCTCTTTGGACACTACCGACCGTGATAGGACGTACAGGAGTAGTCGGACCTATATTGCGAACTCTGTTTCCATCGCGAGCTGCGCTTTTCTCAACTCAAAGCGAGCGCGGCCAACGTTGCCGCCCCGGTTGAGCGCCAGCAGCAGGAAGTATTCGGAGGTGATTGGACGCAGCAGAAAGCTCATTGAATCCGTTGCAAAGACCATCTCGCGCATTTCGCCGAGCTCAGAATCCGACGCGGTTCGCATACTCCGTCTTACCAGAGTGGTAAACTCGGTAGCAACCGTTTCGATATCGAGCGAGGTGGTCAGATCGCGCACGTGACGTTCGATCGGTATGCCGTCGATGCCCAGTATCACAACTGCGGCGCAACCTTCGATGCGATTGGCTATGGTGGTAAGTGTTTCGGTGAAACCCATATCGATTACCGAGCGCTCATTTAACGCGTCGACGATCGCGAAGAGCAGATCAACTCTGCACTCCGCAATCGGCGCTCGTCAATTCTATTTCAGTTTCCAGCCTTGCCGGTAGCCGCACTAACACTCGCCGCCGGAGCTGATGAAGCAGGCTTGGAGTCCTTCTTCTTATCCTGCTTCTTATCCTGAACCACAGGTGCAGGTGCTGTTGCCGCACGCTGCGTCGCAGCCGGATTGGGCTGGCCCTCTACTGAACTGCGCTGCGGGACCCGCGGCCCAACCGTTCCATCGGTTCTTACGATGCGAGGCGTAACAAAGAATAGGATCTCATCAGTTTCACGTCTCGTCTGTCGCTTCTTGAAGAGCTCTCCAAGCAGCGGGATGTTCGAAATACCCGCGGTCCGGTTGATCAAGTGGCCTTCGGTATCGATATTGATTCCACCCAGAATCGTGGTTCCACCGTCCTGAATAAGAACGGTTGATTCTGCTGATTGAGTATTGATGCCTGGCGTGCCGTTATTGAACTGTCCCGCCAACGCGAAGTTGACAGTATTGTTTTCGGCGACGACGTGCATCAGCACCTGTCCATTCTCTTCGACGATCTGCGGCGTGATCTCAAGCCTCAAAGCCGCCGTGACGAAGGTTGTCGTGATAGTGTTGTTCGAAACGGTCTGCACCGGTATCTGAACACCGTTCACTATCTCAGCAGTCTTGTTGTCGGTGGTGGTGACTCGCGGGCTCGCGATCGTACGAATCTGTCCCTTGGTTTCCTGGGCCGACAATGCCATCGACAGAAGACCAGTTCCAATCGCGCCGGTTGTCAAACTCAACACCGTGTTTGCAACTCCCGCACGCAGCGCAGTGTCAGCAAACGGTCCTATAAGATTGGGACCCAGCCCCTTATTCTGTGACGAGCCGTTTCCAGAACCGCCAGCGCCGCCGGCACCGCCTCCTGAACCGCCAGAGCCACCGCTTCCACTGTTTTGCCCTCCGGGCTGTAAACCACCATTGACGACCTGGACAGGCGTCGTTTCAAAGAGCCCACCGCGACCATTACTCGCAACCGCGGCTCCTGCGAGCTCTGTTCCTATATCCCTCAAGAAGTTTCGATTCGCGATAACGATTCTCGCTTCGATCTCGACCTGAGGCTCGGGTCGATCGAGCTTCGCAATCATCTCCTCGATCACCTGCATGTACTCAGGCAGGTCAGTGACGATCAAACTATTGGTGCGAATATCAACCTCGACTCGTCCGCGCTTGCTTAGCCTGCTTTCGACGATGGAGCGCAATGAGCCGACTCCGGATACACCATTACCCATACCTCCGCTGGAAGAGGAACTCGATCCTCCGCCGCCGCCGCCGCCAGATGCGCCACGACCAGCGAGTTGTCCTGCGGCACGTGCGTATTTCAGGTGAAGGATTTTGGTGGTAAGAGGAACCTGATTGCTCTGCGCTTCACGAATGGCCAGCTGCTGATCCTCTTCTTCTTTTACAGCAGCAAGAGTCGCAATTCTGATCATACGACCGTTGCTTTCACACACCGCGCCAAGCCGGTTCGCTTTTAGTACCGACTCCATAACCTGATTCCACGGAATGTCGGTGACGCGGATGTCCACAGGCACAGACGATACAGACTTATCGACGATAAAGTTCACGCCGTACTGCTGCGAGATGAATCGCAACATATCGCGAATGTCTACGCCTGACCGGAGGTCAAAGCTGATAAGGCCGCCGACATAGCCCGAATCACAAAATGCCAGGTCGCTACGTTTACCCGATTGTCCCGAGGTATTAGACCCAGGTCGCGCGACATCGTTCACGCTGCGGTTTACAGCCGGCTGTGTAGCCGGCATAGCAGCCGACTTCGCTTCGCTCGGAGTGGGCGCCGGCTGTGTCGGCGATGGAAGTGATCGGTTGGGCTGTGGAGTTACCCTCCCTCTATTCGCCTGAGCGAGTAAGTTGGATGTGTCCGTCGCCTGCTTTGCGGATTGGTCAGCTTGCTTACCGTTGTCGGATTTGTTCTCAACGCGATCGCCGGCAACTCGGACTTCGGGCTTGCGTTGTTCTGAGTTCTGTAAAGCGCTGGCATCGCCGATGGTGATTACGAGGTTTTCACCGTCGCGAACGACGTTGTACGGCACCTTCGATTTAGTATCGAGAACGAGGCGAACGACATTTGGCGCAGGCTGGCCAACGCGGAACCTCTCAACCTGTCCGTTGCCAACGGTCGTCGTCTTATTACCGAATGCGGAACGAACGCCGGTGATGTCTACGACTATGCGCCAGGGATTTTGCAGCACGAAATCCTTGTATTGAGTCGTGCCGTCGGCGGCGACCACGATGCGAAGGGCATCGCCGGCAGCCTCGGAGTGAACCGCGCGGATAAGCGTAGCAGGTCTCAAATCGGCCGGACTGGTTTTTACCTTTTCACCTGCCGCTGGTTCAGCCTTGACGACAGCATTCTTAACTGGAGTCGGGTAGACCATCACACCCGAGACGGTGGCGTGCGTGTCGCTGTGAGCCTGGCTGACGCGCCGCGCGTCCGTTGTATTTGCGGCGCCATTATTCTCTACCACTGCCTTGGCTGGTGCTGGCTTCAGGTCCGGTGTAACTTCGAGCACCAGAGTGTTGCCATTAACCGTTGTGCGATCACGCGCATCCGCTCGTACGCTAATCTCAATTCTTGTCGCCGATCTGGAAGCCGCGCCTGCGCTCATTTGCGACTGCTTGACGGCAATTGAGTCGACTACAGCGCTCTTAACGCTGTACGCCTGATCGAGACGGGATGCTTCGCCGCCCGGCAGATCGACGACAATCAATCTGTCAGACGGTCTGAACACCGTATAGAGGGGTGGCGCGCTCGATTCAATGAGTATTCGCGTGAGCGAACCTTCATTCTCGTGTTTGAGCGACACCAAAGCGAACGACTCGGCGCGCACGCCTGCGTTCACACTTGCAAACACGCTCACATTGCTCACAAGCGCGAGCAGCATCAGCGACACGACAAGCCTTTTAGCGATCATAGCCATTGTCTCCCCTCTCATTATCGAAGCTGAAACGGACGGCGCTTTGTGACCTGTTGTTTGATCTTGCTGTCCGCTCCACCGCGTAGAATGCATTTTCGTACTCGAATTCTTGATATGCAGCTCAGCGACATTGCCAGGCCGATGAAACGCTGCAGTGATTATAGTGCGATCCTTTACTGACACAAGACGACTCATTTCTTTTCCCCGGGCGCTTTAGTAATCGTTCGCTCCTGGGGGGTTTGCTTTCCATTTACTTCCTGGTAAGAGACTTCGCGAAACATCACCTTTGCGCCGCCGGGATCCGAATTGTCGCTTGCGATGCGCAGCACTTCCCCGTTGTAGCATTTCGCACCGTTGCGCACGAAGAACATCGTTCCCGTCGGTTGCGCGCGGACAAAGGCTCCTGGCCCTCGCTCATCACGGAATACTCCAGTGATATCGAGTTCGGAAACCAGGTATTGCGAAACGGGGTCCGGCTCAGCGCCATCCCTTAACCTCGCCTGGTCGACCTTCTGCCGGAACTCAGCACGTCGCACATCCAGTGTTGGATATCCAAGAGCTCGGGTTTGAAGCTGTTTTGCGCGAGCAGCTTTTGGTTTGACGGTCCTCTTGAACGGATCCCTGCCCGACGATCGATATGGCCGAATCGAATCGGCTGTCGGCCCGAGATACTCTTTGCCGTTGCTGACCTGCTGAGGCTGAGGCGGCGGATCCGCCTTGTCAGTCTTTTGTGCCGGCTTATCCTCCGCGAATACTGCGATGCTCATCGCGAGGACTACCAAGACTTGGAGAATTATTGCCCTGATGGTTTTTGCATTCATAAGCACCACTCCGCTACTTCGCCTTAGTCCCTTGTGCTGTCGGCGTGACCGCCGGCGGCGTGGGAGGTTTCTTCATGGTCAGTTTCTCGAGGTTCTCGGGCGCAATGTAATAAGCCGTAACCACAAACGATCCGTTGATCGATCGGCCCATCTCCTGGCCACTCTCCTCTGCGTTCTTGATCTCGACGTCTGTCACGCTCACGATCCGCGAATAAAATCCCAACCGTGAGAAGAACTGGCCGAGCGAGTCATACACACCCGTTACCTCGATCTGGATCGGTTGAGCGGTGTAGAAATCAGCGGTCACCGATTTCATATGCACGAACCGTTTTAACTCGAGCCTTTGTTCGCGCAGAAAATCCTTTATGTTGTCGTAGACGCGGGATATCTCAACCTGGTCCGGAAGCAAATCTCGAAGCCGTTCGATCTCTTCGCGCTTTTCTATCAGCGTTTGTTCGGTTGCCGCCAGGTTCTGACGGATGATGCTGCCTTGCGCGTTCTTGGCTTTGAGCTGCTGAACTTTGTCCGCGATTTTTGTCGTTTCAGCGCGCTTTTCGCTGTACAACAGATAGTCCGCAGCAAAGATCAACAGGCCAGAGAGAAGCAGCAGCACCGCCATCTGGTAGTACCACGCCATTCTGCTGAAGAAACTGCCAGATCCCTCTTCAGTGCCCTTCGCTAC
>Ga0126384_10000632_pt1 | contig 19753 bp, 20 predicted proteins | sample PanSoiMetPlot_36_FD_92543 | JGI IMG/M metagenome (GOLD analysis project Ga0126384, IMG submission 92543) | Tropical forest soil microbial communities from Panama - MetaG Plot_36 | ecosystem: Environmental > Terrestrial > Soil > Tropical forest > Bulk soil | place: Panama | collected 2016-02-17 | reverse complement strand
TGGGTGGAAATCGTGAAGCGAGTAGGACTCTGGAGCGTCTTCGCGCTCACGATTCTATCGGCGCTTCATTATGTCTTCCTGTTGGCGGTACGACTGCGCGGAGCAGCGCATAACGAAGGGAAGGCAGTTAGAACCAGCTAGCTGTGGGCTCGGTTCATTCATTCCGATGCTGCTTATTGCGGAATAAGCCTTTGCGCAGTTGCTGCGTATCGATGCAGGGATGAACTTCAAATTGATGTTGAACAGTTCCCAAGTCGTCCGCAGTAACTTCGCTGAAAACCTGACCACATTTTGAGCAGTGGCCTCTCAAAACTTTATTGTCGAGAATCTTGTCGGTGATCAGGTGGCGCTCGGGCATCTCCGAATGATTGTACCTATCGGCTACTGACATCCGATGAACCACAGTTCAGCACCCGGCCGTGGAGCGCGGCGCAGGTGCAGAGTGAGGTTGCTCTCGCAATGATTCAGGACTCCGGGACCGAACTTAAACCGGCAACTTCTTTAGCTTTTTGAAAGGTGAAGTCCACACGTACAGGAATTTTTCGTCAGCAGCAGTGGCCAGTGGATGGTTGAGTTTATGGCTGGCCCGATTGAGCGCCGAACGCACGTTTTCCTTGGAATCTGCCAATTCGCCAAGCGGTATCTGAAGCGCCTGTCCTTCGCCAAGATCGGCGAGCTCCGCGAGAATGACAGTCACGATGTTTTTGTGCTTGCCGTTCCGCCCATGAGGGACGTCGATCTGAGCCACAGTAGCGAAACGCCGTTTCGTCTTGTTCGTTGCCACAACTGCCTCTAATCGTTAACGTAGCGTTATCGTATCGATAATCTATGCTCATTAGACGTATTCTGCAATAAAAATGTTGTTTCGTATCACTAGCCGGGCCTATCTAGGCGCATGCCTCCCGCCCAACTAATGCATTTGCTCCTCCTAAACGCCGGTTTTCGAAGAACTAAAGATTCTCCCCGTATCGCTCAATAAGGACTAGCGTGGCCATAGAGGGGAAGTGCCATATGCCAAAACGCACGAGTCGCTTTCAGAGGATTCCGTTGGAGAGGGTACCGACAGTTGTGCTTGATGAAGCTGATCAGAATAGAGCTGCAGCGCCAGAGAGGCAAAGCATGAGACGCAAGTCGTCGCGCGAGGACGTTAGTAGCAATCCCGAATACTGCGGATTCGTTTGTCCTGGGTGCCACTTTCGCCTGCGGCTTTCAGATCCAACTGTCGCCGGAGCAGTCGTTGAGTTGTTCAAACGCGGCGCAGATGTCGCATCACTCGAATGCACAGAATGCGGGCAGGAACGACACTACCGTCGGGACGACTTGCAGATGTTCCTCTCCGGCGGACCCCAGGCTACGTTTCGCACTGACTCAAAATCGAAACGCGTCGCTTAAAAAAATGAAAGGCCTGATCAATGGCATTCAAATTCGCTAATCCACCCACAACGCAATGCATACCAGCCAACAAATCCACGTTGTCTCCAGACGCACGCGAAGCGATACTTCAGCAGCTTCCCTTTGTTTTGGCGGATCGCAGGATGGCTATGGAAGTAGTGTTTGCCGCAACTCATGGCCGTGCGATGACCGATGCCGAGCGTCGCTGGTTTGCTGAAGGACAGGACGACTAAAGGATCATTCCAGGGCTAGCACACAATGAATCTTCAATGACAGGACGCGTTGTCGTGATATTGACCGCCTGAGAGCATCGTACTCAAAAACTGGCCACAGCTTACGATCTTCTGGTACTCAGAATCTTTCTGCAGAGCGTTCTCAGTCATGGAGTAATTGGCCGTGCTCATTGATCTGCGCTCATCGATGAGTTTGCGTTTCCAGCGATCGACTTGATTGAAGTGGTTCGTCAATAACTGCAAAGCCTGCTGATCGGAGTGACTTGAGGCATCCACTTGAGCTAGCCGAAGACCTTCGGCCGCACGATCGTGAAGAAGGACAACGCGGCTACCATCCCCAGGCACTCCGCGTTCAATGGCATAAGCCATCTTGGTGTGCCAATCCTTGAGCAGAGCCAACTCCTGAACCGCCGAGCCCATGAAGGCGCGAGTCATGCCTTCGTCCGACGGAGCATTGGCGTGAACATCCGCCGGGACAGACGCAGGAAGGGAGAGGATGATCTGATCTCCGCGAAAGCTCACCGAACCATTCCCGATACGAGCGAGCGATTCGAGGTCAATAAAAGACTGATTGTTGATTCGGTAAATTGTGGCTTGGCCGCTTTGGCCATTGATGATCAGCGTGCGCGTCTGCAGCTCAGACTGCGCGACGGCAAAGGTCAACAGGATCACAATCGCTACCGTGATAATCCAAAAGCTTCGATTTTGAATCCAGCGCATCGAACCCACCTCCTGCGGACAGCGAACGCATCTCGCCACACCAACTACATCGAATCGCTTGACGGGTGTGAACTGGCAAAAACGGTAGTGCCGCTAAGGGGTCTGGCCTTGGCAAAACTACCAGTGGCCACACTGATTCTTGCTTGCGATATTCGGAGAGCTCTCACCTTCCAAAACAGGAGAATCCACCTTGAAGAGGAACATAGCCCTCGCTTCCTGCCTGGCGATCCCTCTGCTCGTTACGGCTTCTTTGCTCAGCGCGCAACAGCCTGCAAGCTCGCCTTCAAGTGATCCAAGCGCAAAATTAACAACCGCAGACGAGGTGAACGAGGCGCAGATCCAGCTCATGCGGCAGGACGTCCGCGCTGAACGCAAGAAGATTGTCGCGGCCAATCTGCCGCTGACGGAAACGGAAGCCACGAAATTCTGGCCTGTATACGACCGGTATATCGGAGAAACGATCAAGGTGAACGATGTTCGCTGGGCCTTGGTCAAGGAATACGCGCAGAATTACCAAAACATGACAGCGCAGCAAGCTAGTAGCTACATCAAGCGATGGCTCGCGCTCGACGGCGACAACACTAACCTCCGGCTCAAATTCATCCCCGAGTTCGAGAAAGTGATCTCACCCCAAAAGACAGCGATGCTCTTTCAGATCGACCGCCGTGTAGGCATGATGATCGAACTGCAGCTAGCCTCACAGGTGCCCCTGGTCAAGCCATAAGTGGCTTCGCACGCTAGTCCGCAAGCGCAGAATTCCGGTCGTCATGCTGACCTCCTCGCGCCACATGGTCGACGTGAACCGCGCCTACGACCTGAGGGCTAACGGCTATCTCACTAAGCCGGAAACCTCCCATCAGCTCCAGGAGATGATGTCGGACTTCAAGAAGTACTGGCTGCGTTGGAATGAACAACCAGTGATGCGCACCAACTGAGAGCGAAAATGGTAACTCCGTGAGTAGCTTTCATGTCCGCAGCAGGCCTGCTACCGCGTCGTCCCAGTCCTTCAGCATTCGACTATCGGGAATTATTGGCTTCGGACTTTTCGCGGGGCCGCCTGCTGAAAGCAGAAAGTAGAAGGCCCAAATCAGGACGCAGCAATTGCCTATGCTCATCATGGTCCAGTTGTACGGAGTCTCTGCAGCGCGGCCGTAGATCGTCCTTGCGGTAATGGCTCCTAACTCGACGGCGCCGTAGACGCCAAATCCCAGCGCTATTCCTGTGACGTAGTGGTCCCACGCCAGACCGAGTCCAAGGCCGGAGAGATACAGAGTTGCGAGAATGCCCACTTGCACGAGCGTGACCGCACGCTTCAAAACCAGGATGCCTGCAATGATACGGGCAGTATCGGTACCCGGAGCGATTCGCGCCCACAGGACTGCACTGACGATCAGAACGAGCAGCGATCCTTTGAACAACACATCTCCCAGCCGGCGCAGTCCGAGGTTCCGGCTGAAAACATGGTCGAATAGCTCCTTGGATACCCAAAGAGCCATGAGGCATCCAATAAGTTCTGTGACCCAGTAACCGTAAAAATAGAGATACACATCCTTGCGAACCAGGAAGAGGAAGATTGTGCGGACGATCTCAAGGACGAGGTAAAGAAAAAAGACCGGCAGAGTCCTCGAGAGTCTGCGGGACATCATTCGCAGCGCGATGCTAATTTCGAGCGTCGTCGGAAGCAGCCACAGGAATGTTTGCAGGATCGGGTGCGTGGTTTGGTGCATGAGTTACTTGGCCGCGATTTCCCTAAGGTCCTAAAATTGTGAAGCGGAATAGAGATTGTATATGGGCCGTGCCAGATATCGTTTTTCGGTGGAGCATGCCAACTGTTTTGCATCGAAAGGATCCCATCCACATCTCTGGGTTAGCCAATTTCATTATGGGAATGCAAAGGATGCGGCTTAACAGCAAAGAGTGGATTACTCCACAAGTCGGAAATAAGATCCTTACCGGCGGCGATAGTGGATTACGAATTCGTATCCCGGATTTGGGGGGAACAGTTCCGCGCACTTACGCAAGCGTTCCGCCAGGGCACCAGGAGCTAGTAGCGGGTAGTCGCGCTCGCGCAGATCGTAGTAGTCGACGTCTACAGCGAGGGAAAGAAGGTACACGGCGATGGCGTCAGCGAAGGTGGCGTTCAAGTATTCGTTCCGGGCCTTCTCGCGATCGCCGGAATTGCCGGTGGCTAGTTTGCGGAGTTCAAAGGCGTCCATGCTGCTCTCGCCGCGGACATTAGCCTCGGCCTGCTTCCAGACGATGGTGGCGAACTCTTCTGAGACGCCTGCCTTCTCCACGAACGCATGGCCAACGTTGATGAAGAATTCAAAGGCTACAGAGAACTTGTCATCCATCACGCGCGTCGAGATGAAGACACACTGCGAGCCGCCGACGCTGTAATTGCGATGGCAGACGGCACGGTCGCTTAACTCGCTGTCGTAGCGCTCCGCGATGCGAGTATCCTCGCCTTCGCCTACCGTGAGTGGGACGAAATAGTAGGCTTTGCGCTGCAAGGCAGCCGCAATTGCCGGGGGCACGGCTCCTGCCGCGCGTTCCACGTCCTGGGAAGTAATGGTGTTTTCGCCCACGAGGGCGTAGCAAACCCCATTCGCTGCCTGCGCAACCTGTGTGCCGCGTATGACTTCCGCGGCTGGACGCGTCTCAACCTGTGCGGTTTGGGACATGTATGCAGAATTTTACAGTATTGTTGCGGAGGTAGGCTGGTTACGAATGTCGCGTCGTAGGGCCTGCTGGGGTGATGCTGAACTGCCACACGCTCCGCGCTTCGCGCTGGCACTGACCCAGCGGCTGCCGCCGCCGGTACTGATGGCCTTCCCGCTAGTTGTTCTCGAACACCGTCTCATCCCAGCCGGGACTGTTACTATTCCTAGCGCAACTTTCAGTTGCAGAGTGTTCGGGTGGGCGTCAACAGGCAGGCGCAAACCGCAGATCCCAAAAATCTATTGATCGTTGGAGGTCATGATTTGAAATTCGCGACCCGCTGTCTGGTGGTTTGCTCACTGCTGTTTTTCTCCGCGCTTGCCTTTGCACAAACTCAGGAAAAAGTGGATCTCGATATTGTGACGAAGATCCGGTACGAGGGCTTCCGCAACTCGAAGATCAAAGAAATCGCTACTGGTTTGCTCGAGAACATTGGCCCACGTCTTACTGGCTCGCCCAACATGAAACGCGCGAACGAATGGACGCGCGATCAGCTCACAAAATTCGGTCTAGTGAATGCTCACCTGGAGCCTTGGGGACCGTTCGGACGCGGTTGGTGGAATGAATACGTAAACGTCCGTATGCTATCGCCGGACGTGCAGACGTTCATCGCGTATCCAAAAGCCTGGACGCCGGGCACGGATGGCGCGATCCATGGCGATTGCGTTCGCGCGACGATCCGGAACAAGCAGGACTTTGCCAAGTACAAAGGCAAATTGGCTGGCAAGATCGTGATTCTCGGCGAGTCGGCAGAGGTAAAGCCGATTGTGGAGTCGCCCTATGAACGCTACACGGATAAATCGTTGGCAGATGTTGCTAATTACGAGCTGCCGAACGAGCGCCCGGCTTTTAGTCCGCAGGAGCAGCAGAGAAGGCAGCAGTTCCAGCGCGATCTGAATCAGTTTTTCAGCGAGGAAAAGCCGCTGGCAGTGATCGATCACAGCCGGCAAACAACTGGCGGCGGGACTGTATTTGTGCAAGGCGGCGGCGCGTACCGCAAGAACGAACCACAGGCGGCTGTGCCGCAGTTAACGATGGCGATCGAGCAATGGGATCGTGTTGCCCGTTTGCTGGAACAGAAGACGCCTGTGCAACTCGAGATCAACTTGAAGAACAACTGGGCAGATGCAGACGAGCAGTACGACACTATCGCCGAGATTCCCGGAACGGACAAAAAAGACGAAGTTGTCATGCTCGGTGCGCACCTTGATTCATGGCATACCGGCACGGGCGCAACCGACAACGGTGCCGGCAGCATTGTGATGATGGAGGCAGTTCGGATTCTTACATCGCTGGGTGTGAAGCCGCGGCGAACGATCCGCATCGGTTTGTGGAGCGGTGAAGAGCAGGGATTGCTGGGCTCGCAATGGTACGTGCAGCACCATTTCGGATCACGTCCGCCAATCGATACGCCGCAGATGCAGGGCATGCCGACTCTGCGTCGTCGCGACGCTGGACCGGTGACGGTGAAGCCGGAGCAGGCGAAGGTGTCAGCTTATTTCAACATCGACAACGGCACCGGCAAGGTTCGCGGTGTGTACATGCAGGAGAACGCCGGAGTGCAGCCGATCTTCGAGGCCTGGATGCATCCGTTCAAAGATCTCGGTATGGATACGCTCACAATGCGTTCCACTGGCGGCACGGACCATCTCTCGTTCGACGCAGTCGGTATTCCGGGATTCCAGTTCATTCAAGATCCGATTGAGTACGAGACGCGCACGCACCACTCCAATATGGACGTGTTCGACCGCCTGCAGTTCGACGATTTACGCCAAACTGCGGTGATAGTTGCGGACTTCGTCTACAACGCCGCGATGCGCGACCAGATGTTCCCGCGGAAGCCCATTGAGAAGGAGCTGCCGAGGCGTCCGGAGACGAGGCCGGAAGATGAGGATCAGGCGCCTCCAACGGGGATGTGATCGTGGTGGACCGACGTTAATTCGATTTCTGGTCCTGTGGCAGTAGGACATCGATCGTTCCTACCTGCTGACTTAACCGATCCACTGCTCCGAGTCGAACGCGATATGCGCCGGGCTTGACGGGAACCTCCTGCAAAGCCTGAAGCCCGGCGCGAAGCACCTTCTGGTATTCGTCGTTGCTGAATGTGGCATCGATTGTGTTGGCTGAGTGGCCAACATCCTTCCCATTTCGGTCCCAAACGACTGCGAGCAGATCAACAAAAGCATGCTTACGCCCTTCGGGAGCGTCTGTGAAAGTGATCTGCTGAGGATTTACCAGGTATGTGATTCGCACTGAGCGACGGTTTGCATCGGGCGGGAGCACTTCCGCCTTGAGGTAGAGCGCCGTTGAATCAGGTGTGTCAGGGCGCATTACGGCAGCCAATTTGAGTGACGAATCCTGGGAAGAATGCTGCGGTTCGGGAATCGCATAGTATCCGCGACGGTACTGCAAGCCTGTTCCATCGCGAGTCGTTTTTACAGTGATGCGGCGAAACTTGCCGTTCCAATTCTGGTTTTCGGGCGCATAGGCGATGGTGTAGTAAGTGGAAGTCTGATCGAGGCTGCGTTGCATTGCCTGTTTCAGGCCATTGGTACCGTAATAGGCCTTGCCACCCGTCTGCTCGGCGATTTCGTCCATCGTGGTCTGCGCGTCGTTTTCGTCGACCATCTGACGAGCAAGTCCAGCATTGCGTCGTGCCATTCCCGTACTGGCATCATATCCGGTCATACCTTCGCCATTGCTTGTAAGATCAATCCCGTTAAGCCGCAGCCCCATTGCCTCAATGGGATATACGGCCACTTGCGCTGCAGATAGCAGCGAGGTGGTCTGATGCACAACGAAGTCGAAATTCGCGCGGTCGTGCTGCTCGGTGCGGATAAACGGATTTGGACCAAAGCTGAACGGGAATGTTCCTGAAACCCAGAGCAGATTCTTACGTCCGAAATAGCCCTGCAGCATCGCAGCTAATTCCGCCAGCGATCTCAAAGTGATTCCGACGCGCTGAGTAATCTCATATTGCTCTTGCATGATAAGAGCGTCGCGCAATCTGGCTGTCGTTCCAGCAATGAGATCTGAGTCGGTCGGCGCCTGTGATCCCGCCGCAGTGCCAGAGCCTCCACCCACGATGGTCGGAGTCGATATGCGCTCTCGGTAGATGAGGTCGTCCTCGTTGCGTTGGTGCTCCGCTTCAGTGGTGAGCAGCGGGGATGGGGTCGAGAGCACGTTGCGCGCGGCAGCCACTAATACGTCGGACTGCCCGGTAAAGCTTTGAACCATTTGCAGACGCGAACTCAGGATGAACAAGGCAGTTGAGTGTCCGGGCGGCAGCGCCTTAAGAAATTCGAGCAGGTGACGTCTGGCCTCAACCTGGTTAAGTGTCGGAGTGTTCAACGTGTCGAACAACACTACCGTCAGAGGACCACGAGGCTCATCTGCCGGAACATTGGTGTATTGATTCGGGGGCAGATGAAATGGCTCCTGCACCGGGGAAGCCTCGCTGGTCTCGTGTCGGTCAAATGAGCGAAGCTGCTGAGGCTTGCCATCCTCAAGGATTGTGAAGTCACGATCCGTAAGACCGCGGATTGGGCGACCGCTTCCATCGAGCACTATGACATCAACTTGCACGAGCCTGGAATTAGCACGGAAGGTCGGAGTCGCTTGAGTATTCGGTGAAGTTTGAGCCTGGGTTAGCGAACACAAGCTCCACAACAAAATCGGTATGTAAGGGATTTGACGGATTAGACGTTTGCCGACCATAACGATTGAGGGTTGCCATTATCGTTCTTTACTGGAGAAAAATGCGAGAACAACGTGATTTCAGCCCCCAAGGTATCAAGCGGCTTTGCGCTGATTCTCGCCAGTCTTTTGCTTCACCTCGTGCTCTTCGCCTCTAATCTCCACGCGTTCGCGCTTGATGTTGAGGCGTAGGCGGTCGAAGATCGAGATGTATTGGTTGGCGATCCAGACCAGTGCGAAGAAGCCGAGCAGCGATCCCCGCCAATCGTCGTAGATGAGACGGTAGTGGGTGATCAGCAGAAAGATGAACGCTACCCAATGGCTGAAGCAGTATTCGCAGGTAAACAGATAGAAAAACTTGCGTTGCAGCAGGTGCGCAGCCTGTTTGCTGCATCGCACGCAGAGTCGCGAGGTTCGTGAAAGATCTCCTCATGCGTGATCGTCCAACTGATACTCGCAATCGGAATTGCAATCAGCACCAGTTGGATGATTTGGACGCCTAGTTCGCCTGTCGTCATGCCATGAGAAGAGGCGGAAATGTGCGACCGCGTTGCATCGCAGATGCTCCGGTTCTGCTAATGTCGAGGAATTGTTTCTCTATTACATAACCGATAGCGGACAGCTCTCTGCCCAACGCGATGAGAGCTTGCGGTTGCTGCTGGATCGCATTTCCGCTGCGGCCAGCGCAGGTATCGACGCGATTCAGATACGCGAGAAGGATCTTAACGCGCGCGAGCTTGTCCAATTGGGAGCTCGCGCGGTAGAGAATGTGCGCGTTGTCAACATTCAAGGCTTGTCCCGAACTAGCACAAAAGTTCTTGTTAATTCCCGAATAGACGCAGCCATCGCGTGCGGAGCAGATGGAGTGCATTTGCGTTCCGACGATGTCTCTGCCGCCGATGCCCGAGCGATCTTCGCGCAAGCTGGAATTTCCACTGCGCTGATCGGTGTTTCCTGCCACACCATTCAAGACGTCTTGCTTGCGGAAGGACACGGCGCTGACTTTGCGGTCTACGGCCCCGTATTCGGAAAGGCAGATAGCGAGGCTCCTCCGACAGGGCTCGCTGGTTTGAAAGAGGTTTGCCGAAGACGCAGAGCAGCTCAACACCCGATGCCAGTTTTAGCGCTGGGAGGAGTCACAGCAAACAACGGGGGTGCGTGTCTCAAGGCTGGTGCACGCGGTATTGCGGGAATTCGTCTATTCCAGAATGGAAATTTAGCTGAGACAGTCTCTCAACTACGAAGGATAGGGGAAGAGTTGAACCTCTAGTCCTCCCAGCACGGCGTTTCGTCCCATTAGCTCCGTATTAAGAAAGTTTTTAATCCCGCACTAACCCGCGCGGATTTATACTTTCGCGCCATGACAACGACAGTCACACTCAAGCCAGGTTCTTTCTGCTGGATGGAACTCGGAACCACCGACCAGAAGGCCGCCAAGAAGTTCTACATGGACCTTTTCGGCTGGACCGTCGATGACGCGCCCATGGGGCCGGACGAATTCTATTCAATGTTTAAACTCGATGGACAAGATGCCGCCGCTGCGTACACGCTGCGCAAAGATCAGCGCGAACACGGCGTTCCTCCGCATTGGATGATCTACATAGCAAGCGATAATGTAGATGAATCTACCCGTCACGCGAGCGAGCTGGGCGGCAAAGTCATTGCGCAGCCGTTCGATGTCATGGACGTGGGACGGATGGCGGTTGTGCAGGATCCGACAGGTGCGACGTTCTGCATCTGGCAAGACAAAAAGGCGCGTCCGGCTGGCGCCAGAGACACCAACGGGGCATTCTGCTGGGCCGATCTCAACACCACCAATGTAGAGCGTGCCGGTGAGTTCTACACCAAACTCTTTGGATGGAAGCTGGAAAAGGGCGAGAACGATCCGTCCGGCTATCTGCACATTAAGAATGGCGAGGATTACATCGGCGGCATTCCGCCCGCAGAGCACAGCAATCCAAATGTTCCGCCGCATTGGCTGTTGTATTTCGAGACTTCCAATTGCGACGCCAGCGTGGAGCGGGCGATGCAGAGCGGCGCTAAGGTGCTCTATGGTCCTGTGTCAATGGAGAACGTAGGGCGGTTTGCAGTTCTTACAGATCCGCAAGGCGCTGCGTTTTCTGTGTTCCAGAGCGCGCGAAAGGCTAAGGTGGCTTAGCTAGCGGTTCAAATTGGGAAGGCGGCCGACAGGCCGCCTTTTGTTTTTTACGTCTGACACACCTCTCAACACTGTCATCCTGAGCAATTGATTTGGTGATTATTGCTTACGAGGCACTGTCCGCTGAGACTTCCAAACTCCCTGGTTCGGGCGCTTCAGACGGAGTCTCCGCTTCGGGGGCAGCTTTCGCCTTCTTGCTCTTCTTCTTGTCTTCCGGCGGAGGCGGTTCATGTGCAGGATCGTAGAAGAGAATTCGTCCGCAACTGTCGCAGGTCATAACTTCGTTACCCGCTTTGATCTCATTCCACTTCTGTGGACGTAACAGAACAAAACAAGCTGTACAGCGCTGCTCCCGAGCCTCGGCCAACGCGGTTTTTCTGGCTTTCAGCACGCGGTCGTATAGCGAGAGGAGATCCTCAGCAACTCCAGAGCGGAGTCCAGCGCGTTCGCCCTGAAGTTCCTTCAACCTTACTTCATCCTTGGCTGTCAAGGCGCGCGCTTCTTCTTTCTCTTTTTCGACCTGCGCAGACTGAGTCTTGAGCTCTGTTTCGGACGCCTTCACTTGCCGATCGAACAGTTCGCCGCCTTCCATGATCTCGAGGATCTTGTCTTCGGCTTTGCGGATCTCGGCTTGCGCGAACTCGATCTCGTGCATCAAGGCCTTGTACTGTTCGTTGGTCTTAACATCGAGCGATTGATCGCGAAACTTCCCGATCTTCTGCTGATAGGACTGGATGTCAGATTCGAGGCTACGACGCTTCTGCTCCTGCGACTTGATTGCGGTCTTGGCTTGTTCTACTTTGGCTTTCGCGTCGGAGAGTTGGTGCTCGATCTCGGCAACTCGTTTCGGCAGCGCCGCAACCTCGGCGGAAATCCGCCCGATTTCGCGATCCACCTGCTCGAGCTTTATCAGCCTTTCCAGATCGGCATTCATGAAGGAATACTGCGATTCTAACAGGCCAGAAGATAGTTCGCGACCACCCTCGTTTCGCTGGTTAAACCGAGTAGCTGTCCTTGTTAGAGACGCAACAGGGTGCGTCTCTAGTGGAAGGAGGCATCAGAACAGTGCGTAGCGCATGTAAATCAATCCCGCGGCGGCAGTGCCACCCGCAGCTGCCCCTAGCCAAAAGTTCTGCCAACGGTTGTTTACTGTACGCATGATGCGGCGGTCGTTTGAGATCAGCAGGATGAAAATCAGCGTAGGAATCAGCAGCACACCTGCCAATACCATCGACCAGTAGAGCGCGGTCACCGGATTTATCCGAAGGAAGTTCGCGCCTGCCGCCAGGAAGACGGCCGCAGAAATTAAGACGTAGAAACGCTTCGCCTCCCAAGGTTTTTCGCTCAACCCTGCCTTCCAGCCGGCAGCCTGTGCTAGATCGAAGCACATGGACGCGGTAAGCACCGGCAGCGCAACCATCCCCGATCCTATGATGCCAATGGCAAAGGCGATTGTTCCCCAATCGCCGATCGCTGGCCGCAAGGCCTCTGCCGCCTGGCGCATCGTCATGTCGGGCGCGTGATCGAAGTGCAATACGGCACTGGCTGCGACAATGATGGACGAGGCCAGGATGAATGTGACGGCAGTCGAGATAATCGAATCAGCCCCGTGGTGCTCGTGACTGGGGTCACTTCGTGAACTCGTTTGCCAGATGATGATGTATGGCGTGAGAAACGAACCAAACAGGGCCACAATATTTTCTGCGTACTCCGAGGTAGCCTGCATACGCGGCATGAAAATATCATGCAAGAGACTAGAAATATGTGGATGCGTGAACAGGGCTGCGGCCACATACAGATACAGTGGCAGTGAGAAGACCACCAATGCGCGTGTGATCTTCTGGTAGTCCTGGAATACCAGGATGTACCAGACAAAAAACGCAGTTGCGACGATGAAGAACATGCGCGAGAGGCCGGTCACGATCGACAGAGCGTCTGAGACTGCCATTATGTCCGCGAATACAACTGCAAAATTCGTCAAGATCGTGAACCCGGCGCCGGCGATAGCAAATCCGCGACCGTAGTGTTCGCGCACCAGGTCGAGCAGTCCCAATCCGGTCTCAACTCCCATGCGGCTCGTGACGGAGAAGATCGCGAGCAGAAACGGCACAACCAGGATCACAACCCAGAGCAACGAGTGGGAGAAAGCTGCTCCCGCGATAGTTGCAGTCACGACAGCCGATGGATCAAGGTTTGCAGAACCGGTGACCACTCCGGGCCCTAACCTCCAAAGGCCCCATCTTGTGCTGGGGAGATCTTCTGCCGTAGCGGCGGGGAACTTCACGACGCGTCCGCGGTCGGCGGGAGATCCCTTTCTCCGATTCTTCTTCTCAGGGAATCTTAGGAAGTTCACGCCTCAGGTCTCTCTCGATTTTGCGTTCATGCCAGAGCCGCAGTGGCCGGCTGTACGTGATCAATCCAAACGCTGCAATTGCTGCAAATAAGAGTGTGTTGGAGCCCCATAAGAGGAAGCGGGCGATTTTCGTGTGCGAAATCTTGACAATGATTGCCGTATTTTGCGGCGTGAGAAGCAACGCCGCCGCCAGCATCATGAGGCCAACGCCAGCCAGCAGGCTGGTGACGTTCTTGGCCCATCGTCCCTTGGCGTGATAATCGGCAAACAGTCGGAAGCCAAAGACCGTCAGAGAGCCAATTAGCGCAAAGTTCACGATTACGGCAACTGCGTCGCGGAGCTGCATCTCTGGATAGTTGAGACGCAAAGCTCTAATGGCGGGTTGGAATCCAGAGTAGCTGGATTTGGCTTACTACTTTACTTTGTGCCGTTTTGGAAGGGCCTACAGGAAAAGCCGAGTTTCAAAGGGTAGTGCCTGGCAGGTAACTCAAAGATTACTTGAGGGTTACTCCCCAGCTATGGTCATGCCATCGATTCGCAAGGTGGGAGCGGCGATGGAGCTTCGGAACTCAAGGTCATTTCCAATAGCCGAAACGTTCCACAGCATATCTTTCAGATTTCCGGCTACAGTGATCTCCTCCACCGGGAACGTGAGTTCGCCATTCTCTATCCACAAACCCGAGGCCCCTCGCGAGAAATCGCCGGTGACGAGGTTCACACCAAATCCCAGAAACTCTGTGACGTAGAGACCATTCGGAATATCGCGCAAAATCTCCTTGGGACTCTTATCCCCTGGCTGCAGGAAGAAATTGCCTGAGCCAATTCCGGGATTGCCGGTGAGTCCGCGCGCCGCGTTGCCGGTGGTCTGTAGCTTGAGCTTTCGTGCCGTGTACGTATTCAACAAGTAGCTTTTCAGAACTCCGCGCTCCACGACGACGGTACGTCGCGTCGGCACTCCCTCACCGTCGAATGGAGAAGAACCGAAGCCTCCGACCATTGTGCCATCGTCGATGATGGTGATGTTCTCGCCGGCGATTTGTTCTCCGAGTTTCCCTGCCAGATAAGAGGCGTGACGATAGATGGCGTCGCCGTTCACCGCGTCGAAGACGTGGTCGATGATGCCACGCGCCACCATTGGATCGAAGACGACCGGAACTTTTTGAGTTGCGACTTTGCGTGCACCGACGCGACGCAACGTACGCTCGGCAGCCTTGCGACCGACAGCTTCGGGCGATTCTAGCTTCTGCAGAGTGCGCGAAGCTGAGTACCAGTAATCACGCTGCATGGCTGAGCCGTCTGCCTGCGCGATAGGAACCGCAGAAACCGAGCAGTACGACCGGCGATACTCACCAACGAATGCCAACGAATTAGCGAGGACTTTGTAGCCAGTGGCAGCTTCGAAGGAGCCACCATCAGAGTTCGTGATGCGAGCATCGACGGCTAGCGCGGCCGCTTCGGCGCGTCGCGCGTAATCAATTCTGTCAGCTGTCGAGAGCGAGTAGACGTCGTCGTAGTAAAGATCAAGGTTCTGAGTCAGAGACCCCAGACTGGCCGCATCCGGCAATCCCGCGACTGGATCTTCCGAAGTGGCTTTCGCCAGCGTGATCGCACTCGAAACCAGGCGCTCGACGCCTTCGCGTGAGAAGTCGCTGGTGTGCGTAGCTGCGACTCGTTTACCTACGAAAACCCGCAATCCGAGCGCTCGCGCACCTGATTCCTTCAAGGTCTCAACTTCGCCCAGTCGAACGAGCGTAGAGAACTCGTTGCCATCCCGGGCGATAGCATCCGCAGCAGTGGCTCCAGCCTTCATTGCGCGCTCGACGACATCGACCGCGATTTCCTTGAGCCCCGCTCCGAGTTCGATTCGTTCTTGGGTTTCGACTGGCATTTGTTCGGAAGGTGTTTCGTTCTGGTTCGGGATTAACCCGTTCCGCCGACGGTGAGCCGATCAACCTTTATCGTCGGCATGCCAACGCCCACCGGTACCGATTGTCCGTCCTTCCCGCAAGTGCCCACGCCTTCATCGAGCTCGAGATCGTTGCCAACCATCGAGACCCGAGTGAGCACATCGGGACCGTTGCCAATCAATGTCGCGTTTTTGACCGGTGCTGTGATCTCGCCGTCTTCGATTAAATAAGCCTCAGATGCAGAAAAAACGAATTTGCCGTTAGTGATGTCCACCTGGCCGCCGCCAAAATTCACTGCAAAGAGTCCGCGCTTTACCGACTTGATGATGTCCTTCGGATCGTCCTGACCTGCGAGCATGTACGTGTTTGTCATGCGTGGCATGGGAATGTGCTCGTAGCTCTCGCGGCGACCATTGCCTGTATTCGCAATGCCCATCAGGCGTGCCGAAAGTTTGTCGCTGATGTAGCCCTTAAGAATCCCATTCTCAATCAGAGTTGTGTGCTGTGTCGGTGAACCTTCGTCGTCGACATTGATCGACCCACGCTTTGAAGGCATCGTGCCGTGATCGACAACCGTGACTTTCTCGCTCGCGACTCGCTTGCCGACGAGCCCAGCGAACGCCGAGGTTTTCTTGCGATTGAAGTCAGCTTCGAGACCGTGTCCAACCGCTTCGTGCAGCAGAACTCCGGGCCATCCAGGACCGAGTACTACTTCCATCTCTCCAGCGGGAGTCTCTCTCGCGTCGAGTTGAATGATTGCCTGCCGCGCCGCTTCGTGAGCGAAGTAATCGGGAGTTTTCTCTGTCTGGAAGTACTCGATTCCGACACGTCCGCCACCGCCGGAATTGCCGCGAGCAGAATTCTGACCATCTTTGGCGATGCAGAAGATGCTCATGCGAGCCAGAGGCTGGGAGTCGGATGCAATCACGCCATCTGATCCGACTACGAGAATCCGCCGCAGTTCGTCGGCATAGCTGGCACGGACCTGAACGATTCGAGAGTCATAGCTGCGAGCATTGCGGTCAGCACGCTGAAGCAGCTCGACCTTCGCTGCGACCTCCGCATCAACAGACGGCGAGGCGATAGCGTAGAGCGTATGTCCGCCGGTCGGGTCTTTGAGGTTGACTACGGGCTGCTTGTTGGGACCACTGGCAATCAGGGCGGCGGTACGCGCCGCACGAAGAATCCGCTCTGGAGAGAGATCGTCGGTATAGGCATACCCGGTGCGTTCGCCAGAGATTACACGGACACCGCAGCCTGCTGAAATGCCCTGAGTGGCCGACTTGATCAGCGATTCGTCCAGGCTCAGCGAAGTCGAAGTGTGGTACTCGAAGTACAGATCGGCGTAATCGCCACCTGCGGTCAAGGCTGCAGCAAGATACCGTTCCAAATCCCGATTGGTAAGGCCGAGCCTTTGAAAGAAAAACGCGCGATGATCCATGAAATCAGCTTCCAAAGCGGCTAAGCTGCCAAGCTGCTTAGCCACTGCTCTATCAGATTAACACTCAACGATTGGATGGTTTGGGACAGGCGTTCGGTTCTAACCGCAACATCCCATGCGTCGTCCGATCGATCCAGAAACTTGGGATTACACGGCCGTTGCCTTAGCTCAGAAACCTAAGATCCTGGAAGATTAGCAGCTTACTTGGCGTACTTTGGCAGACCGTCCAGCTACTCTGGATTTCACTAGCGCGCAGCTTAGGTCATAGGGAAAATGAATACTCGGCATGACGCACGGCCCCGATCCATTTCTGCTGCAGCTCCTGGTGATCTTCCTTTGGGCGAAGATCTTCGGCGAACTCTTTGAGCAGCTCTCGTTACCGGCGGTGCTGGGAGAGATTCTCTCTGGCGTCGTGCTCGGCCCTTATCTCACCGGTTTCATTATTCCGACTGAGGCGACCACTTCGATCGGCGAACTCGGCGCAATCTTCCTACTTTTCACAGTCGGTCTCGAGACACGGCCAAAGGAATTGATCAAGATCGGGGCATCAGCATTGGGCGTTGCTCTCGCTGGTGTCGCGCTGCCGTTCCTAATGGGCCTCATTTTCTTGCTGATTCGCCACCATCCTGGACACGAAGCAGTTTTCATTGGTGCAGCAATGGTCGCAACCAGCGTCGGCATCACCGCGCGCGTGTTGGAAGACCTTGGTGTGATGCAGACTCGTCCGGCGAAGATCATTCTTGGAGCTGCCATCTTCGACGACATTTTGGGGATGGTTTTGCTTGCCGTCGTCGTGGGATTCGTTTCATCGGGCACGATTGCCTGGATTCAGCTCAGTGTGCTGCTCGTGGAAGCTGTCGGATTCGCGCTGCTGATGATCTTCTTTGCGCCCCGGGTGATTCAACGCATGCGTCCCGGATTGGAACGCATGGAAACCCACAACGCTCCCCTGGTCCTTGCGCTGGGTATCTGCCTCGCGCTCTCAGTTGGCGCGGAAAAGATCGGGATGGCTTCGATCATCGGCGCCTTCTTCGCCGGACTTGCCTTCGCTGAGTACGCGCCGGAATGGCATTTGCTGCCGCGTGTCGCCGGGATCAACGAGTTCCTCGCTCCGTATTTCTTTTTCATTATGGGAGCGAAGCTGAACCTCGGTGTTTTCAACGGATCGTTATGGTTCGCAGCGATAGCGATTTCGATTCTCGCCATCATCTCCAAACTCATCGGCTGCGGACTTCCTGTGCTACGCGAAGGCTGGGATACTGCATTGAAGGTCGGAATAGGTATGACCCCCCGCGGCGAAGTCGGCCTGATCATTGCGCTCCTCGGCCTGCAGTTGAAGATGATCTCCGACCCGGCTTACGCGATCGTCGTATTCATGACTGGGGCCACTACAATCTTCGCGCCCATTACACTGCGACTGCTCTATCGCAAACGTGCACGCACACATGACGCGCGGCAGTACGACACTGGAGAAACCGTCGAACGGGTTTGACCGCCGAGCTTTACCTACTGGCTAAAACCTTCAACAACTCCGCGTCCATAGTGTCCTGTCCCATTTCCCAGAACATTAAACCGCCTAACCCATGCTGCCGAACGTATTGCCGCTTGAGGCGGAGCGCTTCAGGACAGTCATAGCTGAAGAATTCCCCGTTATTCCAAATTGAGCACGCCGCTGTTTTCGCATAAAACTGGCGATCGGCACTCTCAGGCAAAGCCTTGAGGCTGCGATATTCCGGCGGCGACTTCGATGCGTCCTTTGCAGGCTGATAAAGGCCGTGATTCGCGTTGCCGACGCCGGTCCATCCTTTTCCATAAAAGGGAACGCCGAGTATGATCTTTCGCGCCGGCACGCCCGCACGTAAGAAGTTCTGCAATGCATAGGTACCGTAGTGAGTATCTGCTGGAGACTTCGACGGATCGGCGGGATCATGGAAGAGAGCGCTGTGCAGATTCGTGGTCTTCTCGCCATTCCAGTGCATGTCGTAAGCCATGATGTTGAGGTAATTCATGTAGCGCGCAAGCGTCTTCAAATCGAAATATTTGTAATCTTCCTGCGTTGCGGGAACGGCGGCGGTTAGCAGCAGACCAGGACGAACTGCATCGAGCTGCCGCCGAAACTCGGCGGCCATAGCAGTGAAGTTCCTTGTATCTTCCGGACGCCCGGGGATCATTCCGCCGTCGACTGGATACTCCCAATCGACATCTATGCCGTCGAAGATTCCAGGAGCGTGTATGCCTAAAGCAAAATTCCCCTGGATGTAGAGATCGATGCAGGAGCGAACGAAATCACGAACATGAGCAGGCCGTGCTGCATCGGAAAATCCTTCGGAGTTAACCCATCCGCCAATTGAGATCAAAATTTTCAGTTTGGGAAATTGCTTCTTGAGTTTCTGAAGCTGATGAAAAGTGCCGTGTAGTTGATTCGGGTCGGGTGAGTCGGCAGTGCCATCCACACTCTGGTCCGCCGGGAACGCGCGCTTTATTTCCAACTCAGAATCGAGGAGCTGACATCTGCTCTGGGAGATTTTTCCGAAGGCGTAGTTAAGTTGTGTAAGCAGACCGGCAGCTCCATTGGTTGCAAGTTGCTTGAGCGGATAGTCGCCTTTGGCGGCATGGCGTTCGGCATAGTAGCCGACGAGTTGTACGCGAGAAGTCTGAGCAAAGGCGGTATTAGCAAAGATCAAACCAACTAACACTGCGAGAATTAGGAAGGTGAATCCGGGCGCCCAAGGCCGGGTTTTGACCTTCGTTTGGATGAATTGAAGCCCGCGCATCAATCAAATGTAATGGAGGCGCATACAAACACCAGGAAGGAGGTCCGCTGGACCCGATGAAATCAGACCGCGTGGATGCGTTCATCCCAATAAGCTGGCGGAGTCGCCCAGCGCGTGGTATCGTCAGGGGCTATTAGTCAGATGCTGATTTTTGGCTTAGTTTGAACGATTTACCCCTGTGAATCTTGTCAGGGGACAGCGGACGTACTAGAGAGTATCAAGGAACCATCGGCCCTGTTTGCGCAAGGTCATGGAACCTTTTGGAGCGAAGTCAGTCTATACTACGGAGTACGACTCATGGCTACATCGGCCACGCAACCGGCACCTGGACTCCCTGGCTCGGGAAACATCGCTCCCC
>Ga0126384_10000631_pt1 | contig 19763 bp, 14 predicted proteins | sample PanSoiMetPlot_36_FD_92543 | JGI IMG/M metagenome (GOLD analysis project Ga0126384, IMG submission 92543) | Tropical forest soil microbial communities from Panama - MetaG Plot_36 | ecosystem: Environmental > Terrestrial > Soil > Tropical forest > Bulk soil | place: Panama | collected 2016-02-17 | reverse complement strand
GGGGCGGCCAGCGCCAGCCTCGCCCAGGGAGGCCCCTCTCATGGCGAAAAACTCGGCCGTTGTCGACCCGAGAGTCTCCCCGGCCGGGTAAGGCCCGCGATCTTGGGCGCAAGCGGCCGCGCGGCGCCGCCGGCCAGCCACTCTGGGGCAGGTGGCGGGAAAGCCTGGCTTAGCAGCTTGAGTTTTCCGCTGAGGCGACGGGTCGAGCACGGATCACGGACAGTAAGATGGCAAGCGAACGCTACAACGCACCCGTGCGCGAGAAGCACTGGCAACAGGTGTGGGAGGAGCGGGGCACGTTCCGCACCCAGGAGAAGAGCAAAAAGCCCAAGCGCTACCAGCTCGAGATGTTTCCCTATCCCTCGGGGCGCATCCACATGGGGCACGTGCGCAACTACACCTTGGGCGACGTCATGGCCCGCTACATGCGCACCAAGGGCTACAACGTCCTGCATCCCATGGGCTGGGACGCCTTTGGACTGCCGGCCGAGAACGCCGCCATGGAGCGCAAGGTCCACCCCCGCAGTTGGACCTACGAGAACATCGACACCATGCGCGCCCAGCTCAAGGCCATGGGGGTATCGATCGACTGGAGCCGCGAATTCGCCACCTGCGATCCCGACTACTATCGGCATCAGCAGCGGTTGTTTTTGGACTTCTTGAAGAAGAAGCTCGCCTACCGCAAGACCGCGAAGGTGAACTGGGATCCGATCGAGAACACCGTGCTCGCCAACGAGCAGGTGATCGACGGCCGCGGCTGGCGCTCCGGCGCCGTGGTCGAACAACGCGACCTGACGCAGTGGTTCTTCAAGATCACCGCCTACGCCGAAGAGCTGTTGGCAGCGCTCGATGACTTCGCCGGCAAGTGGCCGGATTTCGTGATGACCTCGCAGCGCAAATGGATCGGCCGCTCGGAAGGCCTGGAGCTGACCTTCCAGTTGGAGGGCGGCAAGCTGCCCAAGAAGCTCGACAAGCTCACGGTCTTTACCACCCGCCACGACACCATCTTCGGCGCCTCGTTCCTGGCGATCTCGCCCGAGCATCCCCTGGCCCAGCATCTGGCCAAAAAGCAAGGTGAGCTCGCCCTCTTCATCGAGGACTGTCGCAAGATCGGCACCACCGAGGAAGCCTTGGCGCGAGCCGAAAAGAAGGGCTTCGACACCGGCATCACGGCCGTGCACCCGTTCCAGCCGGACAGCAAGCTGCCAGTCTACGTCGCCAATTTCATCGTCATGGGCTACGGCACGGGCGCCATCTTCGGCTGCCCCGCACACGACCAACGCGACCTCGAATTCGCCCGTAAATACGCGCGCCCGGTGGTTCCCGTGGTGCTGCCGCCCGGACAGGATGCGGCCACGTTTCGGATCGCGGACGAGGCCTACCTGGGCGATGGCACCATGATCAATTCGCAGTTCCTCGATGGCCTGTCGATCGAGGCGGCCAAGGACAAGATCGCAGCCCTTGCCGAGCAAAGCGGCATTGGCGCACGCAAGGTCAACTACCGTTTGCGGGACTGGCTGATTTCTCGGCAGCGCTACTGGGGCTGCCCGATCCCCGTCATCCACTGTCCCAACGACGGGATTGTCCCGGTTCCCGACGAGGCGCTACCCGTTCGGCTGCCCGAGGACGTGAGCTTCGAGCGCCCCGGCAACCCGCTCGACCATCATCCGACCTGGAAGCACGTGGCCTGTCCCAAGTGTGGCGCGGCCGCGGTGCGCGAAACCGATACCATGGATACCTTCGTCGATAGCTCCTGGTATCAGTTCCGCTTTACCGCTCCCCATGCCGCCACGCCGACCGACAGGAAGGCGCTCAAGCACTGGGCGCCGGTCGACCAGTACATCGGTGGCAAGGAGCACGCGGTGCTGCACCTGCTCTATGCCCGTTTTTTCACCCGCGGCATGAAGGCAACCAGGCACGTCCAGATCGACGAGCCGTTCGCCTCGATGTTCACGCAAGGCATCGTCCTGCACGAGACCTACCGCAGCGAGAGCGGCGAATGGTTGCTACCGCAGGATGTGACGATCGAGGGTGAGGGGGCCGAGCGCCGGGCCAAGGACATCGGCACGGGGCAACCGGTGACGATCAGCCCGCCGGAAAAGATGTCAAAATCGCGCAAGAACGTGGTCGATCCCGACGACATCATCGAGCACTATGGCGCCGATACGGCGCGGCTGTTCATCGTCTCCGACAGCCCTCCCGATCGCGACATCATCTGGACCGAGGCGGGAGTCGCCGGTGCGGCACGCCAGGTGCAGCGGATTTCGCGCCTAATCGACGAAGTGGCCCGGCGGTCGAGCGGCAATGGCGCGGGACGGCCAGCAAACTTCGGCCCGGAGGCCATGGAGCTGCGCAAGTTCGCGCATAAGGCTCTGAACAGCGTTTCACAAAATATTGAGGCGCTTCGCTACAATGTTGCCGTGGCTCAGCTCTATGAACTGACCAACGCCCTGTCGGCGGCGCTGGACAAATCGGGAGAGGGTCTGGCGTGGGCCATTCGGGAGGCCACGCAAATGCTGGTGCAGATGATGGGACCAATGCTGCCGCACCTGGGGGAGGACTGCTGGGAGCGGCTTGGCTACAACACACTGCTGGCAGATCAGCCGTGGCCGGACGCCGAACCGGCCTTGCTCGTTGACGATACGATTACCATTGCCGTACAGGTAAATGGCAAAAGACGGGATGAACTTACGATCGCCCGCACCGCCACCACAGACGAGATCGAAGCCGCTGCGCTGGGTCTTGAGCCGGTGGCGCGCGCCTTGGCTGGCCGACCGGTCAAAAAGGTGATCGTGGTACCGCAGAGGATAGTGAATGTCGTCGGATGAGGCTCGCATGGTTCGAGCAGTGAGCCGCCGGGGTCTTTTGCGAGGACTGTCCTTGCTGCTCGCCTCGGTGCCGGCCTTGAGCGCCTGCGGTGGCGGCGGCTTTCGGCCGCTCTATGGCACGAGCGCTTCGGGCGTACCCACCCAGGAGCGCCTGGCGCACGTCGAATTCGCCCCGATTCCCGGTCGCGTCGGACAACGCATTCGCAACGAGTTGATCTTCGAAAGCACCGGCGGCGGCACGCCGCTGCCGCCCACGCACCGTCTGGAAGTGGTCGTCAAGGAATCGATGCTGTCGACCTTGGTCACCAACCAGGGCGAGGCGCTGGGACAGATTTACGCCATTCAGGCATCGTTCCGGCTGATCGATATCACCACCAAGGACAAGAAGGTGGTGCTGCAGGGCACCAGCCAGGGGCGCGCCAGCTTCGAGCGGTTCCAATCGATCTACTCCAACGTGCGGGCGCGGGAAGATGCCGAAAACCGGGCGGCACAGACCGTGGCTGACGACCTGAAGACGCGCCTGGCGGCCTATCTGTCCGGCGCCGCCTGAGGCGCGCACGAATCGCGCGTGCCCCCAAAATGGCGGGGCTCCAGCCCTCCGGCGCGGCACTTGCGGAGCGCCATGGTCGCCATCAAAAGCCATCAGGCGGGGGCCTTCCTGAGCTCGGTTCAGCGGCTGCCGCGCACCCTCCTCTTTTATGGCAGCGACGCCGGCCTCGTGATGGAACGGGCCGCCGACGTCGCCAAGCGCCTGGCCGCCGCGGACGATCCGGCTGGCGAAATCCTGAGGGTCGATGACGCCAGCCTCGAGGACGATCCCGATCGTCTATTCGTCGAGCTCAAGACGCCGCCGATGTTCGCCGGGCGCAAAATCGTGCGGGCCAGCACCGGCCGGCGCCTTGGCGCTGCCACCTTGAAGCCGCTCGTGGACGACGCGAACCTTGCGGGCTACTTGATCGTCGAGGCCGGCAATCTGCGCCCGGACGATGCGCTGCGCGGGCTATTTGAAAAATCCGCCACCGCCGCCGCCATCGCCTGCTTTCCCGACGAGGCGCGCGACCTCGAGGCGGTGGCACGGGAGGTGCTGGCGGCCGCGCACCTCAAGATTACGCCCGAGGCGATGCGGCTCCTGGTGAGCCGGTTGGGGGCCGATCGGGCGCTGTCCCGCGCCGAGATCGAAAAGCTCGCCCTCTACGCCAGCGGCAAGGGCACGGTCGAAGAAGACGACGTCGAAGCCGCCGTCGGCGATGCCGCCGAACTCGCCATCGACCGGGTGGTGCTGGCCGCGGGCTCGGGCCGGCTTGCGACCGCGCTTGGCGAATTGGACCGTTGTCTTGCCGGTGGCGAGAATGCGCAGGTCATCATCGCCGCCCTGCAACGCCACTTCCTGCGCCTGCATGGCATGCGCAGTGCCGTCGACGGCGGCCGTGCGCTGGCCGACGTTTTGCGCCAGCAGCGCCCACCGCTGCACTTCAAGCGCAAGGGTATCATCGAGCAGCAATGCCAGTCTTGGACCCTGGCCGCGCTCACGGCGGCGCTGGCCAGCATCGGCGAAGCCGCCAAGGCGGCGCGACTCAAGGCCGGCATCGATGCAACCTTGGCCGGCAAGCTGTTGCTCGATCTGGCCACGATCGCGGCGGCAGCGACCAAGAAAAGCTGAGCTCGATCGGGTTAGGCCGCGCCAGCGCCAGCGCCGCGCTCAATGAGCTCGGCGTCCGACGGCAGCTGCGCGTCATAGCCCAGGACCTCGCACACCTGTTCGGTACTCTCGAGGATGCCTTGTGTGGCGCGGCGACATTTCTGCTTGGCCACCTGCACCACGTTTTTGGTGGGGAAGCTACCCAGGATGGCGATCTCGCGATCGAGCAGGCCCATCTGCTCGCTCACTTCCTCTTCCAGCTGCTCAATGCGCATGCGCGCACCGTAGCTCCGGATCTGGGTATAGGGACTGCCCTTCTGGAACACCTTGAGGCAGCGGTGCAGGCGTTCCACTTGTTCGCCTAAGGTGGCCGCCTCGGCAGCGGGCTCGGGCCGCGGCTCAAGTTCGGTAAGCTTCATCAGCACGTAGGCCTCATCGCGCATCGCCGCGGCGGCATCGGCGACGTACTTCTCGAACGGCTGCTCCTCGGCGCGGGTCTTGTATTGCACCATCCACGCCGACCCGGCGAGCGCCATGACGGCGGTCGTAACCCCGGCAATGCCGCTGTCGATCCGAAAGCCGTGGAAGAAGATCATCCACGCCCAACCCATTTCGAGGCCGAGGCACCAAGCGGTCACCACCGGCGGCAGCGAACGGGAATAGAGCAGCCTTGTTAAGCGGCCGCGGCGCGCACCGTGCCGGCCGTTGCCGCGGGAAACCTGCATGCTCGGCGCCCCCTGCTCGACCGACGCCCTCACCCCTGCCGCGATCGGCCGCCTCAGGTTTAGCGCGATTCGGCAACCCATCGAGGTGCCGGAAGCAGGCACGGGTGGGCGCGCTTGCCGTTCGATCGTGGTTCCGCGGGCGCGCGCGCCCCGCGTGGTTCAGCGCCCCCAGCCGCCGTAGCCGCCTTCAAAGGCATCCTCGTTGGACCAAAACGGCCGCGTGCCAGGGGAGCCGTCAAGCGAGCAGCGTTGCACGACCTTGCCGTTGACGAGGGCGTAGAAGGGACAGCCGGGCACTTGGTAACCGCTCATGGCAGAGCGCTGGGTGGCCTTGATTTTGCTCTTGGCATCGGCGTTGGCGGCGGGCTTGGGCGCGGTCGCCACTGGCGGCGGCTTGCCGCGTTCCGGGGTGTGCGCCGCCATCTGATTGGCGCCGGCAACCGGGGCGGCTGGACAGGGGCTCCCCGGTTGATAGACCGTCTCGATCATCCGACAGGCTTCGCGCAGGGCCTCGGCCATGGTGGCGTAGGGGGCGCTGCTCCAGGCGACCTCATCGTTATCCAAGACCGCGCGCCGAACTTCGGCGCCGTACTGGCCGCTGTCCAGCCGCTGGGCGCCCGGCGTGTAGCGCGCCGCGACAGTGGCCGCCACCGGGTCCTGGGCGCGCGCCGCAGCCAACGCGGTCAGCAGCAAGGCCAGGCTCAAGAGCAAACAAAGCGGGCTTTTCATAAAGGCTTCCTCCAACTTTAAATCTCCACCATCCCAGCATTGCGCAAGGGTCCACGCCCGCGCCCAAGGCGCCGCGCGTCCCATTGACAATTGCCCGCGTGCTGGGGTCTTCCCGCCAAGACCGCAGCCATTCAAGGGTACGAAAATGGCGCGACTGCGGATCATGCCCGCGAGCTGTCCCGCAACCTGGCCCGTGACCTGGCTTGACCAGCGACGGAGAGGCCGCGAGTGTTGGGCTTCGGCAATTGAGAAAGAGGCCCGCTATGTCGGTCGGCGTCGGCGTGGGGTTGATGGAGTTTCCATTTCGTCACGCGGACGACTATTGGAGCTGGGTCGACCTGTGCGAGGCGGGCGGCGTCGATTCGCTGTGGCAGACCGACCGCGTGGTCAGCCGCGAACCGATGCTCGAATGCATGACGGCGATGGCCGCGCTCGCCGGGCGCACGCGCCGCCTCAAGTTCGGCATCAACGTGGTGTCGCTGGCCCTGCGCGACCCGGTTCTGGTCGCCAAGCAGTGTGCCACGATTGACGTCCTCTCCAACGGCCGGCTGCTGCCGGCGTTCGGCATCGGCAGCCCGCGAGCACCGGAGTGGACGGCGCTTCATCTCGACACCACCAGCCGCGGCCGCAAGACCGATGAGGGCCTCGAAATCATCACCCGCCTTTGGCGCGAAGACAGCGTCGACTTCGAAGGTGCACACTACCGTCTCACCGGCGCCAGCATCCAGCCGAAGCCGGTGCAGGCGGAATTGCCGATGTGGATTGGCGGTGCATCGGAGGCAGCGATCCGGCGCACCGCCCGATACGGTACCGGCTGGCAGGCGGGCCCCGAGACCCCGGCCGAGGCCGGCCGCGTCGTCGCCGCCATCCGCGCCGCCACCGCGGCAATGGCGCGGCGCATCGACGAGGATCACTACGGTGCCGGCTTCCCGTTCTACTTCGGAGCGAGCACGGCGCCGCCGGTGCTGCGGCCATGGGCCCAGTACCGGCAACGAACCGGACAAGACCCCGCCACCTATTTTGCCATCGGCGACGCCGACACCATTATCGGACGCATCGATGAATACATCGCCGCCGGCCTTTCGAAGTTCGTGCTGCGGCCGCTGGGAGCGGACGGTGCCGAGGTCATCGCCCAGACGCGGCGATTGATCGAGGAGGTATTGCCCGAGGTCGCCCGGCGGTGGCCAAAGCTCACCAAGCCGGCCGGGCGCTGAACCGACGCGCTCCGGCCGGCGGCTCGGGTCTAGCTCGATTGCGGCCGGCGCCGGCCATTGACGGTATAGGGATACATTTCCGTGATATCGGCACCCGGCATGGCTGCGTTCATCTCTTCCCAGACACCGACCACGGTGCGCGCCACCTCGTCGGCGATGCCGGCGGCGCGCGCATTCTCCAGATAGAGACGAATGTCTTTGAGCTGAAGTTTGGCGGCAAAGCCGGCATCGTATTTGTCGAGCATGATGCGGCGCGGAAACTTGTCATCGGTCGCCGAATTGCGCCCACTCGAGGCATTGACGATGTCGAGAATGGTTTTCATGTCGATGCCCTGGCGCGTGCCGAAGGCGATGGCCTCCGAGGTTGCCGCCAGCGCCGTCGCGGAGAGAAAGTTGTTGAGCAACTTCACCGCCTGTCCCTGTCCCGGCTGCGGCCCGACGTGAAACGGCTTGCCCATCAAGGCGATCAGCGGCTTAAGGCGCTCAAAGCTGGCGCTCGGGCAGGCGATCATGACGGCGAGCGTGGCCTTGTCGGCGCCGGCGGTACCGCCCGAAACCGGCGCATCGACAAATTCAATGTTGGCGTTGGCGAGGATGGCGTCGACGGCTTGCGCGGCCCTGATGCCGATGGTCGAGGTGTCGATCACCGTCTTTACCCGGCGCTCGGAAGCGGCCGCCAACTCGCCCGCGACCGCCTCGCTGACGTTGCCGTCGGGCAGCGACAGGATGATGATGTCGGCGAGCCGCGCCACCTCGGCGGTGCCGTTGGCGATCTGCGCCTCGGGCGGAGCCCGCTCGGTGCTGGCCGCATCCCACACCACCAGCGGGTAACCCGCCGCCGTCAAGTGCCGGCACATGCGATGGCCCATGCTGCCGACGCCGATCCAACCGATTGTGTCTGCCATGGTGGCGGTTCCTCAAGCCGGGGGTGAAGCGACGATGTCTTGGTAGGCATGCCGCTTGCTGATGAGACCGGCGTGCTCAAAGATATCGACGGTGGCGGCAAATGCCGCTGGCGTGATCTCCACGTGTGGCGTCCAATTACCGAGCTGTTGGTAGCTGGCAATGGTGGTGGTGAGCACCGGCAGATCGATGTCCTTGAAGAACGAGGCTTCGACCTTGGCGACCTCGGCCGCGGGAGTAGTGATGAGCCAGGCCCGCGCCTTGCGGTAGGCGCGCATGAAGGCCTTGGCCTGATCGCTGGCGAGCCACGCCCGCGTGGCGGCGAGGCTCGAGAAGGCGCATGGACCAATGGCATCGCCCAACGCCGCCACGATATGCCCGACGCCATCATGGACGAGTTGCTGTGGGGCGGGGCCCTGCAGATGCACAAAGTCGGCCTCACCGTTGCGGAAGGCGGCAATCATCTGATCGGTCGCACCGGCGTCGACGGCGATCAGATCGCTAAAGTTGAGACCCTGCTTGAAGCAAGCATATTTGAACATGGCCATCGGCTGGCCGCCGTGATCGACGATCACCCGCCGGCCCTTGAGTTTGCTCCAGGTGAAGGCGGGATCGGGCTGGCGGCCGGTCAGAAAGAAGCCGTCCCGTTCATTGATCTGGGCAAAGTGCAGGGCTGGTGGCGGTTTGCCCTGCTCCAGCGCGGCGAAGCCCTGCGAGGGTGCGGATTGGGCGACGTCGACCTTGCCATCGACCAGCCCGGCGATGGCGGATTTGCCGGGCGCGGAAACCGAGTGGCGGGCGGTGAGGCCCTCGGCTTTGAGAAAGCCGGCGGCCATGGTGGCAATGAGCGGCGAATAAAACGCCGAAAAGCGCGTGAACTCGATGTTGATTGAGTCGCTCAAGGGATCCTCCCGGCGGACGTCGGATGTAACTGATTGAGCGCATCTTCGCCCAAGCCGGGGCGCGCTCAAAGCGCTAATCTCGCCGCCGACGCCAGCGGCGTCGGGCAGGTGGTCGCAGCTATCTGCCCCGCGCGCTCGCCTCTTCACATCGACGCCGGCATGTCCCACCATAAGGCTTCCCGCCGCCACCTGGGTGCCCTATGTCTCCACCACAAGCCGCGCCGCCGTCCAAGATCCTCATCACCAAGATCGGTCTCGATGGCCACGACCGCGGCAGCCGTGTGGTCGCCGCCTTCTTGCGCGACGCCGGCATGGAGGTCCTCTATACGCCGCCGTGGCAGGAGATTCGACAGGTGGTGCGCCTGGCCGAGGAGGAGGACGTCGACGCCATCGGCATCTCCTCGCTCGCCAGCGATCATTTGCTGGTGCCGAAGTTGATGAAAGCCCTGATCAAGGCCAACCTCGGCCATGTCCCGGTCGTGATCGGCGGCATCGTGCCCGATGCCGATGCCGCCAAACTGAAAAAGGCCGGGGTCCGCCATATCTTTCACCCGGGCGCCTCGCGCGAGGAGATTGTCGAGGTCATGGCGCGGCTCAGTCACGAAGCCCGCACCGCCAAGGCGAAAGAAGTGCTGGCTTGAGGGCGAGGCCTCGCGTTGCCGCGCCGGCAGATCGGCGACACTTGCAATTGCCGCGGGTATCGGCAGCATCGGCCAACCTGCGAGGCACGGCTCGAATGGTGGCGGCGGCGCTGATGCCGCCCGGAGGGGAAGTGATGGCGAAGCGCGCAAAGCCGATGGCCAAGGGCAAGATGCTCGAACTGCCGCTGTCAGCTTTCGACCAGGCGCGCGCCGCCTGGCGGGCGGAGCACGCCGCGGGGCTCGCCCAATGCGCCAATCCGAGCAACCGGTCGGGCATCGAAATCAAGCCGCTATACACACCCGAGGACCGATCGGATCGCGACTACGAGGCGGCGTTGGGGTTCCCGGGCCAATTCCCCATGACGCGGGGCATCTATGCCACCATGCACCGTGGCCGCACCTGGACCCAGCGCCAGCTGATCGGCCTCGGTGTGCCGGAGGACTACAATGCCCGGCTCAAGAGCATCCTGGCGCACGGCGGCAGCGCGGTGTCTCTCATTCCCTGCAACTCCGTCTACCGCGGCTTTGATGCCGACGGCGTGCCACCGGAGATCCTGGGCACCTGCGGCGCCATCGTCAACACCGTCGAGGACATGGAGATTTGCCTCGACGGCATTCCGATCGGCGACATCTCGACCGCGCTCAACGACCCATCACCCTTCACCTTGTTGGCATTGGAGCTGGCGGTCGCCAAGCGACGCGGCATCGCCTGGGAGCGCATTTCCGGCACCTCCAACCAGTCGGACTATCTGTCCCACTTTGTCGCCAACCACATGTTCTTTCGGCTATCGCTGCCCGGTGCGCGCCGCGTGCTGCTCGATCACATGGCCTTTGCGCACCGATACCTGCCGCGCTGGAACCCGATCTCGATCGTCGGCCAACACATGCAGCAGGCCGGCGCAACCCCGGCCGAGGCCATGGGTTTGACGCTCGCCTCGGCCATCCAGTACGCCGGCGACTGCCAAGCCCGCGGCTGGGACCTCGATCAGGTGCTGCCGCGCTTCACCTTTTTCTTCGACATCTCCATCAGCTTTTTCGAGGAGGTCGCCAAGTTCAGGGCTGGCCGCCGCATCTGGGCCAGGCTCGCGCGCGAGCGCTTCGGCGCCAACGAGCAACGGTCCTGGCGCTTCAAGTTTCATGCCCAGACCTCCGGGGTCGATCTCACCCGCGAACAGCCGTTGAACAATATCGCACGCGTCACGGTGCAGGCGATGGCCGGGATTTTTGGCGGGCTGCAGTCCTTGCACACCGATGCCTACGACGAGGTGCTGTCGGTGCCAACCGAACGGGCCGCACGCATTGCCATCTCAACGCAGAACATCCTCAAGGAGGAGGCGCATCTGACCGAGGTGATCGATCCATTGGGCGGGTCGTACTACCTCGAAGCGCTGACCGATCAGATGGAGGCCAAAATCTGGCAGGTGATCGAGCGCATCGATCAAGCCGGCGGTATGTATCAAGCGGTGGAGGCTGGCCTGGTGCAACGCATCTGCGGCGATTCCGCCCTGGCCTTCCAGACCAAGGTCGACGCCGGTAGCGAGACCATCGTCGGTGTCAACAAATATCGCCTGCCGGAGGCGACGGTCACCGAGCGCGACGCCCTGAAGCCGCCGTCGCGACGCAAGATCGAGGCGCAGCTGAAGCGCCTGAAGCGCTTCAAGGCCGCGCGCGGCCGCGACAGCGTCGCGCGCGCGCTTGCGGCACTGACGGACGCGGCCGAGAGCACCGATGCCAACGTGTTCGAGGCGGTGGTGAACGCCGCCTCGGCCGGGCTCACGCACGGGGAGATCTGCGCCGCGCTGCGCCAGGTCTATGGCTTTGGCCAGCCATTGATCGTGGCCTGAGGCCGGTTGCGGGCAGCCCTCGCGGCGATCAGCCGGCGCGCTGCGGGGGCAGCGCCAGCTCGGCGCGCACGCCGCCACCCAGCCGCCGGTGCAGCCGATCGAGCAGCAGGTAAATGATCGGCGTCGTATAAAGCGTGAGCACCTGCGACACCACCAGACCGCCGATGATCGCCACCCCGAGCGGACGGCGCAATTCCGAGCCCGGGCCGACGGCGATCGCCAGCGGTACCGCCCCGAGCAGGGCCGCAAACGTCGTCATCAGAATTGGCCGAAAGCGCTCGCGTGCCGCTTCCAGGATGGCGCGCTCCGGCCCGAACCGGTGCCGGCGTTCCTGCTCGAGCGCGAAATCGACCAGCATGATGCCGTTCTTTTTGACGATGCCGATCAACAGAATGATGCCGACGAAGGCGATGACCGTCAGCTCCATGTCGGCCAGCCGCAGCGCGATCAGGGCACCGAGCCCGGCCGACGGCAAGGTCGAGATGATGGTCAGCGGATGCGCCAGGCTTTCGTAGAGAACGCCCAAGACGATATAGACCGCCAGCAGCGCCGCGATGATCAGCAACAGCTGCGAGTTGGCCTGCTGTGCGAAGGCCTTGGCATCACCGGCCGAGTCGGCGCGGATGGCATCGGGCATGTGCAGCTCGGCGACCGCGTCGCGGATGGCTTGCGTCGCCGCATCGAGCGACATGTCGGGTGCCAGACCATAGCTGATGGTGAAGGCGGGAAACGGGCCTTGGTGATTGACCACCAGCGGCGCCAGCGACTTGTCCATGCGAATGACGCTGTTGAGCGGCACCTGTGCGCCATTGGCGCCGGGCACGAAGATGTGCGCGAAATCGCCGGGGTCGCGCTGGAAACGGGGCTCGACCTCGAGCACCACCTGATACTGATTGCGCTGGGTGTAGATGGTGGAGATCTGGCGTTGCGAGAAGGCATTGGCCAGCGCCGTGGTGATATCCTCCACCCGCACCCCCAGCCGCGATGCCGTCTGCCGGTCGATGCTGATGCTCGCCTCCAGCCCGCCCTGTTCACGATCGGTGTTGACATCGACGATGCCGGGCACCTGCCTGACGCGATCCACCACCTTCGGCAACCAGGAGTAAAGCTCGCCGACGTCGGTGCTCCACAACGTGAACTGGTAGTCGGAATTGCTCTGGCGTGCGCCGGTGCGGATGTCGCGCGCCGGCACCATATAGAGGCTGATGCCCTCGACCCGGCTCAATGACCGGCGCAACCGATCGACCACGCGTTGCGTGGTGACGCCATCGCGTTCGGCCAGCGGTTTAAGGGCGATGAACATCCGACCCTGATTGACGGAGGTGTTGAAGCCCGAGGCGCCGACCGAGGAGCCGACATTGGCCACCGCCGGATCGGCCAATACGCGCTCAAGCACCGCGGTTTGCAGCTTGTTCATCGCCTCGAACGAAATATCAGGCGAGGCGCGCGTGGAGCCGAAAATCAATCCGGTGTCGTCCTGCGGAAAGTAGCCCTTCGGGGTCTTGACGTAGAGATTGACGGTGAGTGCCACGGTCGCCAATGTGATCAGGACCATCAACCCCTGGTGGCGCAGCGCCACGGTCAAGGTGCGCATGTAGCCGCCGAGCAGCCAGCCGAACACGGTCTCGATGGCGCGGTCGAAGCGGCTGGCCGTGCCCGGCACTCCTCTGACGAAATGCGCGCAAATCATCGGCGTCACCGTCAGCGACACCACCGTCGAGACGCCGACGGCAAAGGCGAGCGTAATCGAGAACTCGCGCAACAGCCGACCCACCACGCCGTCCATGAACAACAGCGGAATAAACGCCGCCACCAGCGACACGCCGATCGAGACCACCGTAAAGCCGATCTCGCCGGTACCTTCGAACGCGGCCCGCATCGGGCTGAGCCCGGCCTCGAGCCGGCGATACATGTTCTCGATCATGACGATCGCGTCATCGACCACAAAGCCGACGGAGACTGCCAACGCCATCAGCGTCAGATTGTTGACCGAGAATCCGGCGCACCACATGGCGGCGCAGGTGCCCGCCAACGATAGCGGCACGGTCACGCCGGCGGCAAAGGTCGGCGTCGGGCGGCGCAGGAAGATATAGACCACCACCATCACCAGCGCGATCGATAGCGCCAGGGTGAGCTGCATGTCATGCACGCTGGCGCGCAGGGTCGCGGTGCGGTCGGACAGCACCGAAAGTTCGACCCCGGCCGGAATCCAGCGCTTGATGTCGGGGATGATGTCCTGGATCCGATCGACGGTGTCGAGCACATTGGCGTCGGCGCTCTTGATGATGGTCAGCAATACCGCCGGCTGGTGGTTGAAGCGCGCCGCCGACCGCGTGTTGCGCGTGCTCTGTTCGACGTTGGCCACCGACGACAGCCGCACGGCGGTGCCATTGACCACCTTGACGACCAGGTCCTGGTAGTCCTCGACCTTGCGCAGCTGGCCATTGGCCTCGAGCGCAACCGCGTGCTGATCGCCGTCGATGATGCCGAGCGGTGCCAGCGCGTTGGCGCCGCCGATGGCGGTGCGCACATCCTCGATGCTGAGGCCCATGGCCGCCAGGCGGCCGGGATCGACGCGGATGCGAATCGCCGGCTGCTCGGCACCGGCGACCTGAACCTCGGCCACACCGTTCACCTGCGCGATGCGCTGGGCGATGACGGTGTCGGCGGCGTCGTAGAGATCGCTGGCCGGAATCGACTTGGAGGTCAGCGCCAGAATCAGGATCGGGGAGGCCGCGGGATTGGATTTGCGGTAGCGCGGCAACGACGGCATGTCGGCGGGAAGGTCGCGGGCGGCGGCATTGATCGCGGCCTGCACGTCCTGCGCCGCACCTTCAATACTGCGACCGAGATCGAATTGCAGGGTGATGCGGGTCGAGCCGAGCGAGCTCACCGACGTCATCTCGCTCAGTCCGGCGATCTCACCCAGATGCCGCTCGAGCGGCGCAGCCACCGTCGCCGCCATCACCTCCGGATCGGCGCCCGGCAGCTGCGCGGTGACGTTGATGGTCGGGAACTCGACGGACGGCAAACTGGCGACCGGCAAGAAACGATAGGCGACGATGCCGAGCAGCAGCAGGCCAACGGCGAGCAGGGTGGTGCCGATTGGGCGCTCGATTGCGGGCCGGGAAAAATTCATCGGCGCCTACTCAGCGGGCTGGCGGGCGATGCTTACCGGCGCGCTCGACGGGGCAAGGCGCGCCCGCACCCGCTCCATGGCGAGATAGATCACCGGCGTGGTGTAGAGCGTCAGCAGTTGGCTGAGCAGCAAGCCGCCGATGATGGTGATGCCGAGCGGGTTGCGCAACTCGGAACCGGTGCCGCTCTCGAGCGCCAGCGGCAGCGCACCGAATAAGGCGGCGAGCGTGGTCATCATGATCGGTCGGAAGCGCAGCAGCGAGGCCTCGACGATGGCGTCGCGGGGCTCAAGCCCCCGGGTCCGCTCCGCTTCCAGGGCGAAGTCAATCATCATGATGGCGTTCTTCTTGACGATGCCCATCAGCAAGACAATGCCGATCAGCGCCACCAGCGACAGGTCGAGGCCGCACAGCATCAGCGCCAGCACCGCACCAATGCCCGCCGAGGGCAAGGTGGTGAGGATCGTGAAGGGGTGGACGAAGCTCTCGTACAGCACGCCCAATACGATGTAGATGGTGATGATTGCGGCCAGGATCAGCCAAGGCTGGCCGGCAAGCGAGCGTGTGAACTCGTCGGCATCGCCGGAGTAGTTGCCGACCACCGATGACGGCATATCGATGTCTTGTTGCGCCTTGCTGATCAGCGCCACGGCATCGCCGAGGGAAGCGCCGGGCGCCAAATTGAAGCTGATGGTGACCGAAGGAAATTGGTCCTGGTGAAAAACGGCCAGCGGCGCCGTTCTGCGCTCGATGCTGGCGACCGCGCTCAAGGGGACCTGCGCACCGCCGTTGCCGGGAACGTAAAGCCGATCCAGCGCCGTGGGATCGGTCTGGTATTGCGGCATGGCCTCGAGCACCACCCGGTACTGATTGGCCTGGGCATAGATGGTCGAGATCTGTCGCTGCCCGAAGGCATCATTGAGGGCATCATTGACCGCCTGCATCGAGACCCCGAGCCGGCTTGCCATCTCGCGATTGACGCGCACCATGGCGCGCAGGCCGCCATTCTGGGCCTCCGACACCACATCGCGCAGCTCGGGGGCGGCGTTCATCTTCGCCAGCAGCTTGTCCGACCAAATGCGGACCTCGCTCTCGTCGCTGCCGACCAGCGTGTACTGGTACTGCGCGCGGCTGATCATGGTACTGATCTGCACGTCCTGCACCGGCTGGAAGTAGACGGTGACGCCAGCGATTGTCGCCACCAGATCCTTGAGCCGCTGCATCACCGCCGTGACGTCCGAGCGGCGGAGGTCGCGTGGTTTGAGCGCGATTTTCAACTGCCCGGAGTTGGGGGTCGGGTTGATGTTGCTGACCCCGACCAGGGAGATCACACTCGCCACATCCGGATCGCTGCTGATGGCAGCCGCGGCCCTGGCCTGCAGGCGCTCCATCTCCGCGAACGACACCTCCGGGCCCGCCTGCATCACGGCGGTGATGGCACCGGTGTCCTGCAACGGCAGAAAGCCCTTGGGCACGATGACGTAAAGGCCGATGGTGGCGACGACCGTGGCCAAGGTGACGATCAGCGTTGCCCGCTCATGCCGCAGCACCCATTCGAGGCTCAGCCGATAGGCCTCGATCACGGCCTCGATGACGGCATTGAAAAGCCGCGACAGCCACCCGGCAGCGCCCTCCGGGTGGTGGCGCAACAAGCGCGAGCACATCATTGGCGTCAAGGTCAGCGAGACCACCGCCGAGATCACCACGGCAATGGTCAAGGTCAGGGCGAACTCGCGAAACATGCGGCCGACCAGGCCGGTCATAAACAGCAGCGGAATGAACACGGCGATCAAGGACAGGGTCAGCGAAATGACCGTGAAGCCGATCTCGCGCGCGCCGTTCAGCGCCGCCTCGATCGGCCGCGCGCCCCGCTCCATATGGCGGACGATATTCTCGATCATGACAATGGCGTCATCGACCACAAAGCCGGTACCGATCGTCAGTGCCATCAGCGACAGGTTGTCGAGACTGAAGCCGCAAAACCACATCACGCCGAAGGTGGCGATCAGGGATATCGGCAACGCCACGCCGGCGATGATGGTCGCGCGGATGGTGCGCAAGAACATCAGCACCACCAGCACCACCAGCACCACGCTCAAAACCAGGGTGAACTGCACGTCGTGCACCGAAGCGCGGATGGTGCCGGTGCGGTCCTGAACCAGGCTCAGCTTGGCGTCGTTTGGGATCGTATGCTGCAGCCGCGGCAGCTCCGCCTTGATGCGCCGCACCGTGTCGATGACGTTGGCGCCCGGCTGGCGATGCACGTCGATGACCACGGCCGGGACGTCGCCATACCAGCCGCCGACCTTGGCATTCTCCAGGCTGTCGAAGACCTGGGCCACGTCCTTGAGCAGCACGGGTGCATTGTTGCGGTAGGTGACGATCACCGACTGATAGGCCTCGGCATTGGTAATCTGGTCGTTGGCGGCGATGGTGTAGGATTGGTGCGCGCCATCGAGCGAACCTTTTGGTCCGGAAACGTTCGCCGCCGCGATCGCCGTGCGCAAATCCGACATGCTGAGGCCGTAGGCGGCGAGCCGTGCCAGGTCGGCCTGGATGCGCACCGCCGGCCGGATGCCACCCTCGACCGCAACGTGGCCGACGCCGCCGATCGAGGAGAGCCGCTGCGCCATCAAGGTATCGGCAAGGTCCGACAGCTGCCGCAGCGAGATGGTAGGCGAGGTGAGCACCAAGGTGACGATCGGGGCATCGGCCGGGTTTACCTTGGCGTAGGTCGGCGGATAGGGCAGCGTGCGCGGCAATGTCGAGCCTGCGGCATTGATCGCCGACTGCACGTCCTGGGCGGCGGCGTCGATGTCGCGCGTCAGATCGAACTGCAGGGTGATCTGGCTGATGCCATAGGATGACGACGAGGTCATGCGGGTGAGCGCCGGGATCTGCCCGAGCTGGCGCTCGAGCGGCGCCGTCACCAGGTTGGCAGTGGTTTCCGGATTGGCACCGGGAAGCTGGGTGGTGATCTGGATGGTCGGGAAGTCGACCTGGGGCAGGGACGATATCGGCAGCCACCAGTAGCCAAGCGCGCCGGCCAACGCCACGGCGAAACCCAAAAGCGAGGTGGCGATCGGTCGTAGAATAAAGGGCGAGGAAACGCTCATTGCGTCACGTTGCCTTCGCGCTTGCCGCTATCGGCCTCGCCAGCCTTGCCGCCGGCTTCCGCATTTTCCCGCCGGTGCTTGCCCTTGCCATGCTCGCGCGGCCGCTCGCCTTTGGCCTCCGGTGAGGGTGAGACCGCGGTGCTGATGGAGGCACCGGTCGGCGCATCGTTGGGCGGTGGCGCGGCTTCGGGCTCGCCGATCGTCACCCGGCTGCCGTCTTTGAGCCGCACAAAACCGGTGGTGACGACCCGTTCGGAAGCGGTGATGCCGCTGCCGACGACGGCTTGGGTCTCGTTCTGCAGGGCCACGGTGATCGGCCGCATGGCCACGCGCTGATCATCGGTAATGACATAGGCGAAGGTGCCGTTGGGGCCCCTTTGCACGGCCGGCGTCGGGATCACCACCACCTGGCTTAGGGTGTTGACCAGCACGCGGGCGTTGACGAACTGGCCCGGCCACAGCTGCAGCTGGGCGTTGGGAAAGTCCGCCTTCATGCGCACCGTGCCGGTGGTCTGATCGACCTGATTGTCGATCACCTGCAGGCTGCCGTGGTCGAGCACGGTCTTGCCGTCGGATTCGAGCGCCTCGACGCTGACCGAGCCGGCGGTCAGCGCCCTGTTGATGTCCTTGAGCTGCTGTTGCGGCAAGGTGAACAGCACCGAGATCGGCCGCACCTCGGTGATGACGACAATGCCGGCATCGGAGGCGCGCACGAGGTTGCCCTCATCAACCATGCGGATGCCGGTGCGGCCGTCGATCGGGGCCAGGATGCTGGTGTAGTCGAGGAAGGCCTTGGCGTTGGCGATCGCCGCATCATCCGCCTTGAGCTGAGCGGTAAGTTGGCCGACCAGGGCGCGCTGGGTATCGATCGTCTTGGGCGCCACCGAAAGCGCGGTCAATTTGTCGTAGCGCTCGAGGTCGCGCTGGGCGTTGGCCAGCTGCACCTGATCGAGCGTCTTCTTGGCCAGCGCCTGATCGAGCTGAGCCTGATAGGTGGCGGGATCGATCTTGGCCAACAGATCGCCGCGCTTGACCTCCTGTCCTTCCTTGAAGTTGACGCTCAGGATACGCCCGTCGACCTGGGGGCGGACGGTGACGGTGTTGCGCGCCCTGGCGGTTCCCACCCCATAGAAATAGACCGGCACGTCGGCGATGCGCGCCGACGCCGCCAGCACCGGCACTGGGCCTTCGCCGGCCAAGCGCCCCGCCCGTCGATTGCCGCCGCCCGGCTTGTCCTGCGAGGGCGTGCCCGACACGTAGAGTGCAGCGGCTGCCAACCCGCCGACGACGGAAAACGCTACCACCTGTTTGAGCAGCCTGATCACGGGCGTCCTTTCGTTGCCTGGCGCACGGGAGGGGCCCCCCTGCCTGGATCCAAACAGGGAACGCTTGACCCCCGGTTTAACCGTCGAAAGTGGCATTTACACCAAATTGCGGCCGGTCTCGCGCGCCAAGGCGCGGAAGCGGTGCCGCCCGGCGCGGCAAAATCGTCAATCGCCGATTGGGCTTGTGGGTCTACTCAGAATACAGAAAAAAGGGCCGGGGAGAATGCCGCCGGCCCCTACATTTCGCAAACTTAATCAGCCGCGTTCCTTGGCGCGGATGGCGGACCGCTCGGTGCGGGCGGCCTTGCATGGCAGCGACAGCTCCGCGTCATGCGCCCGCAAGCAAGCGCCGAGCCCGCCACCCTTGCCGTGGGGTAGACCGGGACACAACTTCTCCGCGTCCGTGGCGCAGGCCGCGCGAACCTTTTCGCGCGCCTCCTCGGTGCTGGCAGCGGCCTGGCCGGTATCCTGCGCCCCTGCCGGACCAGGCGCGCAAACGGTGAGAGCGCTGACAACGACGACGGCGAGCATCGAATAACGCATCTTTTCGGATCTCCCGGGTTGATGGTGGCCCCAAACCGGCAACGACGGCCGAGACCGGCTGTGCTCGCCAAACGCCCGAGCCCGGCGCGGCCCGTCGCAGTGGGGTGGCAATTTGTTGGGGATAGGCGCTGCCGCGCCTCTCCACCGCTGTCGGCGGCGCAGCACGGGTTGACCCGCCGCCCCCCTTGTCCCGGCCGGCAGCCGGTGGGATCGGCAG